>ERZ764778.986-NODE-986-length-30974-cov-27.247841_pt1 | contig 30974 bp, 30 predicted proteins | sample MGYA00374951_ERZ764778 | MGnify/ENA primary metagenome ERZ764778 (study PRJEB28918, sample SAMN05720193) | bioreactor metagenome | isolation source: Anaerobic biogas reactor | place: USA:Washington, USA | collected 2015-08-08 ...
CCCGAAACACCGGATATACCGCCAAGCTTTGTCGAGAGCTGAAAAAGCGATGAAGAGCCAGGCTCGATGCCAAATTTAGCGGCATCCGCACCTGTTATCTTAAGCTCATGTCCCGGTTCGGGTTTTCCGTCAACTTTGATGTTGATAGAAAAGCTCAGTTTGTTGTCAGCCATGTCGGAACTTACATAGCTTCCGAATGCCCTGCTGAGCTTACCGTCGAGAACAGTTTTGATATTAGCCGCAGTGTATCCGTCTGAAAAATCTTTAAAATCATCTTTTGAGAACGTAATGCTCTTTGTCATGCCGTCAAGCGTAATATCAAAGGACAGCTCTTCTCCCGAACTAAGCGTGCTTTTTATTGCATCTATGTCCATTGCACCGCCTGTAATCTTCTGGTCTCCGCTCATTTTAACATCCGAGCTGAGCTTTGCAGCGCTTGCAAGCTGTGAAACCAGCACTGTCGTCTCTCCGGGCTGTGCAGCAGAGCTTGAGCCGACAACTCTGACCGAATCACCGCTTTTAACGGTGGAGACCATAGAGCTGAAGAACTTGCCGCTTAAGAGGTTGCTGGATATATCGGCGTCATAAGACGAATCAAAATACTTGCTTTTGAGCGTGTTGATCTTTTTTATTACACTCTGGTAGAGCGTCTGCTTCCACTGCAGCCGCTGCTTTGCACCATTTTGCCTGTCTATCTTTGTCTGCGTGCCCTGGAGCATCTTCTCGACCATGCTGTCTGTATCCATACCGGATACCAGCCCCGAAAGCCCCCTGCTCCTAAAATCTTTATTCCAATTAGTGCCGCTTATGCTGCTCACAATAATTGCCCCTTTCGTTGTCCATAATGTTCAATATTGCCCGAAGCTGCAGGTCTCGGGGACAGTTCTATCTGCTAAAATCATATCGCCGTATAGATATATATGAAGTTAAAGGTGTCTGAAAAAACTAATGCAGATCCTCACTAAACCATCAAATCATTGTCGCCGTTAAGGCGGTTTTCGGGAAATCCCGTCTGTACCGCCCGCTTGTAGCTCTCAGCCACGGAATTTATGCTGCTGTTCAGCGTCTCCAAATACTCCAATATAGAGCTTTTTTCTCTCTCGATCCGAGAATACACTTCCGCATCCTTTTTGCATATACGGTTTACTGTGGCCCTGACACGTATGGAAGCCTCAAAAACCATTGCATCCTCATCCGAAAGGCTCGACATATCGCAGGCGCATCGGAGTATATCCTCCAAGCCGGGCTGATTTGTGCAGGCCTTATCAATCTCTTCTTTGATCAGAAGCGCTCTTTCAAGAAGTTCTCCGCGCAGCGCGAGTAGCTGAGGCAGTTCCTCTATCTGCTCGCTGATAATTCTATTAGTAATATCTTCGACTTCCTCGAATACCCTTCCCTGTTCTCCCAGAAGCTCGATTATCTTAGAATACTTATTCATGTTATCAATCGCCGGACTTGTTTTTTGCAACCAAGCTGCGCAGCGCCTCGGCAGATGAAATTTCAGCCGCGCTTCTATTGATTTCAATTGTTTTGTAGAGCTCGTCGCGCCATATTTTGCACCCGTGCGGTGCGTCTATTCCAATTTTGACCTGATTATCTATGGATATTATTTTGATCTCTATCGGTTCTCCGCCATTTTCAGGCTCGATTATGACAGAGTCCCCCTGCTTACGCGAAATTACCAACATCAGCTGTTCCCTCCATCCATAAGGGGAAAGCGAACGGGGTAGTCTCCCTCAAGTATAATCTGGGCTGCAAGGTGGCTGCTCGGATTGAGAAAAACCGGGCTCTTCAGATTTACGGTAGAATCCTTTGTGTTCTGAGGAATAACGGCAATGGCCCAGCAGAGATATACACCTTCGCCGAGCAGCTCTTCCGAGCCGCTGGGCAGCTCGGGTGAGAACTCCGTGTTAAGGCCGCTGGGGTCCATCATTATGAAACACAAAGAGGAGTTTTGAACCGATTGGAGCCACACTATGTCGTCCCCGATTTCTTCATCATGGAGTACGACATAGTCCGTATACTCCTCAAATCCGAAGATGGGCTGTGAAAAGCGGTATATGCTCTCTTTCGGTATTTCGACTTCTCCGAAATCTCTGGTGCTAATAATCATAATTTTTACCTGTCCTTGTTTGTATTAAGCAAACAACTCAGTCCTCGTTTATCTCCTCGTAATCGGGCGATGCACTCGGCGGAACGTACATAGGCCCTCCAAGGTACTCTATATTAACAGACGCAAACTCCGAAACCTTGACGCGTATGCTTCCGGGGACAAAGCTGAACTGGTTCTCGTTGATCTGCCAGTCTAATTCAGTATCACCCGGTTCAAAGCTGATGTCAAGACGCGCGGGGCTCCATGAAAGCTCTGCCCCGACACTGGGAAGATAAGCCGTATAAAGCTCCGGCTGCTCCAGCATTTTTGATTTAAAAATATCGCTTATGCTCACATGCTCTTGAATATTGGACATTGCCTTGCCTATCTCCACATATTCCCGTGTAAGCTCTTTGATATGCTTATCTACACCCTGAGCGCTCTTTTCGATGGAATCGCCCACCGACATTATACCTAACGACTTTCTTGCCTCATAGGTGTCGATACTGACCTTTGTATTCTCGATTCTCTCTATCTTTAGTCGGGCAGAATGAGACTCCATATCTGCCGTTGGAATAAGATCCTGATTATATTCGAGTTTTGGGCGCTCGATTTCAAGTTCATATTTCATCGGATTAGATGTTATTTTCAAAAGCTGCACAATCAACCCTCCCCATCTGGCAAAGATCCGTCAATTAAGAAAATCCATAAGAGAAAGAGGCAAAATATCCGATCCCATCCGTAGAACAGCCTTCAGTACATAATCGTTCAAGGTCTGGTTAGCCGCCTCTTCTGCATCGTCAATTCCCATCAGGTTGTTAATCTGTTTCTTATAAGAGTCTATGCTCGATTTTGCTCTTGTCTCGATACTGTCCAAAAAGTTGGTCTTTGTCCCTATATCCGTTACGAACTTGCCAAACCTATCAGTTGAATCAACGAGTATGGCATCGAGCTTTCCAAGCGATTCCATGTTGCCGCTTCTCAGAGTGTTTTCAATATCTGACAGGAGGTTATACAGGTTTTTGGTCGTGCCGTCATTGTCCTTTCCGAAACCGAGTATTTCAAGACCGGAATAGGAAGCCTTGAACGCAGTATCAGTCTGTACATTGCTGCCTGTCATTTTGAGGCCTAGCCCAATGTCGGCATACAGCTCGCCGTCCATCGGTATTGGATTAGGAGGTGTTCCGTAGTAGAAACTGCCATCATTATTTTGCTTTATTTCGTCGACATCTATTCCGTTATAGAGAAGCTTGCCGTCAGCTCCTATTGTGAACGGAGCGGAAGCGGACGCAGAGCCTCCCAGTACGAATTTGTTGTTGTATCTTGTGTTTGCGTACTGCAGGATCTCTTTCTTAATTGCGGAAATCTCGTTTGCAATGGCCCCTCTTCCGCTGGCGCCCGAAGGATCGTTCAGCCCCTTTACTATCCTTGTATGCGCCTGTACGAGTTTTTCATTGACATAGCTGAGCGCATTCTCAGTGACGGAAAGCTCCTCGTTAATGGATTTAACATTATCGAGGTACTCCTCTGTCTTTTTCAAATCTCCCCGTACGCGCAGAACGCGCGTACCGGCAGAGACGTCCTCGGAAATGCGCTTAAATCTTTTTCCGGACGCTACGCGTTCATTTGTCTTGGCAAAATTTGTTTTGGCATTATTTAGATAGTTCAAAAAATTTCTAGAAGTAGTTTTATCTGATACTCTCATGATTTTCAGTCCCTTCAAATTTCCGTATGCAAGCTCTGTTAACCGCAGATATATTGGATTACATCAGTATTTATGAAATCCTGGCGCCCAACTCGTTTATTAGCGTATTAAGCAGGCTGTCCATCACCGTCATAACGCGGGCGGCCGCCTGATATGATTTTTGAAACATGAGCATATTGGCTGTCTCTTCATCCCGTTGGACGCCTGATATGCCCTCACGCTTTGTAAGGAAGCTGTCCGCCACCGAGGCCGCCGCTTGATACCGGCCTTCATTGAAGCCGGTATCGGTTCCGGCTTTGCCAACCATGTCGTTTACATACTCGCTGAAGGTCCCCTCGAACTTCTCTCCATATGAATTAAATTGATTGTCGGGTTTATTAAACAGTCTGTAAGACAGCTGCTGGGCGTAGTTTTGGACATTTTCTTTCTTGCTGTATATAAAGTAACCGGCGCCTTCATTGTTCCATTTATCGCTGATAGAAATGTTTGCAGCAGAAATATCGTCAGCCGTATTAGTTGTTCCGCTGGCTTGTTTGGCGCCGAGGAGAGTTTTGTAAACGATTTTCCCATCAACCATTTTGGGATTACCATTTTCGTCTGCCACAGGGATAGTGTTGTTTGCTGCTTCAGCCAGTGCCGCGGCAAATGTGTTGAGTCTGTCACGGTAATAGGGTATACCGTGTGAGGTCGTCTCATCATTGCTCCGCACATTGGGACCTCTGCCGTTTATGACCTCTGCATAAGCGGTGATCGCGCCGGCTTTAAGCTCTGCTTTTGTGCCTTCGGAACGCCAAGTGATACTGACATATCCCTCGCTGTTTGTTGTCATATTCAGAGCGTCGCAGCCATCCCTGTTAAGAGCCGTATGCCCGCCGATTTCAATGTCGACAGTCAGGTTATCTCTGTTAATAACATTTATATCGCAGTATTTTGAAAGCTCGTCAAGCAGCATATTCCGCTCGTCAAGCAGCTCATTCGGGCCAAAGTAGGTACCGTCCGTATCAGCAAAGGTGCTTGCGTCCTTTGTTATTGTCTTGTTCAGATACGAAATCCGCTCCAGCAGCTCATTAGTTCTTTTAATCGTTGTATCAAGATCAATTGTCTGGCGCTCTGCAACGACCGATAAGTTGGAATCTGCACGCTTGAGCACCTGTACAATGTTCGCAAAAGACGTTTTTACTATATTTGCCTCGGATTCAAGAGTCGGGTTTTGTATGTAGTTGTTCAGGCTTTTGTAGAGGTTTTCCATGGCACCGGTCAGCCCGGGGTCATCGGTGACGTCCGCGGCCTCGGGGAAAACATCTATTATATCGTTCAGAATATCGGCGGACTTCCCGTAATAGCTGCTGAGCGAGGTCTCATCGCGGTAGCACTTGTCCACAAACGAATCTCTGATCTGCGAAACTCCCAACGACCTGACCCCGGCACCGGCTGAATTTACGGCATTAGATGCGATGCGGCTGGCAGATGGAGAATAGTATACGGCAGCCCTCTCGACACGCTGCCTTGTGTAGCCGTCGGTGTTTGCATTTGCAAGGTTGTTCCCGACTATATCCAAGGACTTCTGGTTCGCATATACTGCGGTTTTAGCAGCTTCAAATCCGAAAAACGTAGATCTCACGATTGTCTCCTCCTAGACCATTTTCTCAAAGGCGGATTCTTTTGAGTATTTTGGGCTTCTGCCGCTTTCAGGTCCGTATACATTGTTGCCGGTATCGAAGTCAGAGGACTTCAATATCGTGTCAAGCATTCTGAGATTTTCATTCGCGCGCTCAACAGCCAGCGCGTTCTGATGTTTGATTCTGACTGCCAAATCGGACATCTGATCAAACAGCTCCCTCAGTCTGTCGCCGGGCTCTCCGCCGCCGACTGCCTCAATGATCTCTTTAGCACCGCAGTCCTTGAAGCCCATATCCTCCTGCATAGACAGGCGCTTGTGCTCAAAGCTCTTCAGCTTCATCGTCTCTGCCTGCTGGAACTGAAGCATGGCTTCCAGTCTCTCAATGTCGCTGTCCATCAAGGCCTGATGTTTTTCGCGCTCATTAGAAAGGACCAGGACAAGCTCGTCCCTGTATTTTTCCAAAAAGCTGATATAGTCACTGTACTCTTTTGTCACAAACATTACCTCCCCTTCTGTCCATAGGTGTCTGTGCCAAAAGTGTATTTAATGACGGCCGCGGCGACATCTCGTCCGGAGACGGGACAGTTGTCGCCCGAATACGCCGATTTTAGCGCTTCAACACGCTCCGCAGATACCTCCTGATTTTTATTGGAAGCATAAGCTTTTGCATAAGAACTCAAAGCCGCCTTAAAACTGGCGTCCGAGCTTATTGCCACCTCGTCCTTCCCGCATGTCTCAAAGGCCTCGGATCGGGGGCCCTCGGACGTCCTCTTGACACGTGCGGCGTCAGGCGTGTTCTGCAGACGATAAAAGTTCTGAATATGATTTATTTCCATATTTAATTGACCTCCTGCGTCCACATAATTGCAGACTGAGTATAATCACAAAGTTATAAAGCCGGTCATAGGGGCTGGAAAAGCCCGCGCTCACAATTTGCACAGCTTCCCAGTATCCCTCATAGTATTTATTCGCCATTCTCCATGGAATTAAAGAGCAAATTTGAAATAATGATATAAATTTAGTATAAAATAGTGCAGAATCTTCGTTTGTACGCTCTCAAAAGCACAATTTTGCAAATCTCGGTCTTTTACGCTGACACTATTTCCATATGGATATAGATTTTTTTATGGCTTTATGTTATATTTCCTATTGGAAAGAAAATATATCTGTGGTTTTTTGAGCAAAGTATGCCCGCGATCGCCGCTGTTTCATTTTTTCTTAATTTTTGTCCGCGGCATCCGTAAGCTGCATGTAAGGAGTGATAGATCTGTGGCAAAAGTAATTTCCCTCATCAATCAAAAGGGAGGCGTCGGAAAAACCACCTCTACAAATGCAATAAGCGCCTGTCTTAAGCACAAGGGATATAAAGTTCTTTGCGTCGACTTTGACCCGCAGGGCTACCTCTCCTTCAGCATGGGCGCCGACACACGGGATCACAGCTCAATCTACGACGTGTTGAAACACAAAATCAAACCCAGGTATGCAATACAAAAGTCAAACGTTGTAGACATCATTCCGGCAGACGCGATACTCGGAAATGTTGAGCGCGAATTCACAGGCCCGGGATCGGAGCACATGCTGAAGGATTGCATAAAAACGGTCCAGCCTATGTATGACTATATACTGATCGATTCCCCGCCGGAGCTGGGGCTTCTCTCAGCAAATGCCATAATAGCTTCAAATGTGGTGCTGATTCCCGGTCTCTCGGACGGATACAGCCTTCAGGGCGTTATTCAGGTCCACGAGACCATTTCCAGAATAAAGCAGGCCTTCAACCCCCATCTTGTGATAGGAGGAATGTTCCTTGTCCGGTACTATCCCCGTGAAGCACTGAGCCGCACGACGAAAGAGACAGCCGAACTGCTCTCCGAACATCTCAACATGCCCTTGCTGGACGCCACAATAAGGCACAGCAACGTCATAAGCAAAGCGATGACTACCCTTCAAAAAGATATAATCGAATATGCGCCAAAAAACAACGCTGTTCTGGACTATATGCGGCTGGTTGATGAATTGTTTGAAAGGGGATCCATTTAAAAAATGGCTAAATCAAAAAAAGAGCTCGACAAGGATCTTATGTTCTCCAAAATCATGCCCTCTCTCAACAGCAACCCTTTCAGCAAAATTTATACGCCCGTCCAGACGGAAGAGGACGGCGGGAGAGACGCGCTCTCCGCTCTCCGCGAAAAGCTCTTTGCCAGGAGCAGCGATTATATAGAGAGTGAAACTATCGCCACTATCAACATTATGGAAAACCTTGTCCTTAAAAATGTTGACGCCGTTATCAGCAGATTCAATGTCTGCAGCTGCGACCGATGCCGCTGCGACATTTGCGCCTGTGCCCTGAATGAGCTGCCTCCGCGCTATATCGTTACGAAACCCGACACTATCGCACAGGCCGAGGCGGAGATACCTGACAAATTGATAATGGACGCGCTGATTAAGGCGGTTATCAAAGTTCGATCACACCCGCATCACTGATAGAAGACAGCCGATTCCGCAAGAAGCGGAATCGGCTGTCTTTTTAGATTATTCTGCGCTGTTTCTGAATATCATAACGCTGCTTTGCAAAGATATCCTGACACAGCCTGTCGGTATCCTTTGTGTCCGTCTCTATATATCTGCATCCGTAGAGCTTACCAAGCGCATGATGCTCATCGGTCCTGCATACCTCACAGCGGATGTCAAAAAAGGAGCCGTCAGTTTGAACCCTGAGACCCCTGACCTCGAGCTCTGTTCCTATAGAAAAATTGCAGCTCTCATCGTCTACCGCAAAAAGCAGCCCGGAGAGGCTGACGCTCAAAACGGCACACTTAAAAGTATCTGTCTCGTTTGCCGCGACGGGTCCGATCACCTCCGCGTGCGTATTGACCTTAACTCTGAAATAGTCCCGGCGTTCATTCTGACCCACCGTGCTTATCTCGTTTATACGCCAAAAAGCACCGTGGGCTATGTATATTTTTCCACCAAGGCCCAAAAAACCGAGCTTGTTGCTGAATATATTTATTTTGACAGGCAAACCATAGGCCGCCGTCATCATCTCTTCGCCGTCGGAGGAGGCAATTTCAAGCGCCGTACCCTTTTCATCTTCAAGTACCGATTGAATTTTGCCTACCTGCAGCAGGTCGTTGTCCATCGTAATAATTTCGCATGAACAGCCGATATAATCAGCCAGATTTTCGCTCAAAACAACACCGCCAATCACAGTGGGAATTCCATTATTTTAATAAATAGTGTTGGCCGCAGCTTAGTTTATGGCTGACTTCGTAAGCTCAGACCAGATATCGTTTACATACTCTACGGAGTCGAGGTATTTTTCTTTGATTATGTCCTGAGGCAGCCCAAGAGAATCCGCAAGACTGCTCACTTTACCCCATTTACCTTTTTCGTATGATATGCACAGATTGAGCAGATCAGAGCTCAGCCCCGGGGCCCCGGTCAGACCGCCCTTCAGCTCGTCAGACAGAGGGATCTGTGCAATCGCGCTCTCAATTGGGACCTCAAGCAGCACACCGAGGGTCGAGAACATACCTAGTAAATACGCCTCCGGCCTTGTGAGCGGAATTCCCGGTATGAACTGGGCTACCTCCTGACAGAATACGGCGCGCAGGAAGGACGTCTTGATGAGCTCGTCCGATACTCCGCCGTCGTCCGAAAAACTGAGCAGGTATATCCACTGTTTCAATTGCCCCATGCCGAGTATTGTCAGCGCCTGCTTTATGTCCTTTACCTTATTCGGCAAAGCGAAATACGCCGAGTTCACGAGCTTAAGGAGCGAGTATGAGAGCGTAACGTCCATTGAAATTATCTTTGCGATCTCATCAAACTCGGGAGTTTCCTTTGAGATTTCGGCCACAAGCCGGAAAAAGTTGGACTTCAGGTGATCCATTTTATGGACCCTGGTGCTCACCATAGCGGAAACACTCTCACCCTGAATATAGTCGCAGTCGTAGGACAGGGCAAGATCCCTGGCCTCGGGAGAGTTCACCCCATAAGCGGCGAGCTTTTTTCCAAAGCTCTTTGCAAGCTTGCAGACCCCATCGACCGTTTCGTCGAATTTCTGAGAAAAATCCACCTTTATTATATCTATATCGGGCAATATATTCATAAATGTCCTGTTGAACTCAAAGCCTATGATGGCTATGCGGTAACCCCTGTCCCTGTATTGCAGGACAATATCCCTTGCCTCGGGGTTTACAAGTATGTTCTCCTCAATCTGGATTACGAGCTTCTTCGGATCAAACACATGGGGAATGTTTTTCATGAGAAGATTTGGCGTAAAGGTGAGGAAGCACTCCTTTCCGCCCAAAAGGCTCTCGGCGTTCAGTTCGCTGAAAAAGGTCGCTATTGTAGTTGCAACCCGCGCATCTCTTTTATTGTACAAGGAACTTGCATCCTGAAAATAGACCAGCTCGTATGCAACCAGCTTTTGGCTTTTGTCAAGAACAGGCTGTCTCACGATATGAACTTCCATATATTCCCCCCTATACTTCGTCGGCTTTTCGGGCTGTCTCAGAAAACTGCTTTTGTCAATTATATACTAATTCCACATATTCTTCAAGACATATGCCCATAGTTTTTATTGCTTTTGCGTTAGAAACGCCCACATAACGATAATGCCAAGGCTCCCACAGGACGCCGGTTATATCTGATTTTTCTTTAGGATATCTCTCTATAAAGCCGTATTCTTCCGCATGCTCATCCAGCCACTTATATGCAGGCGTATCCGCAAAGTTTTCTTCAAGCGTAACGGCTCCTGTCGTCTGTAAATCAACAGCCAGCCCCGTATGGTGCTCGCTTGCCCCGGGAGACTGAATATACTGGCAGGTGTTGATTTCACTCGCCTCTTCACTGTATCCCAGATTGAGATAGCTCTGTTTTTTGCTGTCGTATATCTCTCTTTGCTGTGAAACGCTCCTATATCCCGAACATACGGTCAGCATAACGCCGTCCTTATTGGCGGCCTCTGTCATATCCGAAAGCTGATCCGCTATCCTGCAATCTACCAGCGAGCTTCCAAAGGCAATAAGGTCGACTGTAAAATCGGGAGGCACTGCATTGTCCCTGTTCACTAATATAATTTGCCATTTGTCCTCTTTTTTTATCTCGGGTATGTCAGCTGCAGCGGCAATTTCCGATGCTGTCCCGCTCTCCGTGGTTTTGCCGGACTTAGGGCCGATTGTCATTATTATAGCCAGAAGGCCCAAAAGCGAAAGGCTGAGAAACGCCAAAACTATGACAAGGCGTGACAGACGCATATTGTTCCTTTTCAGTTTGCAGAGCTCCTCTTGCCCCTTCTCCTGAAGAAGATTGCTATCCAGCAAACCGGCACCTCCTCTTATCTCAGGCCTGTTCATCGTCAGCCTGCTCTGTACCCGATCTCTTGAACTTTTCCGCCGTCGACAGGATGCTGCAATATATCTTCGCTATTATCTCATAGAGCTCCGGTGGGATGTTCTTTCCAACCTCCAGCATGCAGAGCATGGAGGAGACGCTGTCATCCCTATAGACCGGGACTCCCGTTTTTTCGGCGATATTTATTATCTGTTCTGCAGCGCTGCCATATCCCGAGGCTATAACGACGGGAGCCAGGTCTTGTCCCGGTTCATATTTCAGAGCGGCGGCGTGCTTATCAGATTTTGACATCTACTCCTACCCTCCTGTACGGAAGAGTTTTAAATACCTCCATGAGAGAGCGGGTCTTTTCAAGCGCAGCGACCCGCGTTTTCCCGAGGTGATAGCCTGACCCAGAGAGAAGCCTGGGTATATCCTTTGTCATTTCAACATACTCTTTTTCGCAGCCGCCGGGACAGAAAAGCAGAAAATCTATTGTGGTTTCGTAAACATAGAATTCCGCTTCAAAGCGCCCCGTATTTGGGACGTCAATGACCATAAGAATATGGATCCCGCCGCCTTCCGCCTCTTCCGGCATATCCTTTTCATCACTGTCCGGATTTATCCAGACCTCAGCAAAGGCCCTCATGTCGTTATACTGCAGAGGCAGCACAAAATGCAGAAGCGGTGTAAAGTTGCACGGCGAGGAAAGAAGGCTGTGAAGTATGCTCTCAAGCTTTGCGGATTCGGAGGCGCTCGTTTTGCCCGACTCGATCTGTCTTGAGATCAGCTCTACCAGCATAGAAACGACCTTTGAATCCTCTTCGCTCGCAGGAGATCTGCCCTGCGAGCCGCCGTTTTCAAGCATCTGGGTCATGTAGGGCTCAAAGAGCTCTCCAAACCTGATCCTCTCCTGATTATCCATATATTGGCGGAGTCGGAACGCGGCTTCCATAACGTAATCCGGATTTGTGTTATAGCGCGACAAATTGTATGTAAGTATTGAGACGATCTTCGCGAGCTTCGGAGAAAAAAGAATGCTGTCCTCAACATCCTTTATAAGCTCAAGCGTCTGTGCCTTTAGCTGAGGAAAATTATCCTGAGCGTCTTTTGACATATATTGCAGAATCAGAGAGTCAAGTTTTTCCGTCAAAACGCGGCTAGATGACAGCTCCCCTCTGAGGAACCTGAGATTGTTGGCTGCGGAATCGAGAATGTCCCGCTTGTTTTCCGTGCTGTAAAGGGCCCTCAGGAATTGCGCTATCGCGACCTGTGTCTCAGGTTTTATGCGGTTGTTCTGACTCAGCTCTCTCAAAAAATCAAAAAGCTCGCCCTTAAAAGCGGTTGAGGCATTTTCCTGATTCTTCATCTCCTGAGACAGCCCCTCCGGCTTAATGAGAAGCAGATCGAAGACGCTCTCAATTTCCTTCGTGACTGTTTTGTTGTTGGCCGGTAGCAGCTTATAAAGCTCCTCAAGCATAAACACGTTTTTCAGGTATGACACCGTTACGCCCGGGTCCTTAAGAAGATTCAAAAGAAGAGTAGGGGTGTCGCTCTCCTCACGAAGGCCGTTGTTTTGTTTCAGCAGCTCACTCTGGTTGTGCGTCTGCACAACCCTTGTCGTATTTTGTATGCTGAACGCTCCCGTAGGATCCGGTCCCGGCTTGGGCTGGACATTCTGATTTTTGTTCACAAGCGGCGTAGTGATCCGCAGAAAATCCGACAACGTATACCCTCCCCGCTTTTTCATAATCCAACAGAATACAATTGGTCTATATAATTTATGTTCCGATATTTTGAAAACACAAGATGAGTTATGGACAATTTACAATAATCTGATACAATTATTGACAACAGGATTGTTTTTTGTGCAAATCATTGTATAAATATATTGACCATAGGGTTTGGCTTTGTATGCACATAAACAACAACGGAGAAGGTGTTTGAATGAGTAACGACGACTACGAAATGGAATCAATGCTTGAGATATTCAACCATGAAACAGAGGAAATGCTTGAACAACTGGATAATATTCTTCTTGAATCAGAACGGGCCAAGAGTATTACGGAAGAGAACATCAACAGTATTTTCCGCATAACCCACACGATAAAAGGCTCGGCAGCAATGATGAACCTCCACAGCATCTCCTCCCTCGCACATTCTGTGGAGGATGTGTTCTATATTCTGAGAGAAAACCCCACCAAGCTGTCCCTGGTATTCAGCTCAATATTTGACCTCGTCTTCCAGGCTTCCGACTTTTTCAGAAAAGAGCTTGAGGGACTGCAGAGCGGGGAGTACTCAGAAGGCGATCCCACGGAAATAATAAAGCGGCTGGAGCAGCAGGCAGATATCATTAAAGGAGAGGATTCCTCAGACACAAGCGTCGGCAGCGGGGCTCCCCAAAAGTCTCCTCAGCCCTCGCATGAGCCGGCGGGAGACGGCGATGCCGCAAAAATCACCGTATTTTTTGAAAACGACTGCGGAATGGAGAACATAAGGGCATTTATGCTCCTCAATCAGGTACATCCTTACTGTGAAGAGCTCTCCTCTATCCCTTCGGATCCCGAAAACGATTCCTCTCTATCCGAGGAGATAATCAAAAGCGGTTTTACGATCATATTCAAGCCGACAGAGTCGCTTGACGATGTTGTCAAAATAATAGAGAGCTCACTCAATGTCAAATCATATGAGATCTTGCAGAACAGGCAGACGGAAGACACCTCCCCAGCCTCTTGCCCACAGGCAGCCGAGGCAGACGAGCACTCCGTAAAAGGGGTGGCCGCGGAGGCCGTCGGCAGCCAGTCAAAGCCGGAAACGCAATCTGTCCTCACAAAGGGCGTCAAGCAAAACCTTATCAGCGTGAACCAGAATAAGCTCGACCACCTTATGGATCTTGTCGGTGAAATAGTCACCGCAGAGTCCATGGTCGCAAGAAATCCCGATCTTAAAGGTTTGCGTCTGGATAGCTTTACAAAATCCATCCGCGAACTCAGGAAGCTCACGGATGAGCTGCAGGATATCGTCATGTCTATAAGAATGGTCCCGCTGCAGGGCACCTTTTATAAGATGGACAGGATCGTCCGCGACATGTGCAAGAAGATGGACAAAAAGGCCGAGCTTATCACCGAGGGCGGCGATACCGAAGTTGACAAGACAATCAACGACGCTATAGTTGACCCCTTAATGCACATGATACGGAACTCGATGGACCACGCCATAGAGGCACCTGAAGAGCGCATCGCGCTCGGCAAGCCCGAGGTCGGGCAGATCACACTTTCCGCAAAAAACACCGGCGGAGAGATTTCGATAACTCTATCCGACGACGGCCGCGGACTAGACTGCGAAAAGCTGCTCGGCAAGGCGAAAGCCAACGGTCTGCTCACGAAACCGGAGGGCTCCTATACCGAAAAGGAAATATTCAACCTCATCCTTCTTCCCGGTTTTTCAACAAATACAGACGTCACAGAGTTTTCAGGCCGCGGTGTCGGCATGGACGTCGTTAAGAAAAACATTGAGCAGGTCGGCGGCACGATTTCCATTTCAAGTGAAAAAGGCGCGGGCACGACTTTTATAATCAAGATCCCTCTGACGCTTGCCATAGTGGACGGAATGAACATCGCCGTGGGAGATTCGACCTTCACACTGCCTATAACCGCTATAAGGCAGTCGTTCAAAATAAGCGATGAATCCGAGATCATACACAACACAGACGGTTCCGAAATGATTGTCCTCCGCGGCGAGTGCTTCCCCATAATACGGCTGAGAGATTTGTACTCGATCGAATCCGGTGTTGAAGATGTCATGGACGGAATCATTATCCAGGTCGACCACGGCAATTCCGGCTATTGCATCTTTGCGGACGAGCTTATTGGCGAGTATCAGGTCGTCGTCAAGCCCTTCCCGATATTCCTCAACAAGTACGACCTCAAAAACCGCGGTCTTTCCGGCTGCAGCGTACTCGGCGACGGAAGCATCAGCCTGATTATTGACGTCAACAATCTGAAGACCGATTGACGCCTGACGAATGATCTGCCATTTAAAAAACTAAGCCCGGACAGGCCTCGGCCGGCAATTCTCGTTTGAAAGGATCTGACCCTATTATGACAAACAGCGTTTCTGAAACAAAAAAAATCGAGGGGCTGGACGACAGATATCTTCTGTTCAGTATAGACGGCGCATATTACGGACTCCCTCTTGCGATGGCGCTCGAAATACTCACAATACAGCACATAACCCGTCTGCCCTGCGTCTCTCCATATATAAAAGGGATAATCAACCTGCGGGGCAAGGTCATACCGGTTCTTGACGTCCGCGCAAAGCTGGGTATTCCGGAGTGCGGATATGACAGCAAAACCTGTATAATTGTCATAGACCTCCATGATATGTACATCGGCCTGATCGTTGACATGGTCTCCGAGGTGCTCACAGTATCTCAGGATCAAATTATCCCCCCTCCCAGAAATTCCGCAAGCTATATATCCTCTGTGACCCAGCTTGAGGACAAGCTGGTGCTCAATCTGGACTGTGAAGCTTTTTTTCAGAATGATCTAGAGCAAAACAGAATCTAAGCAATGAAAGGTTTTCACATGGACAACACTGAAGCATCCCCCCTCGCCAAACTGTCTGACAGCGACTTTGATTTTATCGTTCAGTTCGTAAGCAACCGCTATGGAATTGATTTATCACAGAAACGCCGCCTCATTGAGGCCCGGCTCGGAGGAGAGATAAAAAAACTGGGGCTGAGTTCCTTCAAACAATATGTAGACATGCTGGAGTCAGATCCCGCTTCCGACAAAATCGACACCTTTATTGACAAGATAACCACCAATTATTCGTATTTCAACAGGGAGATGGACCACTATGATTTCCTAATGAATACCATAATCCCTGCACAGGCCCGGGCCCAAAAGGCCTCAATAAACATATGGAGCGCCGGCTGCGCCACAGGCGAAGAGCCCTATAACATCGCCATGGCGGTAGACAGCGCTCTCGGCTATAAAAGGAGCGCCTGGAACGTCTCTGTCACAGCAACGGATGTCTCTACACGGGCGCTGTCTGTTGCGAGAAAAGGAGTATATCCCGAAGCCGAATTAAAGGGGATGCCGGAAGAGTGGAAAAGCAATTATATGACAGCGCTTCCCGATGGAAACTATAAGGTCAACGACAATATACGCAGATCTGTTTTCTTCAGCAGATTCAACCTCATGGACCCGTTCCCACACAGAATGTACGATGTGATTTTCTGCCGGAATGTGATGATCTATTTTAAGCAGCAGACATCCCAGGCAATCCTGAAAAAGTTTTACAGCTCCCTTTCTGAGGGCGGGTATCTGTTCATAGGTCATTCCGAAACCATCAGCGGCATCATGACCGAGTACAAATATGTCCAGCCCTCTATATATCAGAAGGTAACAAAAAAATAGCTGTACCATCAGAAGCTTGGGTCTTGTTTAAAAAAATCCCGTCTTAATCGGCTGACGGTTCGGCCCAATTACATCTGGTTGCGTGCCAAATCCCAGAAATATAGTACCGCCTGCGAAATATAATCTCGCAGGCGGTATCTGAAGAAGGAGAAAACAAAAGGCACCAAGTCCTTGCTTACATTTACAGGTTATCACGGAAAATTCCCGTGCACAAGCCCCGTACGGGGTTATTTTTCGCCAAAAAGAAGGAGGCCTGCCCACACCTGCCGATCATATCCCCGTTCCGTTTTCCGTACAGCGCCAGACATAGCCGTCCGCGCTTCCGCTCTCGGGGGAATAGACCTTTTGAAGTCTGAATTCCCAGTATTCCCTGTGCCTCCCGTTTTCATCAAGGTCGTTTGACGCCCATTTCAGCTTCCATTCCGACAGGTTCACAGGTTCGTACGAGAATGCCGCTCGAATTATAAAGCTGCCGTTTTCATCGGGTTCGGAAACTTGATAATTTTCTATTGTAAAACTCTGAACCTTTGCTATACTATTGTCAGGCAGATACTCGCGGGCTTTGCCGTAGGCGATGAGAAATCCGGTCGCCGTTGAATAGAGGTTTTCACCCTCAATATGCGGCGTCTCGATTTTTGAAATGTAGTCCTCAGATACGATCGGGACTGCTTCATCAGAAGATTTTTCCCCGCGGGGAGCATATATAGAAAGCAAAAACTCCAGAAGCTCCTGTTCCATCACCCCGCTCTCCGGCGCGGCATCAAAGTAGCGGCATCCTGCATAGAAAAAGCCGGTATCATTTTCACCCACTATGAAGTACCTGCCGTTATCGTGCAGCCAGCCTTCGCTATCAAACCAGCGTCCGCCCGGCAGACGCACCTCATCAAGCTTATCGGGCTTAAAGCGACAGGGGCAGTTACAGACATACCACTTAGTATCCGCGTCCAAATCACCAAATTTGTATGAATCAAAGCTGTACTCCGCGCAGAGATAGGCCCCCAGTATCTCGCTGCCTATATAGCGGTAGGATACGGGAATGTACTTGCCATCTCCGCCCATAATGAGCCTTGCGTCGCTCTCCGCAACAAAGTCCGCATTGTGCTTCTCCACATTGGGATATAACGCGGCGTATAGCTCGCTCTCCTCATCAACCGCTGTGTATAGCCCATCCATGGCAGCGATATACTCCGCGCAGTCGCGCGCCCCCTCGAGCATCGCATTTTTAGGAAGCTCCTCTTCATAAGGCTCAATACGGTATATTACCCATATGTCACCGCCCCTCTGTACGGCGAGCCAAAGCTCATCGTCGATGACATACATCAGGTAGCCTGTTTGACCCGGCCCGCTTTTACCTTCATCTTCGCCGGAGGGACAAAGTGCGACCCGCTGAATGCTCTCGACAGAGGAGACGTCGGGGATGAGTGCGTCCACTTGAAAATCCCCCCTGAAGGAGTCCGTATCTATCTGTGCAGTTCCATAGTCGGCTTGATATGCTAGCCTGCTGCCGCTGTCGTTTATGACTGTAAAACAGCCTTTTTCGAAGCTGTAGTATCTGTCGGCGTTTTCGTCCCCGTCAAGGCGGGGGTAAAATGAGGACAGCGGGTTTACGTATATTACCTCTGAGGCCTTATAATCTCCGAGAGCAAAGCCGGCTTCCCTTTCGGAAGCACCGTACGCATCCGCGCCCGTGAAAGTGCAGCCCGCTGCAAAGGCGACCATGATAAGCGACGCGGCAAGTGCGGAAATCCGTGTTTTCCTCGCGCCGACTATAGTTTTCAGGCGTTCGGCTATGTTCTTTTTTCCCCCTGTCATAGTTGTCGCAGTACAGAGGACGGCGCCCGCCGACGGCTTTGCCGCTATCATTGATACGAGCGTTCTGCAGTACGCAAGACGGCTCTCCTCTCCGAGAATTTTTAAGGAAGCCTCATCGCAGGCTAGCTCAGAGTCGGTTTTCGAGAGAACCGCGGCAGCCCATACAAGCGGATCCCACCAGTAAACGGCACAGCATACCACGCGCGCGAACGACCATATGTGGTCAAGACGGCGGCGATGGCAGGTCTCGTGCGTAAGAACATGGCGCAGCATTTCCTCATCCGCCGCCGCAATATTGTTCAGGTACACCGAGGGACGGAAAACCCCGAACAGGCACGGCGATGCGATGTTCTCCACAGTGTATACGGGCAATCCGCAGCCCGATCCAAAAGGAGTCCTTGCGCGGCGAAGCCGTATATAGAACATAAGGTTCAGAACAAAAAACCACACCCCGGCAGCCGTCCCCCCGCATATCCAGACCAGCTTGAGCGCCGATCTTCCGCCGGAGCCATTAACGGCAGGCGGAACAGACGTTGTCTTATGAAGCCCGGAGGTCCCTGTGCCGCTGATAGGGGAGTGTTCCTCATCTGTACCAAAATTTCCGTTTTCATCCGTCTGTTTAACGGGCATATTCGCCGTCGTATCGTAAAAAATAGTGGTGTCGCCCTTGTCCTCAGCTTGTTCTATGCCTCCGAGTATGGAGTTTATGGGGTTCATTACGCTAAAAGGGCTTGGCAGGAGCGAAAACGGCATCATAAGACGCATAAGCACTACTCCCCAGAGGGAGTATCGGACACTCCGGCTTATCTTTCTCCCGAACAGAGCTCGGACGAGAATTACCGCAAGAATCAAAACAGAAGAGGATATAACCGTCTCTGTCATTTTTCCGCCTCCCGCTCGGCTTTTTCGAGAATTTCATATAGCTCGTCAATTTCTTTTTTGGAAAGCGCCCTCTGGGTCGCCATAGAGCTCACAAGGAGTCCTATACTGCCGCCGTAGACCCTGTGCAGAAAATCCACCGTTTCCGCAGCGGCAGCGCCCTCACGCTCAACGCAGGGATAGTACTGCTTGCAGCGTCCCGGCTGTTCAACCCGAACGGCGCCCTTTTTCTCCATTCGGCGCAGCATTACAAGAACGGTGGCCTTATCCCAGCCGGTGTCCTCCCGCAACTCCTCCGTCATCTGGCTGACTGTACGGGGACTTTCCTCCCACAGCAGGTTCATAAGCTTCCACTCACCGTCTGAAAGGTTTATTGAGTTCGCCATTTTATCACCTCACTTTCGCAGTTGGTTGACACCTGTCACCCTAAGTCTACCGCGTTGATTGACATTTGTCAATCTCATCTATAGCTTATCTTTCCAATTTTGGAAAATGTTCCTAACCAGCTCCAGATTTTGCATTTCTCTTGCATTTTCGAGGAGAAACTATGCATAATGCACCGTAATCTGTATTATGCAATATAGTACAATCAGTATTCATTGAAAGGATACCTAACTGTGTGTGGTTTTACAGGATATATTAATAAAAACGACTCTATTTCCAGCTTAAATATTTTGAAAAGCATGACGGATACAATAGCACATCGCGGTCCGGACGACGCCAATTATTATATTGACGACGAGGTATCGCTGGGCTTCCGTCGCCTCAGCATCATTGACCTCGACGGCGGCAGGCAGCCGCTGGAGAACGAGGACTGTTCTATGGTGCTCTGTTTTAACGGAGAGATATACAACTACAAGGAGCTGCAGAGCGAGCTTGCCGCCAGAGGTCATGTTTTCAAGACGGAAACCGACTCGGAGGTGATCATTCACGGCTACGAGGAATACGGCGAGCGCATTCTGAACATGCTCCGGGGCATGTTTGCATTTGTAATTTGGGACAAGAGAAAAAAGGAGATGTTTGGTGCGAGGGATTTCTTCGGAATCAAGCCTCTCTATTATACAAATACAAACGGCGCGTTTATTTTTGGGTCGGAGATAAAATCCTTCCTGCCGCACCCGCATTTCAGAAAAGAGCTCAACACCAGAGCCCTGGAGAGCTATCTCTCCTTCCAGTATTCAACTGATGAGGAGACCTTTTTCAAAGGCGTCTATAAGCTCTTGCCCTCGCACTTTTTCGTATATAGAGACGGAGAATTGAGAACTGAGCGCTACTGGTCGCCCGACCTCAGCCCTAAAGAGGGCATATCCCACGAATACTGGGTATCCGAGATCGACTCGGCCATATGCAACTCCGTAGAGGCGCATAAGATCAGCGACGTGGAGGTCGGCAGCTTTCTCTCAAGCGGTGTGGATTCCAGTTATATCGCGAGCATATCTAATGTGGATAAAACCTTTAGCGTCGGCTTTGACGAGGGCGAGCTATATGACGAGACAAGCTATGCGAAAAACCTGTCTGAAAACATCTCCGTTAAAAATTTCAGCCGCACTATCTCTGCAGACGAATTTTGGAACAGTATAGAAAAGGTCCAATACTATATGGACGAGCCTCTTGCAGATCCGTCTGCGATTGCGTTATACTTTGTATGCAATACCGCGTCACAGCACGTTAAAGTTGCGCTCTCAGGGGAGGGCGCGGATGAACTTTTCGGCGGATACAATATATACATGGAGCCGCTTTCGGTCAACGCATACAACAGAGTGCCCTTTTTCATTCGAAAAGGGATAGGGGCGGTCGCTTCACTCTTTCCGACAAAACGTGGCTTCAACTTCCTTGTCCGCAGAGGCAAGGAAATTGAAGACCGCTTCATCGGCAACGCAAATATTTTTTCCGAAAAAGAGCGAAAGGCTGTTCTCAAGATAAAAACAGATGCAAAATCGCCCTCAAAGGTAGTAAAGCCGGTTTATGACAGGACAAAGGACAGGGACGTCGTCACAAAAATGCAAAGCGTGGACATTAACTATTGGCTGACCGGCGATATCCTCTTGAAGGCGGACAAGATGAGTATGGCAAACTCGCTTGAGGTGCGCGTACCCTTTCTCGACCAGTATGTGATGAATGTTGCAAAAAATTTGCCCCTGCAGGAAAAAATAAACGATGGCCGTACGAAATATGCCCTGCGTGAAGCCGCCGCAAAGCACCTTCCCAAACACTGTGCAGACAAGAAAAAGCTCGGATTCCCCGTGCCTATCAGGGTTTGGCTCAGAGAAGAAAAGTACTACAATATAGTCAGAGAAAAATTCACAGGAGAAACTGCAGAAAAATTCTTCCACACAAAAAAGCTTATGCAGCTTTTAGATGAGCACAGATGCGGAAAAGCGGACAACAGCCGTAAGATTTGGACTGTCCTGACCTTTATCATTTGGTATGAAAGGTTCTTTGTCAAGGATACAAACGATCTCTCGGACACAACAATAACTTTTGGGAGCAATAATAATGTTCAGGAATACTGCTGCATTGGTTGACTGTGATATATTGACCGATAACATTCGAAATATCAGAGAAAACTATGAGTATGAGTACTACATCGGCGTCGTAAAAGCAAATGCTTACGGGCACGGCGACTATGTAGTCGGAAGCTTGATACGCGGCGGCGTAAACTATCTCGCCGCGTCGTCCCTTGAAGAGTGCCTGAGCGTCAGAAAAAGAAACTCGGATATCCCTATACTCTGTCTCGAGCCGATAAATGTCGAATATTTAGATATCTGTGCTGAAAACAATATAACTATCACTATACCGGACATTGACTATTACCGCGAGATGCGGGGCGGAGTCGCTCTGAAAGCACATATAAAAATTGACTGCGGTATGAACCGTCTCGGGTTTAAGGACAAGCACGAGCTGAAGAAGGTCGTCGACGATATCGGTGACAGAGGCGATCTGCAGCTTGAGGGAATTTACACCCACTTTGCCACAAGCGGGATACAGGACAAGCATTGGGACAACAATCTCAAGAATTTTTGCGAGATCACCTCTCTGATCGAGCTCACAAAAATCCCGATCGTCCATCTCGGCCGCTCCCTCACCATGGTGAACCACGACAAAATACCCTTTGCAAATGGTATAAGAATCGGGATCGTCATGTACGGTTTCGACAATAAAATGCAGGAGCCTACAGGACTCAGAGCGCTGAAGAAAAAACTGCTGCTAAAAAAATACAATATAAGCCAGACACGGCTAACCAACAGCTTACATCTAAAAACCGCCTTTTCTCTGCGCTCGGAGATTATGAGCATAAAGCGAGTAAACAAGGGCGAGCGCATAGGCTACGGAGCGGAATACGAGGCAAAGGATAATATACTGATCGGCGTTGTGCCAGTTGGCTTTGCGGACGGTTTTTTGCCGGGAAACAACGGCAGATACGTAAAAATAAATCAAAAAAGATACGAGATAGTCGGCGGCATCGGGATGGACATGACGATTGTTAAGATTGATGAGTCCGTAAAAGTCCATGACACGGTGGTGCTCTATGATGACATCAGGGAAGCGGCGACTTACATGGGCATCAACTCTTACAGGCTGCTGACCTCAGTGACAAACCGCGTTCCTCGAATCTACAAAGAGGGCGATAAATTCACAGAAATCAAATATTAGGGTGAAGTAATTGAAATTTGAAGTAATAATTTTTGGCAGCGACGCCAACGCATATTACCTTGCAAGATGCTTCCATGAGGCCTATAACAGAAAGGCAAGGGTCATAGGCGCGCACAGCATGAGCTTTGTCAATCATTCGAAAATCGTCAGTTCGGTCTTTGACCTCGCGCTCTGGTCTCCCCGGCATTTCGCCGAATGGGTCAACAACTATGTGATTGAAATAGATGCGGAGAAAATCGTATGCATCAGCTCAAACGAAACCTATGCAAGACTGCTCGTAACGAACAGAGATAAACTGGACAGCCGCATAGTGTTCAATTATGTGGAGCTGGCCCTTCTGGACACCCTTATAATGAAGGACAAGTTCTACGACACCTACAAAAACTCCGGTTTTCTCCCAAAGACCTGCGTATACAGATTCGACGGGGAACCTGAGTTTGACTTTGGGTTCCCTGTCGTCGTCAAGCCCGCGGACGTAATATCCTATGGTAAAATCAGCTTTGAGGGCAAAAAGAAAATATACAAGGCAGAAGACGGCGCGGAGCTTACGGAAATACTGAATCTCCTAAAAAACAGCAGCTACGATGACAGCGTTATCATACAGGAATACATACCTGGAGATGACAGCGCGCTCTACGACGGAGTGATCTACTGCAACAGCCGCGGGAAGGCGGAGCTCTTTGCCTTTGCTCAAATCGGGCTGCAGGAACACGAGGCCAGTATGATCGGCAACGCCGCATGCCTTATTAACGGCTTCAGCACAATGGGATATGACGAAAAAATACCGCTGCAATTTAAGGACTTCATGGAATCAATAGACTTCCGCGGTTTTGCGGAGTTGGACATCAAATACGACAGCCGCGACGGTAAATACAAGATCATGGAGATAAACGCCAGACAGGGCAGATCAAGCTACTACGTCGCAGCTGCGGGATATAACCTTGTGGAGTACCTTGTCGACGACTTGGTATACGGTAAAGAGAAGGATTTTGTACTTGTAAAAGACGAGCTTCTTCTGACTTATGTACCAAAAGGCATAATAAAAAAGTATGTGGTGAACGAGGACTTCAAGAGAAAAGCCATGGAGCTCTACAGGGAGAAAAAGGTATATAATCCCATTATATACAAAAAAGACATGCCGCTTAAAAGGATTTTGTTCCTTGCAAGAAAACAGCTGCGGTATTATAATGCATTTAAGAATAGTTCATGGAAATACTGAGGTCGGAAAATGTGTGGATTTTGCGGATTTATTAATAAGAAGGACAAAAAAGACATTCTGGAAATGAACAAAGCTATTGCCCACCGGGGGCCCGACGAGGAGACATACTATGTGGACGACGACATTGCGATCGGTTTTCGCCGTCTGAGCATTATTGATCTTTCCGGAGGCAGCCAGCCTATTGCAAACGAGGACGACAGCCTTATTATTGTATTCAACGGGGAGATATACAACTTCCCACAGCTTAAAGCAGAGCTCCTTCGGCTCGGCCATATTTTCAGGACGAAAACGGATACCGAGGTCATTTTGCATGGTTATGAGGAATACGGTACCGATATCGTAAACAAGCTGCGCGGTATGTTTGCCTTTGTAATCTGGGATAAAAACAAAAAAGAGCTCTTCGCCGCGCGCGATCATTTCGGTCAGAAGCCCTTTTACTATTCAAACATGAACGGAACTTTTTTATTTGCGTCTGAAATAAAAAGTCTCCTGTTTCACGAAGATTTTGTCAAAGAAATAAACAGAGACGCCTTGAAGCCGTACCTCACTTTTCAGACTTCCGTTTTGGAGGAGTGTTTTTTCAAGGGAGTTTATAAACTGCTGCCCGGACACTATCTTGTTTTCAAATATGACAAGCAGTCATTGGATATATGCAAATACTACCAGGTGAGCTTTGAGCCGGCCGATCAGGACGAGGAGGTTCTGGCGCAGAAAATTGACGAGGTCGTGACGTCGTCGATCGACGCCCACACCATAAGCGACGTCCCTATCGGCTCATACCTGTCGGGAGGCATAGATTCATCTTATGTCACTTCATACCTGAAGCCTGACAAATCATTTTCCGTCGGTTTTGATTTTAGGGATTTCAACGAAGTGCCGTATGCAAAGGGACTTTCCGACATCCTTGGGATCGAGAGTGTCAGCGAGCTCATAGATTCCGACGACTTTTTCGATACGATCGAAAAAGTGCAGTACTATGCGGATGAGCCTACGGCAAATCTGTCGGCTGTACCGCTGTATTTTCTGTCGGATCTTGCAAGCCGCCACGTAAAGGTCGTTCTGTCCGGAGAGGGTGCGGACGAGTTTTTCGGGGGATATCCCTTCTATCAGGAGGACCCTCTGCTGCTGAAATACCGCCGCGTCGTCCCGGGCTTTATCAGAAAAACGGCCAAGGCGGTAGTCGCACCGCTTCCGGGCTTCCATGGCAAGAACTTTTTGACAAAGGGCGGCGGCCGTGTTGAGGACTATTTCGTAGGCAACGCCTTTGTTTTTGACAATAGGGAGGCCGACCGGATATTATCTCCGAAATACAGATCAAAACGCACATTTCAAAGCATAACTAAACCGTATTTCGATGAGGTAAAGGACATGGACGACCTCACAAAAATGCAGTATCTGGACATGCATTTTTGGCTACCCAACGACATTCTCCAAAAAGCCGATAAAATGAGTATGGCAAATTCACTGGAGCTGCGCGTGCCGTTTCTCGACAAGGAGGTCTTTAAGCTAGCAAAAACAGTGCCCAGCAAAGCAAAGCTCAGTCACGGCACTACAAAATATATACTGCGAAAAGCCGCCGCAAAGAGAATACCAGAGGAGTGGTACAAAAGGCCGAAAATGGGCTTTCCTGTCCCCATTTTACAGTGGTTCCGAGAGGAAAAGTATTACAGGAAAGCAAAGGACCTGTTCAATGCCCCTTTTACCGGTGAATTCTTTGATGTAAAAAAGCTCAATAAAATGCTTGACGACCACTATTCATGCAAAAAAAACAACTCCCGCAAAATATGGACAGTATATACGTTTCTTGTTTGGTATGAAGTCTACTTTGTAAACTTTAATTTGCAGAGGAAAAACTAAGATGGAAGTCAAAACAAAACCAAAAACAAAATCTATAATAGTCAAAGCTGTTATATGTCTGGCAGGGGTAACCGCAGCATTTTTCCTTATCAGATATCTGTCTGCACCCAGCTTCGCCGAAGGCACATATTACGGCTCGGCAGATATTTCAGGCCTTACTGTCGCCGAGGCGATTCCAATTGCGGAATCGGAAATCAAGAAAATACTCAGCGAGACGGTAATCAGCGTCAAATTCGCAAAAAGCTCCGAAGATACCGAGGCGGAGACAGTCACTGTTGCGGGTAAAGATTTGGAATATACCTCCGAGCTGGAAAATTTCCTAAAGAGCGCTGTAAAGTCAAAAGACGCACAAAAACTGACTCCCAAATTTGACGTATCGGCTGATAAAATCGAGAGCATCCTGACTCCGGCAGCAGAGAGATTTAAGTCTGAGCCTAAGAACGCCCAGATCACAGGCTTTGACTTCGCCTCTTCACAGCTTTCGCTGGACAATGCGGTAAACGGTTACACAGCAGATGTGGGGAAAACTGCAAAAGCAGTCGCTGAGGCTATGGAAAAGGGCAGCAACACAGAAATCATAGTAGAATCAGTCATCACTGAGCCTGAGGTAACAGATGAAGATATCACCTCCAAATACGTGCTGCTCGCATCTTACAGCACCATCTCCACAAATACGGCAAACGGCAACCACAACATGCAGCTGGCTTTGAGCAAAATAAACGCAACCGTACTCCAACCGGGGGAGGTTTTTTCCTATAACGAAAAGCTCGGCGACAGCACCACTGCGGAGTCGGGATTTTTGCCCGCCCACGCCATTGTAGGCGGGGTGCTCGTGGACTCATACGGCGGGGGTATATGCCAGCCCTCCTCGACCCTGTATAACGCGGCCTTGTGCGCGGGTATGGAGATCGTGGAGAGACACTGCCATATGATGCCATCCTCATATGTTCCGATCGGTCTTGACGCGACAGTGAGCTATGGGAGCGTTGATTTCAAGTTCAAGAATGTCCTTGAAAACCCGGTCTATATCTTCGGCAACATGTCCGGTACTACCGTCGCAACTGCTATTTTGGGCGTTCTCCCAAATGAGTGGGACGAGATCAAGCTCACTTCATGGTGCGATGCAACCATCCCCAAACCCGGTAAGCCGATATATGTAGTCGATAAGAGCTTGGCCAAAAATGATGTCGTAATCGTAAACGCAGGCTATAACGGCTACAGAGCCAGCGCTCTCAGAAAATACTATAAAGAAGGGGCCGAGGTAAAAACCGAGAGTCTCCCTCCCTCAAACTATTCGGCCAAGGCGGCAACATATAAGGTAGGACCAGGTACAGACATATCGAGGATCGTTGACGGCAAGTATGTCGAGCCGACACCTGAGCCCTCCCCATCCCCCTCTCCCGACCCGACTTCCGAGCCGGCGGAAAGCCAGCCTCCGGAAAACTGAGCTTTTGTATAAAATTGCAGTAAATATAATAAAAAGGGAAAGCGAAGTCTTATACGCCGCTTTCCCTTTTTATATAAAATACGATGTGTCAATAGGCGATCATATTTACTCCGCAGAACTTTCTGTTTATTGCATCATAAAACACGGCTATTCCGTAGCTCCCCACGCTTGACAGCAATACGGTCTCTTTTCCGTCAGTAAAAATGTGTTTTTCACCGTATTGATAGCACTCATAAAGTGTATGATCTTTTATAAAAAAGCTGTTATCAGAATCGGCAAATATGTCCGGATCCTCGGACTCCTGCATCATACCATAAAGCATATCCGTTGCCGTACACATAATACTGTTGAAGTTCTCCTCCAGACCACTCCCCAATTCCTCAACGGATTTAAGAAAAGATTGCAGAAGGCTGTCATCCTTTTCGATAATTTCCCCCAGGTCTTCTACAGCGGTCTTGATCTGTTCCTCCGTGGGCTTGGCGGTCGGCCGAATATAAAATCCATATATCGTTTTGTACACAAAGGCCGCTGTCATTCTGTCTCTGCCGTTGTTTACGGTTGAATCAATAACAGCATAATAGTCATCTGTCAATATTGTGTCTTCCCTGAATGCCTTATCCGAAAAATTATTCAGGCCGACCATTGAAGCCGCCCTAAAAAGTGTATTTATATAGTATTCTTGGTTTTCAAGGTAATCATCCGCATCCGGATTAGTCGCTTGCCGCAGCGTCGACCCTATCAGCGGGTAGGAGCACCGCAGCACCGCTTCTCTAGCAGCGGATTTCACAGCATCCGAGTTGTCGGTCTCTTCGTAAACCTCTGATGACGCTCTTATATAGGCATTGAAGATGGCAGAAATCCCAACATAACCAGCCAGGATAATTGCCATAGCGGCAGATATTGTTATGACCGTATATTTTCTTTTCATTGTCCGTTTTCTCCTTTTTCAAGGGGAAATCTGAGCGTAACACATGTCCCGATGTTTTCCTTGCTTTCAATGGTCATCGTTCCGTCGTGAGCTTCGCAGACGGCTTTGCACAGGGCAAGTCCTATTCCCGCCCCTCCGGCCTTTCTGGAGCGGGCTTTGTCCGCCATATAAAACGGCTCGGATACGCGCAGCAGCTTGTCCTTTGGTATTCCCATGCCCTCATCGGAGATCGTTATTGTAACATAGCCCCCCTCACAAACTTCACAGAGCCTTATTGTACTGTTGGGAGGCGAAGCCTTTATAGCGTTATCTAGAACGTTGTATACGAGCGATTTCATAAGCTCCTCATCCATCTCCATGATAACGCTTTGGGCCGAAAACACCAGCGACAGCTCCTTGGCCTTCAGGGTTATGTTCATGCTCTCCGCAACTGTGTAGAGAACTTCATAAAAATCAAGCGGCTTCGTTTCAAGCGTTGTGTTGTCGATCAGTATAAGCTCCATCAGCTTTGATGAGAGCTCCTTCAGGCGTTTTGCCTCGTTTTCTATTATAGATGCATATTTCCTCCGTTCGCTCGCGGTGATGTTGTCTTTTATCTTCATTATGTTGGCAAAGCCAAGTATGGAGGTCAGGGGCGTCTTCAATTCGTGGGTCATATTGGCGATGAAAACCCTTCGGTTTTCTGCAAGCTCCTCAATGTGTTTTAAATTTTTCTCAATTTCTGTCGCCATTATGTTCATGTTTTCCGAAAGCTCGTTTATCTCACCGCCGCCGGTCACATTTATGCGCCTGTCATAATTTCCTGCAGATATTTCTTTTGTGGCATCATTTATTTGCTGCAGAGGCCGCAGGATGAGCTTAATTATGAAGAGCAGGCTAAAAGCAATCGCAAGCCCTATTATCGTACTTGCCCGCTGCACGTAATTTATGTTATCGTAAAACCGGGTGAAAACCTCCGTTACATTTTTTTTCACGGCAATTCTGTAGACCTCGCCGTCAAGGTAAATGACGTCACTGCTTTTGATGTATCGGTTCCCGTTGCTCTCCTCATACATCCGGATTACGTTCTTATTTTCCTCATCGACCCCGTTGTAGACAACTCCGTCGTTAGAAAAATCCACTATAAACTCGTTGTTGGTGAATTTTTTGCAATACTCGTTCACTATCTTCAGCACTTCTTCTTCGGGAAGCGCAAGAGCTTCTGCCTTCATTCTTTTCTGGTATGCCGAATCAATTCTGGTGATGACGTTCGCTGTATAGAGTACAACCCCTTCCTTTGTACTCTGGAAGGCGATTTCAAAACCCTTTGTTATCAGCACATAGGAGACCGCGTTTATTCCGAGTATAACGGTCACCAAAGTAACCAGAAAAACCTTCTGCCAAAGCCGCATCAGTCACTTCCTGTCAGTTTGTAACCGTATTTGGGTACGGTTATCAGCTTTCCTTTCAAGCCCATTTTACGCCGGACCTGCTGAACATGGGTATCCACCGTTCGGGTCTCGCCGGCAAATTCAAATCCCCAAATCGCCGCCAGCAGATGGTCGCGCGATATAACCGTGTTTTGATGTCTCACAAAATAAGTGAGCACCTCAAATTCCTTCGGAGTAAGAGGGATCTGCTCACCGTTACGAGTGGCGCTGTGGCTTAATACGTCAATCTCAATGTCGCCATAGCTCAGTGTACTCTTAACCTTGCGATCGCGTCTGAGCACTACCTCTATACGCGCAAGAAGCTCAAGTGCCTCAAAGGGCTTAACTATATAATCCTCCGCACCGAGGCGCAGTCCCTTTACTTTGTCTGATATGCTCTGCATTGCGGTCAGAAAAATCACGGGAACCCCGGACTCTTTGGTGCGTTTGAACACCTCAAAGCCATCCAGCCCCGGAAGCATGATGTCAAGCAAAATGAGATCATATTTCCCGGCATTAATCATATCCACAGCCTGCAGCCCGTCGCTGGCGATTTCGTTTTCATAGTCTCCCATAAGCAGACATGTTTGAATATAGAGCGCTATGTTTTCATCGTCCTCGACAATTAGTATTCTTGTTTTGGGATCGTCCATATATATATTCCTCCCAAATGTAAATATAAAAAAATTATACGTCAATAGCTGAATTTAGGCAAGAACTCAGGAACAATTGCGTGATGTCCGGCATTGTGATAAAATCAAATTAAACAGTTGCGGCGGAGGGCTCGATCAATCCGGACCGGACATGGCCGGCCGGCGGTAATAAGCCGAGTCGCCCCACCCGACAAAATATATTGAGGGAGGAACAGATAATGAGCGCAATAATATATACATCAGAAAGCGGGTATACAAAAAAATATGCCGAACTCCTGTCGCAGAGGACGGGGCTTGCGACCTACGAGCTGAAGAGTATAAAGAACGCAAAGATATCAAAAGGCGAAAGCGTTATTTATCTCGGATGGCTTATGGCGGGAAAAATCAAAGGCTATAAAAAGGCGTCAAAGCTGTTTGATGTCAGAGCTGTATGTGCCGTTGGAATGGCTGCCCCCGGAATGCAGTCTCCCGAAAAAATTAAACAGCAGAACAACCTTAGCGGCACTCCCTTCTTCTATATGCAGGGCGGCTTTGACATCAACAAGCTTCACGGAATTCATAAATTGATGATGAATATCATGGCAAAAACCGTAGGAAAAAAGCTTGAAAACAAATCTGACAAAACCGCTGACGAAGCCGACATGCTGGAAATGCTGACAAAAGGCGGCGACCATGTTAGGGAAGAAAACCTCGCAGATGTGCTCGCCTGGTTTGAAGCCCAGCCTGTTCGCAGCAGATAGACGCAATAAAGCAGAGCCGTAGGCTTGGCGGAGAAGTAAATGGGATATATCCCCACCCACCTTGAAAAACTAAAGCAGGATACACTTATAATGGTCACACAGAAATATATGACATTAGGCAGAACGGCCGTGCTGGAGTTCTGCCTAATTTTTTTGTTCTTACTGCTTGTCCTGCTCGTCGTAAATTGACTCGATCATTCT
>ERZ764778.994-NODE-994-length-30843-cov-15.856762_pt1 | contig 30843 bp, 19 predicted proteins | sample MGYA00374951_ERZ764778 | MGnify/ENA primary metagenome ERZ764778 (study PRJEB28918, sample SAMN05720193) | bioreactor metagenome | isolation source: Anaerobic biogas reactor | place: USA:Washington, USA | collected 2015-08-08 ...
TGGCCGTTCTTCGTTTTGCACGCGATGCACGGCAAGATCGGCTATCTCGACGAGGACTGGACCGTCTATCGGCAACATCCGGCGGGAATGTACTGCCGACTCGCCAACGAGAAAAGGATGGAGCAGAACATCGGCATCGTCCGCACATTCCGCGACGTACTGGGGCCCGAGTACAGGCCGCTTCTGACCGACGCGATCCACGCGCGCTGCCTGAGCCTGGCCCTGTACTACCGCAAGCGAGGCAACAAGAGCCTGGCCAGGGAATTCGCGCGGATGTCGATTCGAGAGGCCGGAACGGACGGGCTGAAATCGTGCCGCGCGGCCGCCAAAGTCTTCGCGTACATGCACGTTCCCGCCCTGTTCCGTCTTGTCGCCCGCTGCCGGGCCGTCCGCGGCGCTAGCGCCGCAGAATCGACGGCCGGGACACGTGCGGCATCAACGCGTAGGCATGGGCCACGAGCTTGATTGGATGGGTCACCGTAACATCGTCCAAATGCTCGATCTGCATCTTGCAGGCGGCGCATTCGGTCAGCACGTGGCGGGTCGGCGCCGCACTGATGGCGCTCTTGAGACTCTGAGAGATCGCCTCGGCCAGATCGTGATTTTTCCTCTGCATGCCGAAGGTGCCGGACAAGCCGCAGCAGCCGGCGCCGAGATCTCTCACATTCACACCATAATGCTCGCGCAACAGTCGAAGCGTCACCGTCTCGTCGCCTACAGCACAAAGGTGGCACGGAAGGTGATAGACGTATTGCCCGCCGACAGGCTCGACCGGGGCCTTAAGCCTGCCTTGGCGGCGCAGGTCGGCCAGGTAGTTCATCAGCTCCCAAGTGTTCTCCGATACGAATCGGGCGTCGTCGCCGCTGACGTAGTGACGCATCTCCTGTTGAAGGCACAGTGCGGCGCTGGGCTCGGAGCAGACGATCTTAGACCCTTGGCGAGCCGCTTCGGCCAGAGTCTCGACGTTGTAGGCCAGGTCCCGACGGGCCGTCTTGATGTCCCCGTAGACGATCGCCGGCAACGGGGCCGGACGCTGGCGGGGCACCATGACCTCGACGTCGTTGTGCCGCAGCACGTCGAGGACGGCATACCCCAGTTCATGATCGTTCGCATTGGCGTACGAATCGACGAAGTAGACCACCTTGTCCACCAGCGTGTCAGGCGGGCCGGCCTGAGTCAGATGCCGCTGCGCCGCCGTGACGAACGAGCCGCGTTGGAAAGCCGGCATGGCCCGTCGTCTGTCGAGACCGACTGTCTTCTCCATCGCCCATTGGAACAACGGAAACTTCAGAAACGCGTTCGAGACCGGTGAGAAGACGCTGCCCAGCAGACTCAGATAACGATTGTGGCTCAGCGCAAACTCCGTGCGGCGCAGCCCCTTGCGTCTGACGTACTCGGCGCGGGCGGCGGCCATCAGGCTCGAGATGTTGACTCCGGACGGACACTGCTTCTCGCACATCTTGCAGTTGACGCACAGATCGAGGAACTGGCGGAACTCCGACGATTCGAAATCCTTCTCGTCCAGTTGGCCCGTCGCCCAGTAGTGCAGCAGGTTGGCCTTGGCGCGCGAACTGCCCAGCTCCTCGCCCAGGGCCCGGTAGACCGGGCACATGCGCAGGGCCGGATCGCGATTCAGACAGAGCCCGCAGCCATAACACTGTTCGAACTCCAGCGCAAGCTCATTTTCGCGGAAGAGCATCTCGGATCGGGTCTTCTCCGGCTGGATGTGTCGAGCGCGGCGGAGGTTCTTGACCATCACGTCGGGATCGTCGTTGAGGATCTTGCCCGGGTTCATCAGGCCCGTCGGATCGAAGATCGCCTTGACCTTCAGCAGAATCTCATAGAACGCGTCGCCATACTGTCGGCGGACGAAGCCGGCGCGCAGCAGGCCGTCGGCGTGCTCTCCGCTGATCGAGCCGCCAAGCGACCAGACCAGCGAGAAGACTTCCTCGGCCATCGCCCGCATCTTCTCGACGTCTCGGGGATTGCCCAGATCGAGATACGGCCTCAGGTGCAGCTCGCCGTCTCCGGCATGACCGAAGAACGACATGGTTGTGCCGTACTTCTGCTCGATCTTCCGTAGCCCTTCGATGTATTCGGCCAGGCGCGTGTGATCGACGCTGGCATCTTCCATGAATTCGGCGGGGTGCTCGCGTCGTCGCTTGCGATAGAGCAAGGGGCCGGCGTCTTTGCGCGATTTCCACACGCGGGCCTGATCGGCCGGCGAGGTGATGATGGTTCGCCCGGTCGCCTGCTTCCCGACGGCCAGATCGGTTACCTCGATTTGCTGCCTGACCTCGGCGTCCGTATCGCCGACATGTTCGATCAGGAGCACGGCGGCGGCTCCGGCCGGAAGGATGTCGCGGTACTGCGGCAACTGATCCACAGCCAGATTGATCAGCGTCTCGTCCATCAGCTCACAGGCGGCCGGGGCGGTCTTGACGATCACCGGGACCGCGCGGGCCATGCGGTCGAGCGAATCGAACTCCAGTTGCAGAAGCCCTTTGGCCTTCGGCAGAGGCACCGTCCGCAACGTGATGCGGGTGAAGATCGCCAGCGTCCCCTCCGAGCCGGCCAGCAGATGCGCCAGGTCGATCCGGCCGTCATGGCAGACGGAGGCAATGTTGTAGCCGCTGCGATTGCGTTTCGTGGCGGGAATCGCCTTGTCGATCGCGGGCTTGCCGGCCGTCAGGAGCGACCAGCATTCTCTGGCGATGACGTCGGCCCGGCGTTGGCCTGCCTTCTCCACATCGACGGCGAGGGCGAATTCGGCAAGCGTCCCGTCGGCCAGCACCACTTCGAGCGACTCGACGTATTCGCCGATGTGCCCGTACTGCAGAGAGTGTGCGCCGGTCGCGTTGTTGGCCACGCAGCCGCCGACGGTCGCCCGGTTGGCGCTCGACGGGTCGGGGCCAATCTTGCGACCGTACCGAGCAAGGTGCTTGTTCAAGTCGTCGAGGACCACCCCAGGCTCGCACGTCACGACGGCGCCGTCGGCGGCGGTATGGAGGATTCGCGTCATGTAACGGGTCATGTCGAGAACGATGCCGGAGCACAGCGACTCGCCGGCCACCCCGCTACCGGCGCCACGCGGCGCCACGGGCAGACCTTCCTCGGCCGCATACTTGACCACGGCCGCAACGTCATGCGAATCGCGAGGGGCGACCACGCACTGCGGGACGATTCGATAGCTGCTGGCATCGGTGCTAAAGGCGACGCGATGGATGATGTCGCCGAACGCACCGCCTCGGATGCGACCGCCAAGATCGGCGGCAATCTGGGTAGGGTCTTTGGCCATGTCTTGCGAATCTACGTCCGTCAGGGGTTCTTGTTGGCAGCAAACCGCCCCGCCTACTGCTGAAAGTCCCGGGGCAGGAACTGGCTCGTGGCCACCGCCCCGCTCATCCGAAGCACCGCCAAGTCGTCCTCACTGACCTGGCCGTTGATGAACTGCTGAACGGTCGGATGGGGATGGTCGCGAATATGGTCGGCATCTCCGTCGGCGATGATCCTGCCGTTGTGCAGCATGATAATGCGGTCGCCAACTTTGTAGGCGCTCCGCATGTCGTGCGTCACCACGACGCTCGTGACGCCCAGATCCCGCTCCAGCTTGAGGACCAGTTCGTTGATGATATCGGACCGAATGGGATCGAGCCCCGTCGTCGGCTCGTCATAGAGAATCACCTCGGGATTCAGGGCGATTGCCCGCGCCAGTGCGACGCGCTTTCGCTGGCCGCCGGAGAGGCTCGCCGGGAAGTAGTTCTGAAAACCATCCAGTCCCACCATCGCCAGCTTGGCCTTGACCACGTCCTCGACCTGACGCCAGGTCACGCCCTTGAAATGCTGCTTGATCGGGAACATGATGTTCTCTGCAACGCTCATGCTATCGAACAGCGCCCCCTCCTGGAACAAGTAGCCGAAGCGCGTGCGAACGCTATTCAACTCGCGCTCGCCGAGATGATCGATGCGCTGGCCGTCGAAGTAGACTTCTCCGGTGGTCGGCCGTTGCAGAACGATGAAATGCTTCATCAGAACCGTCTTGCCGCATCCGCTGGGACCGATGATCACGGTCGTCTTGCCCCTCTCGACGGAGACCGAGATGTTGTCGAGCACGAGCTTGCGGCCGAACTTCTTCGTCAGATTCCGCACCTCAATCTGTATCTCAGCCGCCCCGTTCTCGCCGGCCGGTTGTCTTTGATCGTTCTGCTGTTCCAAGCCGCACACTCCGATGTCGGCCGTCATACCGCCGGGCGTCAGACCAGGCTTTTGATCGGCCAGAAGGTCAGATAGATGCTCTTGAAGATTACCGCCAAGGCGAAGTCCAGGGCCAGGATCGAGATGAAGCTGGCCACAAAGGCATCGGTGCAGGCCTGTCCTACACCGTGAGCTCCTTCCTTGCAGTTGAATCCCTTGTAGCAACTGATCGTGGCGATGGCCCCGCCGAAGAAGAAGCCTTTGACCACCCCGATCGCAACATCCCACAGTTCCACGCCGGCGGCGCTGAAGTTCCAGTAAGCACGGCTGTTGATCCCGAGTTGGAGAAAGCTCACCAGCGCGCCGCCGATCACACCCATCACATCGGCATACATGATCAGAATGGGGGTCAGCAGCAGGCACGCCAGCAACCGCGGCGCCACCAGATATCGAATCGGATCGGTTCCCATGCTCCTGACCGCATCGATCTGCTCGGTGACGTTCATGGTCCCGAGTTCGGCGGTCAGGGCCCCCCCGACGCGTCCCGCCAGCATCACCGCCGCCAGCACCGGCCCGAGTTCCTTGACGACCGCGATGTTGATCAGGACGCCCAGGTGTTCCTCGAGCCCCATCCCGGCCAATTGGTCGTACGCCTGCACCGCCAGGGTCATTCCCACAAAGGCACCGGTGATCATGATGACCGGAACGCTTCGGACACCGATGACGTTGACCTGACTCCAGACGAGGGGAAACGTCCCTCGAACAAGGCAAGATCGAAGCGACGTCGTGGCCGCCCGCCATGTGAATCGTCCGAAGCGACCGGCGTCGACCACGTCCTGGACGGCTTTGGCCCCAAGCGATGCTATCATTCAAAGACTTCCTTATGCGAGGAACGAAGGTTCTACGGCCTCGTTCGATTCGAGCCGCCATGCTCCAAGCGTCTTTTAGCAGGCCGGAGCCTGCCTGTCAAGCGCAGCTACCGCGACATGACACCCCCCGAGACGAGCGGCCCGGCCGGGGAGATGCAGACGGTCAGAGCATCTCTTCGAGGATCTCAGCCGCGTCTTTGACGAGATTGGGGCAGATCGTGCGAAACAGGCCTTCGCAGTTGGCCTTTCGGGCCCCGTCGGGGGTGCTGATGTCGCAGCCGAGCAGTTCCCGGCAGATGACCACGCGGTTGCGCTGTTCGAATCTCCTGACGAAATCGGCCACAGCGGCATAGACGGCGTCGCGTCCATCTCGCGTCTCGCAGTCGGCCCCGGCGAACTTGAGCCCCAGGACCATGAAGGCCCCGGTCACGGCGCCGCACGTCTCGCCCAGGCGCATCCCACCGGCAAAGCCCGAAGCCAGCTTCATCGACTGCTCTCGCGCCAGCCCGAAGTCCGGTGCATATGTCGCCGCAATCGCCTGCGAACAGGCTGCCCCGCTGCAGAAGCACTTCACCGCCTGATCTACCTTGCCCATATACCCACTCCTCTGGCCTGAAGTCCACATACCCGTCCAACCACATCGCGGGCCATTGTAGACCGACCGTGACGACAGGACAACCACCAGGTCGCGAACCTTCGCACACCCTCGCACCGGCAATTGACAGCGAGACACGATCGGGCTAACATCGGCGCCCGATGACGTCAGAGAAAGGGCATATTACGGTCCTCGGGATCGAGACGAGTTGCGATGAAACGGCGGCCGCCGTTGTCACGGACGGACGCCAGGTCCGCTCCTCTGTGGTCGCCAGCCAGACCGAACTGCACCGCACGTACGGGGGCGTGGTGCCCGAGATCGCATCACGGGCCCATACTGAGAATATCTATCCGGTCATCGCAGAGGCCATGAGCCGGGCGGGGGTCCGTAAGGACGACATCGATGCGGTCGCTATCGCCAACCAGCCGGGATTGACCATTGCCCTGGTCGTGGGCGTGACCACCGCCAAGACGCTGAGTTTCATGTGGAGCAAACCGCTCGTCGCGATCAACCATCTTCACGCCCATCTGCAGTCGGCGCTGCTCAACGAGGAACGGATCGATCTTCCGGCCGTGGCCTTGGTCGTCTCCGGCGGCCATACCTCGCTTTACGACTGCGAATCGCCGCTGGATCTGACGCTGCTCGGCTCGACGATCGACGATGCGGCCGGCGAAGCGTTCGACAAGGTCGCGACGATTCTGGGCCTGCCCTATCCGGGGGGGCCCAGCATCGAGAGACTCGCGCGCACTGGCGACGCGAAAGCCATCCGTTTTCCGCGTTCGATGCTCGGACGCGACTCGCTGGATTTCTCGTTCAGCGGACTCAAGACCGCTGTCCTCTACCACTGCCGGGGCCAGGACATGAAGGGCGCCGACCGCGTCGACGAGATGGACGAGCGGGAAATTGCCGACATTGCGGCGTCGTTTCAGGCGGCCGTGATCGACGTGCTGGTTAAGAAGACCAAGCGGGCAGCCGACCGAATCGGGGCCCGGACGGTCCTGCTCGGTGGCGGTGTGGCGGCCAACGGCGCGCTTCGCGAGGCGATGGAGGCCATGTGCCGCCGACACAAACCCCCGCTGAGGCTGCTGGTCGCTCCGAGACAGTATTGCACGGACAACGCGGTTATGGTAGCTTCACTGGCCTATCACAAGATCAAAGCCGGGCTGCTGGCGGACCTGACGCTGGAGCCGAGTTCGACCGGCTGATCGCAGCACACGCCGATCCAAGCAGACAATCAGGAGGTGCCCCATACAGACCGAACATCTAAGGGAATTGCTGGAGCAGGTCAGAACCGGCACCGTCGGAATCGACCAGGCCCTGGACAAGCTGCGGCACCTGCCGTTCGAGGATCTCGGTTTCGCCAACGTCGATCACCACAGACAGATCCGGCAGGGCTTCCCCGAGGTCATCTTCTGCCCGGGCAAGACCACCGAGCAGATCATCGCCATCTTCGAATCACTGGCAGCCAGGGGCAACAACGTATTGGCAACCCGCGCGAGCGTCGAGGCGTTCGATACGCTGGCGGCGACGGGGAAGTTCCCCCAGGCGCGCTACGAGGCCCTGGCCCGCGCGATCGTGCTCGAACAGAAATCGCTGCCGCCATCGAAGAGCGTCCTGCCGATCATCACCGCCGGCACGGCCGATCTGGCCATCGCCATGGAGGCCAAAGTCACCGCCGAGGTCATGGGCCAGCGCACCGAGCTGATCTGCGACGTCGGCGTCGCAGGCCTGCATCGTCTGCTCGGACACCTGCCCAAGCTCCGGGAGGCCAACATCGTCATCGTTGTGGCCGGGATGGAAGGCGCGCTGGCCAGTGTCGTCGGCGGACTGGTGAGCGGCCCGGTAATCGCGGTGCCGACCAGCATCGGCTACGGCGCAAGCTTCCAGGGACTTTCGGCACTGCTGACGATGCTCAATAGCTGCGCCTCGGGCGTGACGACCGTCAATATCGACAACGGATTCTCCGCCGCCGTGACCGCCACACTGATCAACCGAAAGATCGACGGAGTCCCGTAAAGATGGACATCGTGCGCGAGGTGCCAAGACTCAAGCCTCGACCTGCCGACGGGCACAAAGGAACGTTTGGCAAGGTCTGTATCGTTGCCGGCAGTGTGGGCATGGCCGGCGCCGCGGCACTGGCGGGCCGCGCCGCGCTGCGCTCCGGCGCGGGGTTGGTTCGCGTGGCCACCGCCCGAAGCGTTCTGCCCACGGTGGCCGCTCTGGACCCATGCTACACGACGATCGCCCTGCCCGAGGACTCGGGCGGACGCATCAGCGGCAAAGCAGTCAGTGCGATCCTCGAGGCGGCGGCACAGAACGATGCAATGGCCATCGGGCCGGGTCTGGGCACCAGCGCCGGTCTGCGTTCGGTAATCGACACGCTCGTGCAACAAGACGGACTGCGGCTGGTCATCGACGGAGACGGCCTGAACAACCTGAGCCGACTTCCCGACTGGCCCGGCAAGCGCAGGGCTGATCTGGTCCTGACACCGCATCCGGGAGAGATGAAACGGCTCTGGTCGGGCCTGTTCCGCGAGGCGCTGCCGTCCGACCGGCAGGAGGCCGCCGGACGCATGGCCCAGGCCACTGGAAGCGTCATCGCCTATAAAGGCGCCGGCACCGTCGTCACCGACGGACGACGCGCCTACGTCAACAATACGGGCAATCCAGGAATGGGAACGGCCGGCTCCGGCGACGTGCTGACCGGCATCATCACGGCCCTGATGGGCCAAGGACTCGGCGGCTTCGAGGCCGCGGTTCTGGGCGTCTACATCCACGGCGCTGCCGGCGACGGCGCCGCCGACACGTGCGGCCAGATCAGCCTGACAGCGACCGACATCATCGAAGCGCTGCCCAAAGCGTTCTGCAAGAGCCACAAGGGAATATGAAGAAAGGGAACACAATGGCCGAAGATACGAAAGCATGGTTTGAAGAGTTTGGCAAGAGCGCCGCCAAGGTCAAGGAACAGATCCCGAACACGATCAACGGGTTCGGTGGGATGTTCGCGAAGATCATGCAGGACGGCGCCGTCTCGCTGAAGACCAAGGAACTGATCGCGGTCGCGATCGGCGTGGCGATCCAGTGCGAGCCGTGCATCCGCTTGCACGTGAAGAAGTGCCTGGAAGTCGGCTGCACGAAGCAGGAAATCCTCGAAGCGACGTCGGTAGCCGTGATGATGAGCGGCGGCCCGGCCTACACTCACATGCCGATGGTGCTCGACACCATCGACGGGCTCCAGTCCTGAAACACCCCGCACCGCGCGGAGGTTTTCGTTGCGACTCGTTGCGCGCCGGCTATAATGCGCAGGTTCGTGTGTGGCCCAGAGTTCGGGGAGAAATGCAAGGAAAGGATTGGCTATGAGCTTCAACTGGCTCGACGTAACGGTGTTCGTCGCCTTTGTCGCGGCGGTGGTCTCGATCGGCCTGTACAAGAGCCGCCACGAGAAGACCGGAGAAGACTACTTCTTGGCCGGACGGGGCTTGAAATGGTGGCTGATCGGCTTCTCGCTGATCGCCGCCAACATCTCGTCGGAGCAATTCGTCGGCATGAGCGGCGATGCAGCCAAACACGTGGGGCTGGCGATTGCCAGCTACGAATGGATGGCCGCCATCACACTGGTCGTGGTGGCGTTTGCCTTCCTGCCCTACTTCCTCCGAGCCGGCATTTACACCATGCCCGAGTTTCTCGAGTACCGGTACAATGCCGCGGCGCGAACCATCATGGCCGTGCTCACCCTGCTGGTTTATATGCTGCTGCTCGGCTCTGTGACCTATTCGGGCGCGCTGACGATCAGCACGATGGCCGCCAAGATGGATCCGGCAAGGAGCATCTCCATTCAGAATGCCGCCCTGGTGATCGGCATTATCGCGATGGTCTACGTCGCTGCCGGCGGCTTGAAGGCCTGCGCCTGGGCCGACCTGATCCAGGGAAGCGCTCTCATTCTCGGGGGCGCCTGCATCATGGTCTTCGCGTTCAAGAAGCTCGGCGCAGCGACCGAACCTCTGGCTTTCGTCGAAGACGTCAGAACCGGCGCTGTCGGATTCAAGACCTTCGCTCAGGATACCGGGGCCATCGACCGCTTCTGGGAGCTGAACAAGGTCCGCATGAACATGTTCCTTCCCAAGGACGACAAAATCCTTCCCTGGACCGCCCTCATGCTCGGTCTGTGGATTCCCAACTTTTACTACTGGGGTCTGAACCAGTACATCACCCAACGGACACTCGGATCCGCCTCCTTGTCGGAGGGACAGAAGGGCATCGTCTTCAGCGCCTTCATGAAGCTGCTGATTCCGTTCGTGATCGTGGTTCCCGGCATCATCGCGTTCAACCTGTTCGCCAATGACATGCAGAATCAGTCGGCCGGAGATAATGCAGCCGTCATCGCCAAGTATGCACAGGCCAATCCCGAGACGAAGTTGGTCGATGTGCTTCAGGCACCGAGCGAGGAAGCCGTTGCTGCTTGGCCGGCGGGACGATTCATGATCGCCGTTTATGCCGACGAGGCGAGCATGAAGGCCGCCAAGATGCAGAACCCGTTTGTCCTGCCCCTGACCAGGGACACGTACGACGCTTTGAAGATCGGCGAGTACACTGTGTTCGATTCCGACGACAAGGCCTGGCGGACGGTCTTCCCAGCTCTGGCCGGCGAGCTGGAGACCTACAACACCTCCATCCGCGATGACGCCAGAGCCGCGAGCGTCAACGTCACTACCGAGAAATTCATCGCCTACAAATATGATACCGCTCTGGGCCAATTGCTCAGCAGTGTGCTGCCGGCGCGAACCGGGCTGATCGGTTTTGTCCTGGCGGCCCTGCTCGGCGCCGTTGTCAGTTCGCTGGCCGCCATGCTCAACGCCGCCTCGACGATCTTCACGATGGACATTTTCAAGAAGTACATCCATCCCGGAGCTGGGCAGAAGACCGTTGTTACGCTGGGACGCATCTGCGTGATTGCCTTCTCATTTGTTGCTGTCTTCCTGGCTCCCCAACTGGGCAATCCGAAGATCGGTCCGGGCATCTTCACCATCATCCAGGCGAGTCAGGGGTTCCTTTCTCCCGGCATCCTGGCCGTCTTCGCCTTTGGCCTTCTGGTCCGGAAGGCCCCGCCCATCGCTGGCGTGGTCGGCCTGGTCCTTAACGTCGTCGCGTACGGTCTTCTGTGGTATCTGTCCACCCTGCCCGGCTTCATGGCCCTCCCGAAGATGGATATCATCATTGGGAACTTCCTGAACCGCATGGCGATCTGCTTTGGGCTTTGCCTCGTCGTGATGACGATTATCACAATCGTCAAGCCACTGGCGCAACCGGTCGAGTTCCACAGCAAGACCGACCTGAATCTGACCTCTTCCGGCGGGGCGAAGTTGGCCGGCATCGCGGTGGTCGTCATCACGCTAGTTCTGTACGTGCTCTTCAGCCCGATTGGTCTGACGAAGTAGTCCGTTCGATTGGCCCATCCGAGCTTCCAGGCGGCTCCGAGGTTGCGACCTCGGGGCCGCTTCGCCATTGCGGCCGACCCCACACGGTGGAACGGCCTTGAGTCCATCGAAATGCCATTGTGCAGCCGGTCTGGATGTGGTATATGTATGCGCAGGAGACGCCGGCGGCATTCGCAGTCGAGTCCAATCGTCGTGCAGGAGGGAATGGCTGATGCGTGCGGTCGGAGCCGGAATGTGACGGTTGAACGCAAAGCGGACACATCACAACTGGAGGAAGAGAGATGGTCTCCCAGAGACGCGCAACACTCCCAACGTTCGTTACCCTGCTCATTGTCCTGCCCTGGACCTTGCCCGTCGGGGCGCAGCTCTACTTCTCCGATAATTTCGAGGACTCGGCGGCCTCCGCACTCCAATGGGAGGTGATCAGCGGCGACTGGCAGGTGGCCGACGGCCTGTACCAGCAGCTCAGCACGGCCAGTCCGTGGCAGGCGTCGATGGTGGCCGCGGATCACTGGAATGACGAATGGGTCGAGTACACCATCGAGTTCAATGTCCGGTCGCTGACGGCCGGCGATGCACCCGTCAACGTGCTGTTCCGCGTCCAGGACCCTGCGCCGGTGACCTGGGACGACCGCAACGGACCGAACACCCACATGTACCGCTGGATCATCAACGGATGGACGAACACGGAATCACGCTTGTACATCTACAACGAAGGCACCGCGACGATGCTGTCGCAGACGAACAACGCGCTGGAGGTGGGCGAGTGGTATCACGTCAAACTGGTGGTGGCCTCGACCGGGCTGGTCGGTTATCTCAATGACGTGGGGATGTTCCGCGTACAGCACGCGCAATGGACCACCGGGCGAGTCGGCCTCCACGCCTACACCGGCGTAATGGACTTCGATGACTTCATCGTGTACGGGCCGTTGGGCCTGGTGAGTGCCGCGGCGCCCGTCCCCCAGAACGGCGCCGGCGATGTACCTCGCGATCGCGCGCTGAGCTGGACGCCGGGCGCATTGGCGCAGGCACACGATGTATACCTGGGCACGCGATTTGCCGACGTCAACGACGCCAGCCGGGCCAATCCGATGGGCGTGCTGGTCAGCCAGGGGCAGACGGCGGCGACGTACGATCCCGGTCAACTCGAACTGGGCCAGACGTACTACTGGCGCGTCGATGAAGTGAACGGCCCGCCGGAGCACACCATCTTCAAGGGCCAGGTGTGGAGCTTCGAGGTGGAGCCGTTTGCCTATCCGTTGGAGGGCGTCGCGGTCACCGCCTCCAGCTTCGATGAAGGTGCTGCACCGGAGAATGTGGTCGATGGTTCGGGCTTGGATGAGAACGACGGGCATTCGACCCGGACCTCCGACATGTGGCTCAGCAGCGCTGCCGGAGACCAGCCGACCTTCATTGAGTTCACATTTGACCGTCTCTACAAGCTCCACCAGATGCTCGTCTGGAACTACAACATTCAGTTCGAAGCGTTTTTGGGCTACGGTTTGAAAGACGTAACAGTGGAGTACTCGGAGAACGGTGTCGATTGGATGACGCTCGGAGATTTCGAGTTCGCTCAAGCCACCTCCGTCGTCGGCTACACCTCCAACACTACGATCGATTTTGCGGGCCGTGCCGTGCAGGCGGTGCGTCTGACGGCCAACAGCAATTGGGGCGGCGCTCTGCCGCAGTATGGGCTGAGCGAGGTTCGCTTCCTGTACATCCCCACCTTTGCTCGGGAGCCGCAGCCCGCGGACGGAGACCCCGATGTGCCTCTCGATACGATCCTGAGCTGGCGGCCCGGGCGCCAGGCCGCCGTGCATGAGGTCCATCTCGGAACCGATCCCGGCACCCTGCCACTCGTGGACACCACAGATCGACCGACCCTCCCAATGGAGACACTTGAATTCGGCAGGACCTATTATTGGCGCGTCGATGAGGTCAACGAAGCCGAGCCGATCAGCCTCTGGCAAAGCAGTGTCTGGACCTTCCAGACACTCGAATACGCCATCATCGACGACTTCGAGAGCTACACCGACGACATCGACGCGGGTGAAGCCATTTTCGACACATGGCTCGACGGCTGGGTCAACAACACCGGATCGACCGTCGGGTATCTCACAGCGCCGTTTGCCGAGCGAACCATCGTCCACACTGGCGCGCAGTCCATGCCACTGGCCTATGACAACTCCGTGCCACCGTTCTACTCCGAGTCCGAGTGCGACCTGGGAGGAATGAACTGGCTGACGCATGGCGCCGACAGCCTGCGGCTGTTCGTCTTCGGTCGAGAGGATGGAGACAACGATCCTGAGCCGCTCTACGTGGCAATCGAAGATACAGCCGGCTACGTGACCGTGGTGACGCACCCCGACATCGCTATCCTCGCGGGCTGGACTGAATGGCGGATTCCATTCAGCGACCTGACAGGCGTAAATCTCGCCCACATCCAGACCATGTATATCGGCTTGGGCAACCGTGACCATCCGAAGGCCGGCGGCACCGGGCTGGTCCTTGTCGATGATGTCGGTTTCGGGCGGTCGGCCCCAGGTGATTGAGATGGATCGTGATGTGATGCGGGAGGGTGGTTTGCATAGGAGCCGCCTGCCTTGCGGTGACGGATAGATCGCCCCAAATGGGTCGCGAGAGGGCCGAAGCACGTCGCATTCTGGCGGCAGAAAGACGCAATTTGGTTGTTTCTGGAGGGTTTTTCTGCTACCATAGAAGAAGGTTGTCCGACAGCAAAAGACAGGAACAGACGGGATTGGCGTCCGAGACGACGCGATCCGTGAAAGGGAGGAGGGTCTATCTGCGTTAAGGCGCATTCCCAGAGGCACAACAGCCGAGTATGCACCGCGACAACACAACGAGAGAGACAGTCTTCGCCGATAAGTGAGGCATGTGCTGGTGTGTGGCCAACACATGACGGTGTGGGTTCCATCTGAAGGAGGACGTTCATGTTCACCAGATCATTCCATTTGTGCATCGTCGCTCTCGCGCTGGCCGCGTGTTTGGCCGCGCAGGCAGCCGTGCTCACTGACAGTTTCGACCAAGCCCATGATTTCGTCTCCGACGGCGTCGAGGGGACCATCTGGGACGGATTCCACGGTATCGGCGACGGCGAGACAGTCACAGCCCTTAATGTGTCAATGGATCGGCCAGGCCAGTTGTACGTCGAGTCGGCCGATGCCTTCTGGCACGAGCCGTGGACGCCGTTGGGGCCGTTCCTCTACAAGGTGGTCGAAGGAGACTTCGTCGCTACCGTGAAGGTGACGGATTATGCCGGCACGGCGGACAATCCGGTCTATCACAACAACTGCGGGCTTATGGCCCGGGCCCTGCCGGATGATGGCGGCAATGGAGAAGACTGGGTCGCCTTGGACTACTTCCCTATCTGGAGTTGCGGCAACTTCGTTCGGACAGCCGACGAAGACGTCCGGACCGAGAACGGGCACAATGGCAAGCAGTTCAACCTCGATCCATATCTCCAGATCGAACGAGTCGGCAATGTCTTCCACTTCCGCACCAGCACCGACGGGGTCACCTGGACGGAAATGGGCGTCTCCCCGATCACGAGAGACGATCTGGCCGATGTTCCATTGCAGGTCGGGCTGTATCAGGCCACCTATTCTGCCGACGCGGGCTATGCGGCATTCGACGACTTCACGCTTGAGGGGCCGCTCGTCGCACCGCGCATGAAGTCGTACAATCCCGCTCCCGCCGACGCCGCCACCGACATCGAACGGGCTACCGTACTTGGCTGGCTCGTACCGGAAGGTGTTGCCGCGCAGGATGTCTACTTTGGGACCTCCGCCGATGACGTCGCTGCCGCTGACAGAACCAATCCCCTGGGCGTGCTGGTCGGCGAAGGCCAGAGCGAGACGGCTTACCGTCCCGCCGAGTTGCTCGACTACGGGCAGACCTATTATTGGCGCGTCGATGTCGTCGAGGCGGACGGCGGCGCGATCCATGCGGGCAATCTGTGGAGTTTCACCGTCGAGCCCTATGCCTATCCCATCACCAACATCATCGCAACCAGCAACACCGCCTCGGAGGCGGGGACCGGCCCGGAGAACACCGTCAACGGCTCAGGTCTGGACTCCAGCGATCTGCACTCGACCGAACCGACGCACATGTGGCTTGGCGAAGCCGGTGAGGAACCCGCGTGGATCCAGTTCGAATTCGACAAAAGCTACAAGCTCTACGAGATGTGGCTCTGGAACTACAACGTGATGTTCGAGAAGCTCCTCGGCCTGGGAATCAAGGATGTCACGGTGGAGTACTCAACCAACGGGGCCGACTGGACGACCCTCGCCGACGTGCAGTTCAACCAGGCGACAGCCAAGGCCGGCTATGCACACAACACGACTGTCGATATGGACGGCGCGATTGCCCAATTCGTCCGCCTGAAGATCAACAGCGGTTACAGCGATAAGGGGCAGTATGGATTGAGTGAGGTCCGCTTCCTCTACAAACCCGTCAAGGCACGGGCTCCCCAGCCGGCGGACAATACGGCCGGCGTGAATCCGGACGCCACGCTCGGCTGGCGCGCCGGTCGCGAGGCGGCGAGCCATGAGGTCTACTTCGACACCAACAAGGCTGCCGTGATCAACGGCACCACCCCTGCAGGCGTTGTGGTCGAGAACCGCTACGTCTCGGGTGAACTGAATCTCGGAACGACATATTACTGGAAAGTCAACGAGGTCAATGAGGCGGCCAGTCCAAACGTGTGGGAAGGCGACCTCTGGAGCTTCTCCACCCTCGAGTTCTTCGTCCTCGAGGACTTCGAGAGCTATACGGACGATATCGATGCCGGCCAGGCAATTTTTGACACATGGCTGGATGGATGGGTCAACGAAACCGGCTCGACGGTCGGCTACCTGAACTCGCCGTTCGCCGAGAGGACCATCGTCCACGGGGGACGCCAGTCGATGCCCCTGCAGTACAACAATGCCACAGCCCCGTGGCGGTCTGAAGCCGAACGTGTATGGAGCACTCCACAGGACTGGACGCGGAACGGCGCAGACACCCTGCGGCTGTTCTTCCGCGGGCCATCGCCCGAAGAGGGCCAGGCCGGCAATGCCCCGGACGGCCTGTATGTGGCGATCCATGACGGCAACGGTGGGACCGTGGTGGTCAGACATCCCGACCCGCAGGCAACTCTGATCGATGCCTGGCAACAGTGGCGAATCGCATTCAGCGAACTGAGTGCGGCCGGCGTAGCCCTCAACCGCATCGAGAAGATGGTCATCGGGGTCGGTGACCCTGACGGCCTGACAGCCGGTGGCGAAGGCCTGATCTTCATCGATGACATCGGAGTCGGCCATCCCCTTGGTTCGGCGCCGATGGCCACGGAGATCGAGAGTTTCGACGTTGCGCGTGACTTCTTGAGCGACGGGATTGAAGACACGTTCTGGGATGGCTTTCTGGGTTTGGGCGACAACGAGACAGTTGATGCACTGAATGCGTCGATCGACCGTCCGGGCCAGTTGTTCATCCAATCGACCGGGGCCTTTTTCCACGAGCCCTGGTCGCCCGTCGGTCCGTTCCTGTATAAGGCGGTTGAGGGCGACTTCATCGCCACGGTGAAGGTCGTCGATTACGCGGGAACCGCCGAAGCCCCGGTCTATCACAATACCTGCGGCCTGATGGCCAGGGCTCTGCCCGACGAGGCCGGGCCGGGAGAGGACTGGGTTTCGATCGACTACTTCCCGATCTGGAACTGCGGCAACTTCGTTCGCAGCGCCAATGACGACGTGCGTACGGAAAACGGCCACAATGGCAAGGCCTTTGAGGCCGATCGCTATCTCCAGATCGAGCGCATCGGCAACGTGTTCCATTTCCGCACGAGTCCTGACGGTATCTCGTGGACGGATATGGCAGTCTCCCCGCTGACACGGGACGACATGGATGGAGTTGCGTTGCAGGTGGGTCTGTTCCAAGCGACGTACTCAGACGATCCGGGCCATGCGGCGTTCGATGAGTTCATTCTGGAGACACCCTATTAGCTCGTCAAGTCCGGCCGTGAGATCGTGAGACCCCAAGCCGGTCTTCCACAATCACAGGGGCCTGTGTCCACACGATGCAGGCCCCCATTCTATGCGCCGCAGGCCGTCTTGCCCGCGACGGAGATAGGGCCTTGATGTTTGCCTGGGACCCGACTATATTCAACGCGTTGTTTGCCGGACGAGCAGAGAACCGTTCCCCATTGGGAGACAGCGGAAGAAAATGAGACTGACGAAAGAAGGCCAAGCCGCATTGGAGAAGATTCGCCAGTGGGCGAAAGAGCATAGACTGGACGTCGCCGGTGGCAAGGTCCGGCGGACGTCGTCGCGATTCTGCCTCGGCGTCGAGCACGGTGACTACAACGGCACCGAGTTGTTCGGCGTGGGCACCGACCGCTTCATCTGGATGGCCTACAAGCCCAACGGGACCCGTCGCATCCGCCTGTTCAGCGGCAACTTCCCCGACGACGGCGTGATCGAATACACGATCGGCCACGTCCCCGAGCCCAGGTCGGCGGCCATCGCCCAGACGTGGGGCCGGTTCCCCTACGGCATCGACCACATCCTGCGGCGTGAGGGGTTCCAACTCACCCAGGGGATCGACGCGGTCCTCTACGGCAACATTCCCGGCGGCGGCATGAGCCGCTCGGCGTCGCTGTGCATCAACCTGATCCTCTCGCTGTTCGATGCGAACGACATCGAGGTCGCCAAAGACGTCCAGATCGTGGACCTGGCCCAGGCGGTCGAGAACGACTACATCGGCTCGCCCTGCGGCAAGCTCGACCAGACGATGGTCCTGTTCGCCCGAGAGGGCATGGGCACATACTACAATCCCGCCGACCGCTCGATCGAGTATGTGCCGATGGGCGCGGGCGCAACGGATTTCCGGATCATGGTGCTCGACACGGGCACCGACCGTCCCGGCCTGGAGAAGTCGACGTACGCGGTGCGACGTCGCGAGTGCGAAGAGTTGGTCGCCATCCTGCAAGAGGCCGGGTTCCAGATATCCTGTCTGGCCGACATCAAGGACGAGGCGGTCTACTGCAAGATCATGACGCAGTTCGGTCCCAAATCCCCCGACCTCTGCGCACGACTGACGTACATCTTCGGCGCCCAGCAACGCTTCTACCGGATGCTGGAGGCGTGGAAGGCCGGTGACATCGAAACGGTAGGCGCGATCTTCCGACAGGACGGCATCGGCCTGCGGGATGACTACAGGATCTCGGGCCCGGAGCTGGAGACCATGTGTGACATCGTTCGCACGGTTCCGGGCGTGCTGGGCGAGCGAATGCTGGGCGGCGGCGACAAAGGGGCCTCCGGTGCACTGGTGCAAGCGGAGAGCGTCGAGGCGGTGCGCAAGGCGGTCCAAACCGCCTATCCGCGCAGCCGGCCCGATTTCGCCGACAAGTTCGCCGTGCACACGTGCAAGGTCGTCGACGGGGTCAAGGTCTTCGAAGGCGTGCTCTGATCGATCGGAAAGCCAACGGCATGACGCAAGAACGCGCATCACGGAAGAAAGGCTCGCACACGGCCACCGTTCTGTCGAACGTTCAGGCGGGCGAGTGTTTCTGGAAGCTGCGATTTCGGTTTGAGGGTGAGGCAGCCCAGGCGTTTGCGGGGTTTCGCCCAGGGCAGTTTATCCAGTTCGATACGTCGGAACTGGCGATCCCCTCGATTGAGACGATCCCGGTGGCGTTGCGGAACGGCGCCCGGCGGAACGTGTTGCTGCGAAGGCCGTTCAGTTTTTCCGATGTGACGGTCGAGAGCAATGTGACCACCGCCGATCTGCTCTACTGCATCGTCGGGCCGGCGAGTCTGCGCATGACGACACTGCGCGAAGGCGATACGGCCAGCATTGTCGGACCGCTGGGCAACGGCTTTGCCGTCCGCGAGGGCACGCGCATCGCCCTGCTGGTCGTCGGCGGCATGGGTCTCCCGCCGATCCGTTGCCTGGCGAAATCGCTGAGCGTCGAGCACCCGGACATCACGGCGGTCGCCTTCATCGGCTCGCGGACGGTGAACGCCCTGCCCCTGGAGGAACGCCCTGCTGTGTTCGAGGAAGATCTGAGTCTGTCGGTCCCCACCTTCGCGACACTCGGCGTCCCGTCGATGGTGGCCACCGACGATGGGTCGGCCGGCCATCGGGGACCTGTCACGGAATGCCTCTCGCAGTGGCTGCAGGAGAACGCGGATCGTCCGCGAGAAGAGATTGTCGTCTACGCGTGCGGCCCGGAACGCATGTTGGCGGCTGTCGCGCGGATCGCAAACGAAAAGGACATCGACTGCCAGGTCAGCATGGAACGCCGAATGGCCTGCGGGATCGGACTGTGCCAGAGCTGCGCGATCGACTGCCGCGTCGCCGGCTCGGACGAGACCATCTACAAACTCTGTTGCCAGGACGGCCCCGTCTTCGACGCGAGAGAAGTCGTCTTCGGCACGGATGACGCCTGATATCTTCCTGGATCACAAGCAAGCACAAATGACTGAGCGAATCGACATGTCGGTGGAGTTTGCCGGGCTGAGGCTGGCGAATCCGGTGTTCACGGCGTCGGGTACGTGCGGGTATGCCGACGAACTGGCGGATTTCATGGACGTCGATGCGCTGGGCGGGTTCATCACCAAGAGCATCACGCTTAAGCCGCGTAAGGGCAACCCGACGCCGCGAATCGTCGAGACCGACGCCGGCATGCTCAACGCCATCGGTCTGGCCAACGTGGGCCTGGAGCGATTCGTCGCAGAGAAGCTGCCGGTAATCGCACGCATGAAGTCGGCCGTTTTCGTCAACGTTGCCGGCACAACAATCGAGGAATACGTCGCCGTCGTCGAGCGGCTGGCGGGCGAGAAGGCCCTGGCCGGCTTCGAGCTGAACATCAGTTGCCCGAACGTCAAGAAAGGCGGCATCAGCTTCGGGACCGACCCCGCGCAGGTCGAGGAGATCACCCGGGCGGTGAAGAAGGCGTGCGGCTCGAAGGTGTTGATCGTCAAGCTTGCACCGGCGGTGACCGACATCAGCGTTACCGCACGGGCGGCGGTGGCCGGCGGGGCTGACGCCCTGAGCCTGATCAACACGTTTACGGCGATGGTCATCGACATAGAGACGCGGCGGCCGGTGCTGACCAATCGCACCGGAGGTCTGTCCGGGCCGGCAATCAAACCCATCGCGGTTTACCTCGTCAACAAGGTCTACCGCGAAGTGGCGCGAGAGGCGAGGATTCCGCTGCTGGGGCTCGGCGGCATTCGTTCGGCTGCCGACGCCGTGGAATTCCTGATGGCAGGCGCAACAGCGGTAGCGGTTGGGACGGCCAGCTTCGTCGAGCCGGATTGCGCCGTGCAGATCGTCGCCGGGCTTCGGGACTACTGCGCACGAAAGAAGATCACCCGCCTTGCCGAACTGACAGGATCGCTCGACAGACCAGCCTGATACGAGCGACAATCGGACAGCGTTTCACGAAAGAGAAGGGAGACTCGAACATGGAACGACGCGACTTTCTCAGAGCCGCCGGCGGCGTTGCCGCGGCAGCCTGCCTCTGCGGATGCAGCGCCCCCTCGACGAACGCGACGGCGACCGGGACACGGCGACCGAACATCCTCTGGATCATCTCCGAGGACACCTCGCCGGACCTTGGCTGTTACGGTCATCCCGTCGTCAAGACGCCGAACCTTGACAGGCTGGCCACCGAGGGGGCACGCTTTGCCCACGCGTTCGTCACCGCCCCGGTTTGCTCGGCGTCGCGCTCCGCTTTCATGACGGGCATGTATCAGACCAGCATCGGCGCCCACAACCACCGCAGCCATCGCGACGACGGCTACACGCTGCCGGCCTCGGTAAACGTCATCACGGAGTACTTCCGGCAGGCGGGCTACTACACCAGCAACTGCGCGGGCCTGAACTACAAGCGGCCCGGCAAAACCGACTGGAACTTCACGCCAAAGGGCGTGCCATTCGACGGCACGGACTGGTCGCAGCGGAAGCCGGGCCAGCCGTTCTTCGCCCAGATCAACCTCAGTCTGACCCATCGGGACTTCAAACGCGATGAGAGAAATCCAATCGACCCGACGGCCGTCCAACTGCCGCCCTGCTACCCCGACCATCCGGTGGCCCGGCGCGACTGGGCCGACTACCTGGAATCCATCCAGAACCTCGACACCGAGGTCGGCGTGGCGCTGGCCTGGCTGGAGAAGGAAGGTCTGGCGGACAACACCATCGTGATGTACTTCGGCGACCACGGCCGCCCCCACGTGTGGGATAAGCAGTGGCTCTACGACGGGGGCATTCACGTCCCAATGATAATCCGCTGGCCCGGCCACATCGCACCCGGCACGGTTGTCGATGACCTGGTCAGCAGCATCGATTTCGCGCCGACCTTCCTGTCGCTGGCCGGCATTGCGCCGCCGAGGCATCTCCAAGGCCATGTGTTTCTCGGCCGCAACAAGAGGAGCCGCAAGTACGTCTTTGCCGCCCGCGACCGATGCGACGGCACAGCCGATCGCATCCGCTGCATCCGCTCGAAGCGTTACAAGTACATCCGCAACTACTACCCGGACCGGCCGTACACACAGTTCAACGCGTATAAGAAGCTGCAATACCCTGTCGTGACGCTGTTGGAGGTCCTGCATCAGCGCGGGCAGTTGACGCCGGCCCAGGCGCGGTTCATGGCGACGACCCGACCGAAAGAAGAATTCTACGACGTCGAAGAAGACCCGTTCGAAACGCGCAATCTCGCCGATGATCCCGCGTGTGCCAAGGTCCTGAAGGAGCACCGAGGCAAGCTCGACGAATGGATCAAGGCCACCAAAGACCGGGGAGAAGACCCCGAGCCCCAGGAGGTGGTCGCCTATTGGCAGAAGGACATGGCGGACTACTACGAGCGACAGATGACCAACCGGGGTTTGTCACCTGACATCCTGGATGAGGACTACCTGAACTGGTGGGTCAGGAAGCTGATTGTCTGAGCCGCACCCAAGTCTCTCGATATTCCGGAGGCGAATATGAGCCAGCCCCTGTCGCGAACGCTGAGCATTGTCGTTCTCATCGCTGTTGTCATGCAACCGTTCAAAGGGTCGGTCCGAGCCGCAGAAGAGGCCGACCGCATGACCTACGCCCAGGCCAAGGCGCGAATCCCGCAGCGTCAGTTGCCCGACTTCTGGGTCGGCGGGGTCCAGGGGCTTGCGGACCGGTTCGAGAGGCTTCATCGCGGCACCGCCCGCGTCATCGCGATCTCGCCGGGTGGCAGACCGATCCACCTCGTCACGTACGGCACTAAGGAGCCGCTCCAGCAGAAGGCAAATTTCAACTCCGCCATCGGAGGCCGCCTGCCCAGCGCCTATATGGACAAGGGGGCAAGGAAGAAACCCGTGGTCTTCTTCGTCGGTCCTGTGCACGGCCACGAGGTCGAGGCACTGACCGGCCTGGTCAACTTCATCGAGATCCTGGAAACCGGCAAGGACCTGCGCGGAAGGGATCAGATGCGTCTGCGGCAGCTCGGCCTGCAATGCCGCCTCCTGATCCTTCCTGCGGGAAATCCCGACGGCATTGCGCGATTCGAGCCCCGGTCGCTCCAGGGGATGGGGCACAACGACCTACGCTTCTGGGGCCAGGGCACCTGGAGCGACGACATGCTGTGTGGGTGGCCTCACGTCAAGCGGCAGCACCCGCTCGTGGGCGACAACGTCGGCTTCCTCGGCTGCTATTTCAATGACGCCGGCATCAACCCGATGCATGACGAGTTCTTCGCCCCGATGGGGCCGGAAGCACCCGCCATCCTGAGGCTGGCCCTGGAGGAGGGCCCTGATTTGGCCGTTTCGCTGCACAGTCACGAGCCGGTGCCGGCGTTGCTGAGGCCCGCATATGTGCCGATGTCCGTCCAGCAGGACGTGCGTATGCTGGCCGAGAGATATTACGCCCTTTTGGAAGAGCGGAACCTGCCGCACAGCAGCCTGCCACAAGTCCGCGCTGAAGACAGCGACTCGCCCAGCGCCTTTAATCTGACCAGTGCGCTCTATCACGTCAGCGGCGCGACGCCGTTCACGTTCGAGTGCCCGCATGGAATCCAGGGCTTCTGCGAAGTGACACACGAGCAGATCCTCGACATCCAACTGACCCTCTATGAGGCCATGCTGCGAGATGAACTCGACAAGAAGAGGTGACATCATCGCCCGGGCGCTGCGGTTGATTCCGCTGTTCGCGGTTCTGCTCTGCGGGCTGGCCTGCGCCCAGGCACTCACACTGAACCAGAGTCCTGCTCTGCCGAGCGAATGGGGATATCGCCCCGCCGATGGCGTCGTCTCACTAACCGATCCGCCGAGCTTCAGTTGGCGTCCCGCTGACGGCCTGATCTGGGAGATCGAGTGCGTTCGCGCCGAAGACTCTCCCGACAAAGCATACCGGGCAAGCGACATCGAGTTCAGCGTGCATTGCCCGCCCCAGGTCTTCGGGCCGGGGCAATATACCTGGCGCTATCGCGGCCGGGACAAGGCCGGCCGCTACACGGACTGGAGCCAATCGCGTTCGTTCACAATCGCACCCGATGCGTCCAAGATGCCGCTGCCTCCGCGCGCCGAACTTCTGGCTCGCATTCCTGCGACCCATCCGCGTCTGTTCCTGCGACCCGAGAATCTGCCCAGGCTCCGCGCGCTGGCCCAGGGCGAGATGAAGGCCGAATATGAGGCCCTCGTCCGGCAGTGCGACCGGATCCTGGCCGACCCACCGCCCACCGCCGAGCCGCCGAAGTACCCGCCGGAGATGGAACGAAAGAGCGAGGAATGGCGCGTCATGTGGTGGGGAAATCGAACGTATACAATCAAGGCGCTCGACAGCGCCGCGACGCTGGCCTTCACCCGCCTGCTCGGCGGACCGGAAGAATACGGACGCGAGGCCAAGCGCATCCTGCTCGAATGCGCCAAGTGGGACCCGAAGGGCAGCACCGGCTACCGCTACAACGACGAGGCGGGCATGCCGTACAACTACTACTTCGCGCGGACCTACAGCTTTGTCAACGATCTGCTCAGCGAAGGTGAGAAGCAGATTTGCCGGGATGTGATGAAGGTTCGCGGCGACGAGATGTACGATCACCTCTGCCCGCGTCACTTGTGGCGACCCTATGCAAGCCATTCGAATCGCGCCTGGCACTTCCTCGGCGAGATCGGCATCGCCTTTTTGGGCGAGATCGATGGTGCCGAGGATTGGGTCTGGTTCGCGACCAATGTGTTCTTCAACGTCTATCCCGTCTGGAGCGACGACGACGGCGGCTGGCACGAAGGCGTTTCTTACTGGGCCAGTTACCTGAACCGCTTCACCTGGTGGGCGGACGTCATGCGCGAGGCGATGGGCATCGACGTCTACAGAAAGCCCTTCTTCTCGAACGTGGGGTACTACGCGATGTACCTGATGCCGCCGGGCAAGGTCGGCGGCGGTTTCGGCGATCTGACGGCCCGACGCACGGCCGCACAGAACCGGCAACTGATGACCGTCCTGGCTGCGCAGGCCCAGAACCCGCACTGGCAATGGTACGTCGAACAGGTCGGCGGCCCCGATTCGGCGGGAGGCTATATCGGTTTTGTCCGAGGCATGCTGCCTGCGGTGCAACCCGAGGCCCCCGACGACCTGCCGACTTCGCGGCTGTTCGCAGGCACCGGTCAGGCCTATCTCAACACCGACCTCACCGATGCCGCCGAGAGCGTCCAGGTGGTCTTCAAGTCCAGCCCGTTCGGCACACAGTCGCACGGCTACGAGGCGAACAACTCGTTCCTGCTGTGGGCCTATGGCCAGCGGTTGCTGATCCGTTCGGGCTACCGCGACATCTACGGCAGCGATCACCATCAGAACTGGATGTGGAGCACACGCTCGACCAACTGTATCACTGTAAACGCTCGGGGCCAGCGCAAGCACACCCCCAACGCCCAGGGGCGGATCACGGCGTTTGAGACAACACCAACCCTCGATATCGTCGTGGGCGACGCCGGCGGCGCTTATGAGTCCGAAGCGGGCGTGGAGCTGTTCAAACGCGCGATCCTCTTCGTCAAGCCGGACCTGATCGTCGTCTACGACCGTTTGAGAACGAGCGAGCCTTCGACGTTCGAGTACTGGCTCCACGCCGTCAACGAATTCGACATCGGCGGCGGAAGCATGGTCACCGTCAAGCACGGAAACGTCGGCTGCGCGATCAGCATGCACTGCCGCAGCCCGCTGGCGTTCGAACAGACCAACGAATACGACCCCAACCCGCGTCCGAGGATCACGCTGCGCGAGTGGCACCTGACGGCCCGGACGACACAGAAGGCGAAGGACATGGAGTTCATCACCGTCTACCGCCCGTACAGGACAGCCGAAGGATACATGGGCACCTCCGGCTTCCAGGCCATCCCCGGCGGCTATCTCTTCACCGCCAGTTCCGCTGCCGGCCAGCTCACCGCCCTGCTGCCCACCGACGACACGACGACGCTCCAATCCAAAGACCTCCAGACCATCGGCGCGATCAAACTCAAACTCGACCGCCCCGGCCACAACCCCCAAATCCTCACGGTTGCTGAAGGCGTTTCAGGCAGGTGAGGTCAGATGCAATGCCACGGTCCGAATCGCTGAAGAACAGGCAGCATAACCACTGCAGATGACCACCATGTCATGCGTCCAGGGAGACGTCGCCGGCGTTGTAGACGAGAATTACGTCGCCGGGGAGATCGACAATCGGCTGAAACTGGGGAATGAAGGGATCGGAATCTTCGTCGGGCAGTTCGAACCCAACGAAGAGCACGGCCGACGGTTGCATTGCGATGCGGACAGCGTCAAGGGCGGTTTCGGTCGGCACGATGACAAGCTCGGCTTCGATGCGGGCCAGAGAAAGCTGTTCACCCATCTCTTTCTCTATATTCTGGATATCAGCCTTTGGCGCAACGGGCCGAATGATGCGCAGCGGGCGATCGCGCCATTCGTTGTTTCGCGTCAGCAGATAGGCGAGCAACAGCATCAGAGCGCCGTTCTTCTGCGAGGTCCACCACACGTTGATAGCGCCGTCCGGAATATAGGTCTTCTCCTGCTCCTGCTGGCAGGCGATGATGATCAGGCTGCGTTTCATTCGCTTCGTGATGGCGAGGGTCTCTGAGAAGACTCCGAGATTTTCCGGGTCCTCGCTCCAGCCGAGCATCACGGTGTTCGGACGCATTCCGCCGATGCCGTGGCATTGCAGCAGCGCCTTGATGGCGGCATGGATATCTTCCTCGACCACGACCACGGGAAAGGCGGGGATGTCCGCTTCGAGGATCGACTTGCGGAGGATGTTCTCCGCCTCCCGGCGGCGGTCGAGAAGATCCTCGAGTTCCCCGCGAATGACCTGCGCGATGGAGACGATGCCCCGGTCGGTCGTGAACCACGAGGCGTATTCACAGAGGTGCAGACGGTTCTTGGCTCCGCCGGCGAGGACGAGAACGGATGGACGCCAATTCTTCGGATGGTAGCGCTCCCGCTCCAGTCGCAGAAGCGCCTTACGAGCGCGCTGGTAGGCCAGTCCGCTGTCTACGTCGCCCCACTTCACCTGGACTTCGCTGCGTGCGATGAAGAAGTAGAGCGTGCCGGCAAGAACAATCGACACGGCGGCCCAGACGGCATTGATCAGAAACATCACTCCCAGGCATCCGATCGCACCGAAAAGGGCGACCGACCAGTGGTTCAGCCGGAAGGTGGGCCGAAAGCTTGGATTGTTCGAGCGGCCCTCATAGAAACAGGCCAGGTTCACGGTCCCGTAGGTCATTAGAAAGAACATCGTGATGACAGGTGCGACGGTGTCGAGATCGCCGGCGAGAATACCGACCTGAGCGATGAGGAACGTCAGAACAATGGCGCGCCGAGGTTCGTCGCGACACTGGCTGCCCCGGCCGAACCAGCGGAGAGGTCGGAAGACTTTGTCGCGAGCGAATGCCTGCAGAATCCGGGGGGCACCCATCATGCTGCCGAGGGCCGAGGAAAGCGTCGCAGAGATGACACCGGCATAGATCAGGGCCGGGATGAAGGCATGCTCCTTCATCACAAAGCCATCACCGAGCAGTTCGGCCCGCGACACGCTCGCCGCCAGCAGGAAGGCGATGACAAGATAGATCAGCGTGGCGACACCGACACTGGCGAACGTACCCCTGGGTATGGACCGACTGGCGTCCCTCAGATCGCCCGACATATTGACTCCGGCCATGATGCCGGTGACCGCCGGAAAGAAGAGCGCGAAGACCGTGAAGAACGAATACGCAGGTGTCCATTCCGGCGCAAGATTGGCTCGAAGGATCTCCGGCGAGAACCCGAGGATGCCACCGACGAGAAACGATACGACAGACAGCAGAAGAACAGCGAGAATCCCATATTGGAGACGAATCGTCCATCCGGCGCCGATATACACACAAACGAAGACGATCAGATTGGTGAACGTGGCGATGTCACGAAAAGGCAGCGGAATGCGCGGAAAGGCGGAGAAGAGGGCTTCGGTAAAACCAACGATGTACATGGTGACGGCGACGGCCTGGGCAATGTAGAAGAAGACCGCGATGACTCCACCGAACTCCACACCCAGGCTGCGGCTGATGAGGTAGTAGGCGCCGCCGCCCTTGACGCGCATATTGGTCGCAATGGATGCGATGGACAGACCCGTGACCAGCGAGATGGCCTTGGCACCGGCGAGAATCAACAGGGTGTTCCAAAGGCCCGCCTGCCCCACGACCGTGGAGAAACGCAGGAACATGATTACGCCGAGGATCGTCAGCAGACTCGGCGTAAAGACTCCGCCAAACGTGCCGAACCTTCCGGACTTTGGATCGCGGGGTGCAGAGGCCTCATCTACCATGACAATACCACCTGGGTCGATCTGTGATAGCAGCATTGCCGGCGACAGACTTGCCAACCGCCGGCACAACAGGCACTCGGCCCGGAACATCCTTCTGACGCATTCGCCACATCGATGTCTCCTTCATGCAATCGAAGGATGATAGCATCTGTGCCTGCAAAGAACAATCGGCCGATCAGGAAAAGCGGCACGCGAGTGCGTGTGAAGATATCCTACCGCACACGACTCTCCACGCCCGAATAGGGCTTGGCGTGAAATCTGCACAGACACGCATGCGAGGGGACGATTATTCGGCGTTGATGTTGGGGGCGATTTGGAGTAAGTTGTGAGGGTCGCGCGGGCCGATGGATTTCGGCACTGTGACTGACGATTTGTGGGTGATCCTGCCCACAACAGAAGGTCCGTTTGCAACGGGCAAAACGACATCAGGAATCTGAAGGGGATAGTGCGATGCCGCAGGATATGGAGCAGCTCTATCATCAGCGACTGAACCGGTATGTGACGGCGATGCGGAATGAGAAGCCGGACATGATTCCGATTCGGCCGTTCGTGGCCGAGTTCGTGGCCAAGTACGCCGGGATGACGTGCCAGGACGTGGCTCACGACTACACCAAGGCCTTTGAAGCGGCGGTGCAGTGCGCCAAGGATTTCGACTGGGACGCGGTCGTCGCGAATATGGTGTACGTCTGGACGGGCCTGGCCCAGGCGGCAGGTCTGCGATACTACGGCATCCCGGGGATCGGCATCCCCGCCAATACGGGCTTCAACTACATCGAGCCGCCCGAAGAGCAGGCGTTCATGCGGGAGGATGAATACGACGAGCTGATCGACGACCCGACGGCATTCCTCTACAATCGATGGTTGCCGCGCGTTTCGACCGAAGTCAGCAAGATCGGCGAGCCCTCGACCTATCGCAACAACATCGCGCTGACCAAGAGCGCGATGGCGATGATGCAGTACTTCTACGCGTTCGGGCCACAAGCCGGGCGGCTTCGCAGCGAGTGTGGCACGGCGGGCGCGATCTCAGGCATCTTCAAAGCACCGTTTGATATCATCGCCGACAAGATGCGCGGCTACATCGGTCTGACGATGGACATGCACAAGCAGCCGGACAAGGTACTGAAGGCCGCCGAGGCGCTGATCCCACACCTGGTCAACGTCGGACTGAGCACTGCCGATCCAAACAACCAGGTGCCCATCGGTTTCTGGATGCACCGGGGCTGCGTGCCATTCGTTACGCCCCAGCAGTTCGACTCGCACTACTGGCCCACGCTCAAACCCTGCATCGAGGAATTCTGGAAGAACGGCCACCAGACGCTCTTTTACGCCGAAGGCAAGTGGCGTCACCACTTCGATACCTTCCGCGAGCTGCCCGAGCGCAGCATCGTCTTCCACTGCGACCAGGACGACATCTTCGAGGTCCATCGCAAACTGCACGACAGGTTCGCGATCAGCGGCGGGGTCCCGAACATGCTGCTGAGCTGGGGCACACCCGATGAGGTCAAGCAGTTCGTCCTGCGCGTCATCAAGGAGGTTGCCCAAGACGGCGGCTATATCCTCGACGCCGGCGCGATCATGCAGAACGACACGAGCGTCGAGAACATGAAGACGATGACCCAGGTCTGCCGCGAGCATGGCGTCTACGGCTCCGGCACGTACAAGGCGCCGGTCGCGACGCCCCCGTGCGATCTGCCCTCCTCGGTCGAATCGCGTAAGAAGGTCGCTGGTCTGGCCGGCCGGCCGACGCCTCGGGTCAAGCCCGGCGTGTGCTTCCCGTGGGAACAGCGCGCCAAGGACCTGCCCGAGATCACGGGCGACAAGGCCCTGTTGCAGAAGGTCTGGGAGGACGTTGACGCTTTGGGCAACATGTATATCTGGCAGATGCTGCTGTCATTTTGATGGGTTCGTAGTGACGCCGTAAGGCGTTTCTTGATATGCCCTCACGGGCACACTACGAACAAGCCATTGGGAGGATCTCGATGAATTACAGGATTGGGCGGCGAGCGTTCCTGAAGCAAACAGCCTTTGCTGTGAGCAGCGCGGCGATACCTTACTTCGTTCCCTCTTCGGCGCTGGGCAAGGCGGGCGCTGCCGCAGCCAGCGAACGCATCACAGTGGGCTTCATCGGGACGGGCGATCACGGCATCAATATGAACCTCAAGAGTTATCTGGCCCAGCCCGATGCGCAGGCGGTGGCGGTGTGCGACGTCGATCCGGTCAACCTGCACAAGGCCCGCGACCTGGTCAACGCCAGATACGGCAATACCGGCTGCATGACGACACAGGACTGGCGAGAGATTGTGGCCCGTCCGGACATCGACGCGGTGATGATCTCGACGCCAGACCACTGGCACGTGCCGATCTCCATCGCTGCCGCCAAGGCGGGCAAGGACGTTCAATGCGAGAAGCCGACTTTGACTGTCGAAGAAGGCCGCAGGCTCGTCGAGATCATGGATCGCTACGGGCGGGTGTTCCAGTGGTCCACCGAGGATCGGGCGGTGGACGTCTACCACCGCATGTGCGAGTTGGTTCGCAACGGACGGATCGGCAATGTCCATACGATCAAGGTGGAGCTGCCGGTCGGGCCCGATACGCCGGGCAACCCCGAGCCGATGCCCGTGCCCGAGGGCTTCGAATATGACATGTGGCTCGGTCCGGCCCCTTGGGCCCCGTACACCAAGGACCGCTGCCACTGGAATTTCCGCTGGATCTTCGATTACTCCGGCGGCATGCTCACCGACTGGGGCGCGCACCTGCTCGACGGCGCCCAGTGGGGCAACGACACCGAGCACACCGGACCGGTCGAGGTCGAGGGCCAGGGCATCTTCTGCAAGGGCGGACTCTACGACACCGCGCGCGAGTATCATCTCCAGTATACCTATGCCGACGGCGTCAAGCTCTTCGTCGACTCGGGAGAGCCCAGCCTGCGAT
>ERZ764778.1001-NODE-1001-length-30688-cov-89.316293_pt1 | contig 30688 bp, 26 predicted proteins | sample MGYA00374951_ERZ764778 | MGnify/ENA primary metagenome ERZ764778 (study PRJEB28918, sample SAMN05720193) | bioreactor metagenome | isolation source: Anaerobic biogas reactor | place: USA:Washington, USA | collected 2015-08-08 ...
AATTAATAAAATTATTAAAAATAATCTTAAAACTTTGCTTCTTTCAAACAGGATTTAGATTATTGATGGAGAAATAGTTATAAGGAGTGCCGATATAACCTGTTGCATATAAATTAATCGGCTATCTTCTAAATATTTCGATATGTTATAATTTATGGTAACTTTAATCCCTGGTAGATAAAATGTATCTGACTATTGTTTATTTTTTAGGAGGTGAGAGATTAAAAATATTATAGGGAGACATAGACATCAGGAATTTTATTATGAGGAATTGACTGTAACTGCAACTCAATTCCGGAAATTTGGGGGGTAATAAAGAATGTCGGCTAATTTTGCTTATCTGAACACTCGTGATTTTGAATTCATAATACAGGAATGGCTTCCCACAGAAATAGTTTTTGGTTACAAGGAATTTGCTGATTATTATTCCAAAGATGAAGTAAAATCCGTACTGGAACCATTCCGTAAAATGTGTAAAGAATTGGTAGAGCCCACCAATGAAGATGGCAATACCAATCACTGCAGCTTTGCCAATGGCAAGGTTACAACTCCACCTACTTTCGGTCCCCTTTTCCACAAACTGCAGGAAGATGGTTGGGGAACTGCCAATATTGATGAAGGCGAAGATGCCATGACCATGCCCAATGTTTTGTTCTGCATGTGTCAGGAAATGCTGTCGGCTGCTAATCCGGCCTTCATGCCTTATATCGGCTTAACAACCGGTGCAGCAGAACTGATTCAGGCTTTCGCCTCTGAAGAATTAAAAGAAAAGTTTCTGCCCAAGATGATGGATGGAACCTGGGCAGGAACCATGTGTTTAACTGAACCTACTGCCGGTTCAGACGTTGGAGATATTCTCTCCAAAGCTTATCCCACTGATGAGCCCGGAGTATATAAAATTAAAGGTAACAAGATATTCATAACTGGTGGAGATAATGATTTCACCGAAAATATTATTCACCTGTATCTGGCCAGAGTCGAAGGAGCCCGCGCCGGTACCTCTGGAATCTCCCTGTTTATAGTTCCCAAGTATTGGGTTAATGAAGACGGGACCCTGTCAGACAATGATGTTCAGACTACCGGTATTGAACATAAGCTGGGACAATATGGTTCCTGTACCGCTGCATTAGCCATGGGTGAAAACAACAATTGCCGCGGATATCTGGTTGGTGATCCCCCAGATGCAGATGGTAAAGCCAAAGGTATGGCCCAGATGTTCCAATGTATGAACTTTGCCCGTCTGGGAACTGGTATGCTGGGACTGGCCTGTGCAGCTAATGCTGTTTACAATGCCCGTGACTATGCCAAGGATAGAGTTCAGGGCCGTCCGTTAACCGATTTAAAAGGTGATCGCGTAAATATCATTAATCATGAAGACATCCGTCGTACTCTATTAGAGGGCAAGGCTCATGTTGAAGTATTCCGGGCCATGATAATGAAGACCTATTTTATGTTTGATATTCGTTACAAAGATCCGGATCCTGAAAAGCGACAGGAAGCTAATGATTTCATTGAAGTGGTTACCCCGCTTTGTAAAGCTTATCCCACCGATGAAGCTTGGTGGTTGATTGGTGAAGCTATCCAAGCCTACGGTGGATACGGATATTGTGAAGAATACCCCGTAGCTCAGATTGCCCGCGATGTTAAGATTTATTCCATCTGGGAAGGTACCAATTACATTCAGGCTATGGACCTGATTGGCCGTAAATGGACTATGAAAAAAGGTTCTGTTTATGCTAAATGGTTTAAACAAGTACAGGATTTCTATGAAGCTAATAAGAATGCTGCCGGTTTTGAAAAGGAATTTGAGAAGTTTGACAGAGCCGTTAAAGCATTAGCAGAGATCCAAATGGCCATCGGCGGTTATTTTGGAGCCGGCAAGATCAGTATGATGCCGTTATATGCACGTCGTATCCTGACTGCTACTTCCATGGTTTATGGTGCATGGTGTATTCTGGAGCAAGGTATGATAGCTCTAAAGAGAGCTGAAGAAGTTGGCCCCGATCACTATGATTATGAATTCTACATGGGTAAAGTATACTCAGCCCGTTATTTCTTAAATAACGTAGTGCCCAAGGTTTGGAGTATCGCCGACATGGTAAAAGATGGCGACGCATCTGCAATAGAAATTCCTCTGGGAGCTTTTGACTACTAGAATCCGGTATAAAATTATTAAAGCTGCTAACTGTAAAAAGTTAGCAGCTTTTTTATGTGCAAACTGAGGTGATTCATTAATTTAAGTCAGGTTAGTCCCTTTACAGGACTACCGATGTGTTCAAGCCTTCTGCTTATGAACACCAATAATGTTGCAGTTTAAAAAACAGAAGCTGATTGGTCTATTAAAATAAAATCACAAAATACACTGCCATCATTACTAAACCAAAAGGTACACCGAATTTAGCCCATTCAGTACTGGTAATTCTTAGCTTGGAGGCGGAAATAATATTGGGTATGTTACCCGGTATAAGCATACCGCCACTAATTAATAAGCCCATTAATATTGCTTCAATCTGCATGGTACTCATCTGGATACTAATTTCAGCAGCAGTTAAGGTTGCGTTATCCAATACAGCTGAAATCATATTGACCCAATACAATATTCTGTAATCTAAAGTTAATACATACTTATCAATCAGAGGTTGAAAGCCTTCCCCCAGGAATACTAATGCCATTACAAACAAATAGACTTTAAGCGCGCGAACAATAATGCCCCTCCAGGTATCTTCTACCCGGAACTCCTCTATTTCGTTATTGGCATTTTCTACTTCTTCCCAATCAGTAAAAGTTGTATTTTCAGATGGCCTTAATATCCATACGGTGTAAAGGGCACCAATCAGACTGACAACTACAACCCCTGGAATTATGAATTTACCCAGTAATCTTAGCAGGTAAAAAAAGTCCTGATTGAGTTTTGATATGGCTATAGTGGCCAGCGGCTCTCCTATAGGAGTAAGTGCTGCCCCCAACCCAATTGAGAAGCAGGCCAGAATACAAATAATAATTTTTTGTTCCCGTTCCAAAGGAAGTAAAAATATAATTTCCACCAGAATAATTGAGGCAACTATGGCAGTTATTACGCTGGATAACAAGCCTAACAGGGCTATTATTAGAAAGATAGTTATCGGAAGTGGTATGATGTTAAATATTTTATTCATAAAATGATTAAATTGTTGGCTAAGTAAAAAGAACAAAGACCCGGCAATAAATACGGCCGCAGCAATCATAACCGGTTCTTCCAGGGCTTTTAAAATTAACCCCATATTCATAATACCGGATATAACAGCAGCCAAAATGCCCATTATAAATAAGAATATTTCCAGATTTTCTTCTACTTTGGTAACTGCAAACGGCAGTACCAAAACCATTATCAGAATAAACAACAGACCGCCTATTACCATAAAGTCCAACTCCTTACAGGCGTTAAGATATAAAATGATTACAATTAAAAATTCTACAGTAAGTATAATAATAAATCAACCGTATCAAATTTTGATATGCAGGTTATCAGAGGAATATATATGGCTGCAGGAATTCAAATTTTAATTTATATAGTATTAAAGGCTATCCTAAAATTCTTAATCATTTTAAGATAGCCATAGTAAATAAGTATCAAATACTTTTCTTTAAACCTTACTGAAAGGGTTTTATTCTAACCAAGTTGTTTAGTGAGATTGACCATTTCAATGGCAGAAATAGCAGCATCAACACCTTTATTGCCTGCTTTGGTACCGGCTCTTTCGATTGCCTGTTCGATGGTATCTGCAGTAATTACTCCATAGATAACCGGTATTCCACTGTTCAAACCAACTTGTGCTACTCCTTTGGTTACTTCAGCGGAAACATACTCGAAATGAGGTGTAGCCCCTCTTATAACTGCACCTAAACAAATAACCGCATCATAATCCTTACCAGCCATTTTTTGAGCCATAAACGGAATTTCAAAAGCTCCGGGTACCCAGGCTATGTCTATATCATCAGGGCTTACATTATGACGGGTTAGAGCATCCATACATCCGGATAATAATTTATTAGTAATAAATTCATTAAACCTCGATACTACTATTCCGATTTTGTGACCCTCGCCAACCAGTTTTCCTTCAAATACTCTGCTCATTATTACTCCTCCTATATAATAATTATAAACCTGCCAACAGGTGACCCATTTTATCTTTTTTGGTTTGAAGGTAGCGTCGGTTTTCATCTTTACTTTTAATTTCTATGGGTACTCTTTCGACTACCTCCATGCCGTATCCCTCCAAACCTTTTATTTTCTTAGGGTTATTAGTCATTAATCTCATTTTTCTTATTCCCAGATCAACCAGTATTTGAGCCCCAATTCCATAATCCCTTAAATCTTCAGGAAATCCCAGTTCCAAGTTGGCCTCTACCGTATCGCGTCCCTTATCCTGCAGGTTATAGGCTCTGATTTTATTAACCAATCCAATACCCCGCCCTTCCTGACGCATATATAACAAGACTCCTTTTCCCTCCCGCTCAATCATGGTCATGGCACTGGCTAACTGATCACCACAATCACAACGGTTGGAACCAAAAACATCTCCGGTAAGACATTCAGAATGAACTCTGACCAATACCGGTTCATCTTCTTCCCATTCGCCTTTTACCAGGGCCAGATGTCCCTGCCCATCCAACAGCGATTCATAAGCTACCGCGGTAAAATATCCAAAATCGGTAGGCAGCTTGGTGTCAGCTACCCGTATAATCAATTTTTCCCTGCGTCTTCTATATTCAATCAACTCAGCAATGCTGGCAATTTTGATATTGTGTTCCCGGGAAAATTCCAAAAGTTCAGGAAGTCTGGCCATAGAACCATCCGGGTTCATAATCTCACATATTACTGCTGCTGGATATAATCCGGCTAATTTAGTCAAATCTACTGATCCTTCAGTGTGTCCAGCCCGCCGTAATACACCTCCTTCTTTGTAGCGCAAAGGAAATATATGTCCCGGTTTACGAAAGTCCCCTGGTTGAGAGTTTTCATTTATTAAAGCCTGTACAGTTGCTGCCCGCTCATGAGCCGATATTCCCGTTGTAGTCGTCTTATAATCAACCGAAACCGTAAAGGCAGTTTCATGATTGTCAGTATTGTCAAGCACCATGGCCTGAATATCCAACTGGTCAAGACGTTCACCGATAATTGGTACACATATTAATCCTTTGGCATAGGAAGCCATAAAATTAATTACTTCCGGGGTAGCCATTTCAGCAGCAACTATAATATCTCCTTCATTTTCCCTGTCCTCATCATCAACTAGAATTATCATTTTCCCGGCTTTTATATCATTTATGGCTTCTTCTATAGTGTTAAGCATCTGATTACCCCCTTAAATAAATCCGTTTTCTGCTAAAAATCCTGCACTTAGTTCCTTTTGCTTTTCACTTTCCTTTACTGTCATTAAACGCTTGACATAACGACCAATTATATCACTCTCTAAATTAACTGAATCTCCGGGTGATTTCTTACCCAAAATAGTAAGATGAGCAGTATGCGGTATTAGAGATATCGTAAAACTATCCGGAAATACATCAACTACGGTAAGGCTTATACCATCAATTGCTATTGATCCTTTAGGTACAATATACTGTAGTAAATCAACCGGAGTTTGAATTCGATAGATTATTGCGATATCCAGTATTTCTTTCTGCAGTATAATTCCTACCGCATCCACATGTCCCTGAACCAGATGTCCTCCCAGACGGTCACCAATTCTAAGCGCTCTCTCCAAATTCACCTGACTGCCCGGATAAAGATTTTTTAAATTGGTATGATCTACTGTTTCCGGCATAACATCAGCCGCAAAAGATGTTGCGTTAAAACTGGTTACCGTCAGACAGACTCCATTGACAGCGATACTATCTCCCAGCCTGACATCTTCCAGAACTCTGGAAGCTTCAATTTCTATTTGAAAAGACCGGGAGGCGCGTTTAATTCGTTTCAGCTTACCTATTTCTTCAATTATTCCAGTAAATATTATTTTCACCACCTTGTATAAGCTGTTATCATAATGTCCTGACCAAATTTACTTAGTGTAATTGAGTCAAATTTAACAGCGTCATCCATTATGCATACTCCTTGTCCGCCAATTGGTCCGGGTGCCTTGATTCCGCCAACTATTTTGGGAGCAATAAACCAGTATAATTTATCAATCAGACGCTTTTCCAGCATAGCAGTATTTAATCCGGCTCCGCCTTCCAGCAAAATGCTGTTATAACCCTTTTGCCCAATTATTGAAACTATCTCTTCCAGATCAAGTTCATCACCCTCGCCATTAACGCGGATTATCTCCAGGCCAAGGTTGGCAAGCTTAATTTCATTTTGTTCGTCAGCCTGTTTACTGCAAAAAACCATCGTTGGTTGCTCTCTGGCAGTCTTTACTATCTGAGCGGCCAATGGTATTTGCAAGTTAGAGTCTATTATTGCTCTTATGGGATCACGACTGTCAACCCCGTTAAGTCTGGTATTTAATAAAGGGTCATCCATTAATACTGTACCTATTCCCACCATTATTACATCATAAATATTTCTTAATTCATGGACATAATGGCGTGATTCTTCTCCGGTTATCCAACGCGAATTACCACTACAGGTTGCAATCTTACCATCCAGGGTCATGGCAACTTTTAGACTGACAAATGGCCGACCCTTAATTATTCTCGTAAAAAATGCTTCGTTAATCTTTTGCGCTTCTGCTTCCATTATTCCAATAGTGGTTTCTATTCCTGCATCGGTTAGTACTTTTAAGCCCTGACCACATACCCGCGGGTTTGGATCCAGGGTGGCCATAACGACTTTTTTTATACCTGCTTCAATAATTGCCTTTGTACAGGGTGGAGTTTTACCATAATGATTACATGGCTCCAGAGTAACATATATAGTCGCCCCATTGGCTCTTAATCCTGCCTGTTGCAAAGCATGTACTTCAGCATGAGGAGTTCCGGCCTTTTTGTGATATCCTTCTCCGACTATTTCCCCTTCATTAACTATGACTGCTCCAACTACAGGATTGGGACGGGTCCTGCCCCTGGCCAGGATAGCCAGTTCAAGAGCCCGATGCATATATTTAAAGTCATCACTGTATTGCAAATTATCTGCTCCTTAAACAAAATAAACCCGATATTAAATCGGGTTACAGGCAACAAGAGTTACAGTATGTTTACACACACCAGCAAACCTCTCCTCCCATCCAGACTATAACTGTCGGCTCCGGAATTTCACCGAATCCTGCCTGACGGCTCGCGGGCTATACCGCCGATAGGGAATTTCACCCATCCCCGAAGAAAGTTTATAATATTCATTTGCCATTATAGTAGCATTCATGCATATAGCGGTCAATAGTCAGCCCAGTTGATGAAGGCTATTAATTGCCTGGCTTATATCAGCTGATTTAAATATGTAAGAGCCTGCTACCAGTACATTACAACCAGCCTTTACTACTTCCAGCCCGGTTTGAGCATTAATACCTCCATCTACCTGCACATATGCAGATATACCTTGTTCAGCCAGTTTGTTTTTTAGAGTCGCCACTTTGGAAACCGCCCCAGGTATAAATTGCTGCCCACCAAAACCTGGATTTACACTCATTATCAATACCAAATCTATGTCAGATAGTATATTTTCAATCATCATTATTGGTGTAGATGGATTAATAGCTACTCCGGCCATAACCCCTTTTTCTTTAATCTGATAAATAGTACGATGCAAATGTGGGCAGGTTTCACTGTGTACAGTAATTAAATCCGCACCGGCATCACAAAAGGCCGGAATTAACCTCTCCGGTTTCTCTATCATTAAATGAACATCCAGTATCAGATTGGTAATGGAGCGAATATCTGCTACTACCTGAGGGCCTATGGTAAGATTAGGAACGAAATGCCCATCCATAACATCCACATGGAGCCAATCAGCTCCTGACTCTTCCGCTTTGCCAATATCCTTTCCCAGCTGGGCAAAGTTAGCCGATAATATAGAAGGAGCCACCAGAATCACTTGTAACACCTCTCTTTTTGAATAACTTCCTGAAGCATCTGTAGATAGTTCCGGTAACGATTTGATAAAATATTGCCATCATTAACTGCCTGTTTAACCCCGCATTCAGTTTCCTGATTATGCAGGCAATTGCCAAAACGACATGAGGGAAAATAGGGTTTAAAATCAGGAAAATATCCGCTTAATTCAATACTTTTCATTACCGGCATATCCAAAACACCAAAACCAGGTGTATCCGCCAGCCATCCCCCAGTTTCCAACGGATATAATTCCACATGTCTGGTAGTATGGCGACCACGACCGATTTTAGAGCTTACCGTTTGGGTTTTAATATCCACCTTTGCGGATAGAGCGTTTAACAGACTTGATTTACCTGCTCCACTTGGTCCGGCCATAACTGCAATCTTATCTTTAATTTCTCTATCTATCAAATTAAGATTTAATTGTTTAAAGGCTGATACGCTGATGACTTTAAAGCCGGCCTGCGGATAATAATTTAAGATTAATTCCGTATTTTCATGAGCTTTAAGATCTGATTTGTTTAATATGATTATGGGGTTAAGGTGATTATAATTGGCCAGCATTATTAATCGATCCAACAAGCTTAGACTGGGGACAGGCTGATTATAGGCCATAACTATAAGAAGCAGATCAACATTAGCTATTTTAGGCCGGTAAAGTAGATTGTCCCTTTTTTCAAGGTTTTCGAGTACCCCTGCGCCATTTAACAATGGAGTAATAAATACCCTGTCTCCGGTGACAATCTGATCTTTGATTTTTCCACGCAATTTGCATTCATAAATGGTGGTATCAGCCGTTTGCACATAATAAAAACCACTATAGTTTTTTAGCACCAGTCCTGAAACACGCTCTGTTTCGCCCATATAACCTCCCTAAAGCTTATAACTGTCATAAGGCTTGCCATTTAGCTGAATATTTATGGTGGCACTGCCAATATAACTAACTGCAACACTTACCTGTTCACCGGCACTGTGCAATTTATTATATATCTCCCGTTCACCACGAGCATCTGTTAGCCTGATTGCCACTTTATAAAAGTCTTGTTCAACCGGGAGCTGAAATTGAATTGCTCTGGTCTGAGCAACCGGACCTGGTCCTAAACTAACCGTTAAATTTACCTGGGTTTTGGCATCAATTAATACTCCGGGTTCAGTATCCTGAAAAATAACCTGATCAGCAACATATTCGGAGCTTTCCTGGCGTTTGATTTGTCCCCGCGTCAAATCATTGTCTTTAAGGGCCTGTAATGCATCATCCAATTTCATCCCAATTAAATCGGGCATAGAAATCCTTTCGGATTCTCCCTTGCTGATCATCAAATCAACTTTACTGCCTTTTTCTGCCATGGTACCCGGTTTGGGACTTTGTGATGTTACCAGATCGGCAGCATATTTCTCATCAAACACTTTTTCAGTTAATCCTACTTTAAAACCCTCATTATTTAATAGTATTTCCGCTTCACCTATTTCTGCCCCAATAACGCGAGGGATTTCTGCCATTTCCGGTCCTTTGCTAATAATTACTTTAATTTCACGACCAGTTTTTACTTTTTGTCCGGCGGTAGGATCCTGCGAAATAACGGTATCTTTTTCATATTCTTCATTAAACTGCTCTGAAGATATTTTCATATCCAGATCATATTTTTCCAGTTCCAGTTCGGCTGCTTTGATTGTTAATCCTGATACATCCGGCACGGTTACTTCCTTACCAAACCAGTTAACTTGAGTTAATACTCCCAGCAATAAGCCGACCAGGGCTACGATTATAATTGTGCCCAGTGGGCGTAATTTTCTTTTGGCCATAATGCCCCCCTGTTCTTCATCTACTGCAAACACCGTGGCTGGTTTATTGGCATGTTGACCAGTATTGCTATAAGTATCAAGTAAAGCGTTGCGCATTTGTTCTGCAGTTGAATATCTTTTATCAGGTAATTTATCCATAGCCCTGACAATAATATGATCTAACTTTTCCGGTACTAATGGATTGATTGACCTTGGTGAAGGTACTTCATCATGAATGTGTTTTAAAGCAATGGTAATTGGACTTTCTGCTTCATAGGGTAACTGTCCGGTAAGCATTTCATAAAGTACACATCCTACAGAATATATATCCGTAGCGCGCGTAAGGGGTTCGCCTTTGGCCTGTTCGGGAGATATATACTGTACTGAGCCAACTACATTTCCCCCAAAGGTAATGGTATTTTTGGTTATGGCCTGCGCTATACCAAAATCAGCCACTTTAACCATTCCAGTTGAGGTTATTAAAATATTATGCGGCTTAATATCACGATGAATAATTCCTCTTTCATGAGCATGATGTAATCCATCACAAATCATTACGGTTATATCTACCGCCTTATCAACCGGCAGCGGTTTGTGCAATGAAATATATTCGCTTAAGGTCTGTCCTTCAATATATTCCATTACAATATAATAAACATCTTCCTGCATCCCAACATCGTAAATATTAACAATATTGGGATGAGAAAGACTGGCTGCTGCATAGGCTTCAGTTTTAAACTTTGATACAAAATTACTGTCGAATGAATATTCTTCTTTTAAGATTTTTACTGCAACTATACGATCCAGGCTATGGCATTTGGCTTTATAAACCATAGCCATTCCGCCTTCGCCAATCAATTCCAATAATTCATAACGATTACCTAAAATCATTCCCAGCAAAATAAATTACCCCCTACCTGAACCATAAAAGCACTATTGTTATGTTATCGTGGCCACCGTTTTGCAAAGCCAGTTTTAATAACTGTCCGGCAATTTGTTTAATGTTATTTTTATGGCGACTAAACACTATTTCCATTTCGCGAATAGTTAACATATCTGTCAACCCGTCACTGCATAATAATATCAAATCATCTGTTAACAATTCCTGTTCAAATATATCAATTTCAACATCAGTTTCAATACCCACCGCCCTGGTTAATACATGATTATAAGAATTTATACGAATATCATCACGATGCAATACTCCATCAGCAACCATTTGTTCTGCTACGGTATGATCGTGAGTAAGCTTGCTTATTTCAGCATTACGAATCAGGAATAAACCACTGTCACCAACATTGGCAACTGTCAACAGGTGGTCAGTTATTAAAGCAGCCGTGACAGTTGTACCCATTTCATAGAACTCGGGATTATTCTGACCCATATCATATATTTGTGTATTGGCTTGACGAATTACATCGCGTAAATATTGTACAGGATCAGACTTTATTCTATAATTATTTTGCTTAAAAGCATCAATGGTTAGTCCTGAGGCTACCTCACCGGCACGGTGTCCTCCCATACCGTCACATACTACAAAAAGCCCGGCTTCTTCATCAATCAGAAAACTATCTTCATTCTTTTGACGAACTAACCCTGTATCAGTTATTCCTACAACCTTCATCCCTAACACCCCAACTAAATAGATACGGTTAAACTTATCTTCTCCTAGCGTTCTTTAATACATAGCTGACCACAGGCAGCTTCGATATCATTGCCATGTTCTTCTCTAATAGTAACATTTAATCCGCCGTCAACCAGCCATTGATAAAACTGGCGGACATCGTATCCGGACGGTTTTTTAAAAGGTAGTGTTTCCACTTCATTATATGGTATAAGATTTACATTAGCCAGAAGTGGTTTTACTATTTTTATCAACTGCTGTGCGTCCTGTTTACCAATATTAATCTCGTTTAACATGATGTATTCAAAAGTTACGCGTCTATTGGTTATTTCAATATACTCACTTACCGCCTGCATTAATTTTTTAAGGGGATATTTACGGTTTAAGGGAATCAATTTATCTCGTAATTCATCATTACAGGCATGTAAAGATATGGCCAGTGTTACCTGCAGGTCTTCCCGGGCTAAACGCTCGATTCCTGACGCCTCACCAGCAGTAGATACAGTAATATGACGTTGCCCTAAATTAACCCCCTGGGGATCAATCAGAACCCGAATTGAACTCATCACCTGATCATAATTGAAGAACGGTTCCCCCATTCCCATATATACAACATTGGAAATAATATTTTCATCATTTTGCTTTAAACGTTTCATTAATTCCCGTTTAGAGCCTAAAAACTGACCAATCATCTCATAAGCTTCCAGACTCCGCTGAAATCCCGAAGAACCGGTAGCACAAAACTGGCATCCTACCGGACATCCTACCTGAGTAGAAATACATAACGAATAACGGGTATTCTTTTCAGTAGATTGCGGAATAACTACAGTTTCTATTTTTTTCTTATCATCAAGTTCCATTAAGAATTTACGGGTACCATCACTGGAAACCTTTTGTTTTAATACTCGCGGTATTGAGACCACCGCAATTTCATCAAGTTGTTGACGAAACTTCCTGGATATGTCACTCATTTCATAAAAAGAAGCAGTTTGTTTTTCATATATCCATTTATAAATTTGACGAGCTCTAAAGGCAGGTTGACCAAGCTCAGTAATATAATCCTGCAGTTCATTCAAGCTTAAGCCTAATAATTGCTTTTTTGCATTCAAAATCAGGCAATCCTCCTTAATAAGGCATAAAACATACCGTCCGTATCATATTTTCCCGGTATAATGGTAAGCATACCCTGTTGGGCCTGAGCTGTATCAATTTCATCCAATGGAAAGAAACTGATTTGGGAACTAAAGTCATCCAGTACAAAATCCTCGTTTTGTTCCAGGAATGATTTTATAACATGGGTATTCTCTTCTTCCATAATAGTACAAGTGGAATACAGCAAATGTCCGCCTGCAGTTACTATATCTGCTGCTTTACTCAGCATCGCGGCTTGTATTGTGCTCAACTCTTTAATATCTTCAGGTTTTTTATGCCAGCGGGAATCGGAGCGTCTGTTTAAAACTCCCAATCCTGAACAGGGTGCATCCAATAACACCTTATCTGCCTTTAAATCAGTCTCCCATTCCAATATATCTGTAACCATAGTCTTTACATTTGTTATACCCAGTCGTTGACAGTTATCTTTTAACAGGGATAGTTTGTGACTGTATATATCAACTGCATATATTTGCCCCTGGTTTTTCATCAATTCACCCAGATGGGTAGTTTTCCCTCCTATACCTGAACATAAATCAAATACCTGTTCATTTTTTTGTGCATTTATTATAGGTGCTGCCAGCATTGAGGCTTCATTTTGAACATAAAATTCTCCGCGTTGGAAACTCTTTAATTCGTCCATTGATACCGGTAAGGACTCAATAATTATTCCCCATGGAGTATTATTGGCAGCATAACATATTACCCCTTCCTGCCTGAGTTTATCCAATAATTCCTCCCGGGAGGTTTTCAGGCAATTATATCTGATAACCAGTCCAGGTCGTTTATTATTATATATGAATAAATCTTTGGCTGTTTTTTTCCCGAATTGGGATATGAATAATTCTCCCATCCATTCGGGATGAGAATAATAATTACATAAATCAGCTGTAGAATCCTGCGGAAATGAAATATCGTCCCGATTGCGAATGATATTCCGTAATACTCCGTTGGTTACACTGGTAAGACCTGAACCAGCCTTTTTTCTGGTTAACTCTACAGCCTCGTCAACACAGGCATATTCTGCAATTTTGTCCATAAATAATAATTGATAGGTAGATAAACGCAAAATATTGCGCAACCAGGGATTCTGTTTTTTCAAATCTCCCTTTATAAAAAGAGCAAGCACCCAATCAAGGTGCTTTTTCATACGAACAGTCCCGTTAACCATTTCGGTAATCAGATTTCGATCTTCCGGTGATAGATTAGAACTTCTCAGTTGTTTCTCCAGGGCAATATTGGCAAACGCTCCCTGTTCGCACACCTTAAATAGTATATTTAAGGCTGTTTCCCTGGCCGGGCTGATTACTGATTTTTTCCTGTTCATTTATGCATCTCCATATTATTTAATCATCACCGGAAGCAAAAATCATTAGATAATATAAGAGGTTGGCAATTGCCGCAAGAGCAGCTGCCACATAAGTTAAAGCTGCAGCTCCCAATACCTTTTTTACCATCGGTACTTCATCATTAGTTATTACTCCGGCATCGCTTAATTGAGCTACTGCCCGGCGGGAAGCATTTAATTCAACCGGTAATGTAACCAGATGAAATAGTACCACTGCGGAAAATAATATAATACCCAACAAGATTAGATTGGTATTATAGAAAATAAGGCCAACCAATAGTATTGGCATCGAAGCAGATGAGGCAATATTAGTTACCGGTACTATTTTGTGACGAAGTTCTAACGGTCCATATTGTTGCTGATGCTGTATGGCATGCCCTACTTCATGAGCAGCAACCCCAATTGCAGAAATCGAATTGCTTCCATAAACAGTTTCTGATAAACGCACTACCCTGGTATTGGGATCATAGTGATCGGTAAGGCTTCCTCTTACCGGTTCAATAGCTACATTTCCTGACATTCCATTATTGCGTAATAGGGCAGCAGCTACTTCCGCACCCTTGTAACCCCTTGCTGATCTAACCTTTGAATAACGGTTAAAAGTAGATTTGACTTTAAACTGTGCATATAACGAAAGAAGAAACGCCGGAAGCACCAATATTAAATATGCCATTATTTTTTAACCTCCTTTGCTCATAACCTGCAGAGCATTGTTTACTTTTTCTATTTCAACATCAGTATTATAACAGGGACCGTTTGGCCTACAGTTTAATACTCCCATAACCGGTATTAAATTAGTCTCATGAATACCCATGGATAAGTCTCTTTCACAGGCAATTGCTATTACTGCTGCAGGGCGTGTATCTTTTATATACTTTCGAGCCAGGGTTCCCCCAGTTGCCACCCTTAAAACCGCATTATTTTCATGAGCCATTTTTTTCAAATCGCCAATTTTGCACTTACCACACTCTTTGCAATTCTCAACATCAACTGTAATCTTATGCTTACACTCAGAATTTTGCAGACAATGCGGTGCCAAAATCATTACTTTACCTCTTGAAGCTATTTCTGACTTCGAACTTACCAAATAATTATTTACCGATATAAAAGAACGAAGGATTTTTTCCTTTTGAATACCCAGCGCTCTTCCTAATAATAGTGTTATAGGAAAAAGCCACTCATTAACCAGCCTGCTTATAGTCTCTAATGATGGAATAGTCCGGGAACGAACAATCATAATAACCATGGCAATTATTCCAATTCCCATAAATGTAATCATTATTATTGCCAATATAGCCAGGATAATTAATAGTATCTGATTAAGTACCAAATCACGGTTAGACACCACAAACCAAATAAGTGAAAACAATACAAACATTACTAAAAGGCTGGCACTTAACAGCCCCACATAAATCCTCTTCCTGGTTTCCAAAATTATTCCCCCTGGCAGCCCATTAACACACCCGGTTTTATATTTCCACCATTCATAAAATCACAGGCAGACATTCTCTTTCTGCCAGCTTTCTGGAGTTCCAGTATCTCAATTATACCTGAACCGGTTTCAACCATAAAACCTGTTTTAGTAGCTGAAACGACCAAGCCCGGCGTTCCTGCTCCGTCTGCTGATATCACCCGGCTTTTAAATATTTTAAGCTTTTCATGTTGATAGACTGTATAACAACCAGGTTGGGGACTCAAAGCACGAATACGATTATGTAGGGACCAGGCGTTCTGTTCCCAATTCAGCAACTCATCTTCTACTTTTATCATTGACGCATAAGATGCCTGGGCATCATCCTGACTGACCCGATTGATATTGCCAGCTTTTATTGCCGGTAATGCTTTAATTAATAAATCAGCCCCTTGTTTTGCCAGTATCGACTCCAATTCACCATGAGTTATATCAGTTCCTATATCTACGGCTGTTTGCAATATTATATCACCAGTGTCAAGACCTTTATCCATATACATGATGGTAGTTCCGGTTCTGGTTTTGCCATCCATTATCGCTCTTTGAATGGGGGCTGCTCCTCTGTATTCCGGTAATAATGAAGCATGTACATTTATACAACCATACATAGGTAAATTAATAATTTCTGCCGGTATAATCTGTCCATAAGAAACTACCACCACAATTTCAGGCTGAAGTACCTGAAACCATTTAATAGCTTCCTGACTTTTAATTTTATTAAACTGCATAATTGGCAAATTACAAGTTTGAGCATAGGCTTTAATTGGAGTGGGATGTAATTTATGCCCTCTGCCGCGGGGTCGATCCGGTTGAGTTACCACCCCTAAAAGTTCATGTCCATTGCTTATTATTGCTTCCAGGGAAGGAACTGCAAATTCGGAAGTACCCATAAATATAATTTTCAAAATTGGAACCTCCTGAATTAAGGCTTTTCATGACGGATAGAAGTAGCCCGATCAGTAATAAGTATACCATCAAGATGATCAATTTCATGTTGCAAAGCCCGGGCCAGTAAATCATCAGCTTCTATCTCAATTTCCTCACCATTCCGGTTTAATGCTTTTACAATTACCTTGGCCGGACGGTTAATCATTGCTACAATACCTGGCAGGCTTAAACAACCTTCCCGTCCAGAGCATTCCCCACTTGAACTGATAATCCGGGGATTAATTAATTCCAACAAATTATCTCCGATATCAACTAAGATTATGCGCCTGGAGATGCCAATTTGAGGTGCAGCTAAACCTACACCATCAAAAGCATATAAAGTGTCTTTCATATTATCGAGCACTCTCAATACGCCGGCATTCACATTTGTTACCGGTACTGCTTTGGCTCTAAGCACTTCATGGGTATCATCCAATATTTTATAAACAGCCATGGTTTTCCCCCTTACATCATACTGACCGGATTAATATCGATTTCTATTCTCACATTATCAGGTCGACTTCTATCAGCAATATATGCTCCGACACTTCGTAATAATAATTCATTATCACTTTTTAACAACAGCTGATATCGAAAACGACTGCCAATTTTGTATATTGGGCAAAGAGCCGGACCCAATAATTGTAATTCGCCTTCATAATAATCAAGTGTTTCTTCTACATGCTCTCTAATCGCCTCTGCGCCTGTACTGGCTAATCGCTCTTCCTGATGACTTACTACGATCCGCAATAAGGTAGTAAACGGCGGATAAGCTAATTCCCGGCGCCATTTTATCTCATAAGCATAAAAACTTCTGTAATCCTGACTGGAGGCTAATTTAATAATGGCATTATCAGGTTGATAAGTTTGTATTATTACTTCACCGGGTATTAATCCCCGACCAGCCCGTCCCGCTGCTTGTACCATCAACTGATAGGCCCTTTCTCCCGCTCTGAAATCAGGTAACGAAAGCATGGCATCGGCATCAACTATTCCTACCAGGGATACCCCGGGAAAGTCAAAACCTTTAGCAACCATCTGCGTACCAATAAGAATATCAATTTCTCCGCTTTTCATCTGGTCAAGAATCTTTTTCTGGCTGCCACGCTTGCGACTGCTATCCCAATCCAAACGCTTGATTCTGGCCTGTGGAAACAACTCTTTCATTTCAGTTTCTATCCGCTGAGTGCCGTACCCTATACTATCCAAATAACTACTTCCACAGGAACACGGTTTTAGTTCAGCAATTCTGTAATTACAGTAATGACAGACATAATTATTCAAATCTTTATGATAATTCAGACTCACCGAACAATCCGGGCACGTCGCTATCTTACCACATTGGCGACATATCGTCATCGGCAAATATCCGCGTCTATTCAGAAATAATATGCATTGTTCCCCGTTATCTACTGTATATTTTATTCTTTGTAATAATTGAGGAGTAAATATTCCTTTTCTTAAATATTCTGCTCGCTTGCGATCTTCAATTACGATTTTGGGCAGGGGTATGCCTTCAACCCGACGGTTCAGTTCCAATAAGGCTGCTTTACCAGACATGGCTCTCCAATAGGTTTCAATTGAAGGAGTAGCACTGCCGGTTACGAGAACAGCTGAATGTATCAAACTCCTTTTACGGGCTACTTCCCGGGCATCATATCTGGGAGTTTCAGATTGTTTATATGTGTGTTCCTGTTCTTCATCAATTATAATCAAAGCAACCCTGCTCAAAGGTGCAAATATTGCTGATCTGGTACCCAGTACCAAATCAACTTCACCACTGCGAATTCTCTGCCAGGCATCATATCTTTCCAGCGCAGGCATATCACTGTGAATTACCTGAATTCTGGGGATACGCCCGGCAAATACATTTATTAAATGTCTGGTCAGTGCAATCTCAGGAACCAGTACAATGACCTGTTTATTATTCTTTATAGTATGTTCAGCAGCACTAATATAAACTTCGGTTTTACCGCTTCCGGTCACTCCGTACAGCAGGTATTCAACTCTTTGGTTGTCATTTACCGATTTATTAATAGTATTAATAACCTGTCGTTGTTCGTCATTCAGCTCATATTTGGCAGCTGTTATTTGCGCAGGTGGTCTGAATATTTCGATATAACCTTTTTTTAATAAAGCAGCAATGCTGGAGCGGGGATAATTTTTCTCCAATTCTTCCCGGGAAATCCAATCCATATTTTTAAGCAGATTTAATATTTCCGCCTGTCGAGGCGCTTTTTTCTCCAGTTCTTCAGGATAAACCAACCCGGATGAACTGTTCAGCTTATAAGCATAACCAACTTTACTATCCCGGTAACCTTTATATTCTTTACCAATATATATCATACCACTCGATTGCATAGCATCAAGTTCTGCACGATCGACCAGATTCAAAGCTTCTTTCAGCGATAACTCTTTCCCGTTAGCAAGATGCTCTAATAAAACCGCTAAGGATTTATCAGTTCCGTTATTATAATTTATTAACATTTCCCGATTTACTATCGGAATAATAAATGGTTCCCTTGGCTTGTTCAACATGGATGGAAGCATACTTTCCAACGCCTGACTGAGAGAGCAAATATATTGTTCACTCATCCATATAGCCAGTTCGAAGAGATTATTATCGATTACTGTATCCTGATCAAGCACTTTATGAATCGGTTTAAGATCATTCAGATGTGTATGCGTATGAATTTTTAATATATAGCCTTCCCGCCAGCTATTTCCTAATTGAATCAGGACTCTTTTACCTGCAGCCGCCTGCTCAAGTAAATGTTCGGGAAGCAAATATGTGAATGTACGCTTCAATGCTCTGGAGGGTTCATCTATTAAAATATCCGCATAATACATGTTATCACCTGAACTAACCTCAACATCAGAGAGGGTTTAATTCCATAAGTATATTCTTAATGACAAAAAGGCGGGATAACCCGCCTTTTTAGTTTATTTTTTATAAGCCGGCCTGCTTTCTTATTGCCTCAGCTTTATCAGTAATTTCCCAGGTAAATTCAATTTCATTGCGTCCAAAATGGCCATAGGCAGCAGTCTTTTTAAATATAGGCCGTCGTAATTGCAAATCACGAATGATAGCTGCCGGTCTCAGGTCAAAATGCTGCTTTATTAATTCAACTATGGCATCGTCATCAATCTTGCCGGTTCCAAAAGTCTCAACTCGTATAGATACTGGATGAGCAACACCAATAGCATAGGCCAATTGAATTTCCAAACGATCAGCCACTCCGGCAGCTACTAAATTTTTTGCTACATAACGAGCCGCATAAGCAGCAGAGCGATCAACTTTAGTTGGATCCTTGCCGGAAAAGGCCCCCCCACCGTGACGGGCCATTCCGCCATAGGTATCTACAATTATCTTTCTGCCAGTCAGTCCACAGTCTCCCTGAGGACCCCCAATAACAAATCTACCGGTAGGATTAATAAAGTAGCGGGTTTGACTGTCAAGCATTTCGGCAGGAATTATTGGTTTTACTACATGCTCAATAATATCTTTTTCAATATCTTTCAGTTCAATTTCCGGATGGTGTTGAGCAGATACTACTACGGTATCAATTCTCACTGGTTTATTACCTTCATATTCGACTGTAACCTGAGTCTTGCCATCAGGTCTTAAATAAGGAATAATACCCTCTTTGCGAACATATGTAAGCCTTTCAGACATTTTATTGGCTAATAAACTGGGCAATGGCATAAACTCTGCTGTTTCATTACTGGCATAACCAAACATCATTCCCTGATCTCCAGCGCCAATAGCCTGAATTTCTGCTTCGGTCATGTCACCCTTTTTGGCCTCATAAGCTTTATCAACCCCCATGGCAATATCAGGGGACTGTTCATCCAATGATGTAATCACTGCACAGGTTTCACAGTCAAATCCATATTTAGCCCGGGTATATCCGATATCTTCAATAGTTTTTCTGACCAATTTGGGAATATCTACATAACAATCGGTAGTTATTTCACCAGCAACCAATACCAGTCCGGTCGTTACCATAGTTTCAGCTGCTACACGCGCATTGGGATCCTGAGCAATTATTGCGTCCAGTATTGCGTCTGAAATCTGATCAGCTACTTTATCAGGATGCCCTTCGGTAACTGATTCTGAAGTGAATAAATTCCTTGCCATATCTTCATCTCCTCATTTTTGGTTAAAATATTCGACTAATTTATCAAGAATAGCTCCTGCTACCTCCTGCTTGGTCATTTTGGGAAGAGCCACCATTTGTCCGTCACGAGTAATAATGGTAACTATATTGGTATCTGAAGCAAAACCGGCCCCTTCCATAGTAACATCATTGGCTACAATAAAATCGAGATTCTTGCTGGATAATTTTTTCCGGGCATTCTCTATTATGTTTTCTGTCTCAGCAGCAAATCCTATCATTATCTGATCGGGTTTTTTCATTTTTCCCAACTCTTTTAAAATATCAGGAGTTCCGATTAGTTCCAATACAAGTTTTGTATTGCGTTTTTCAGTTTTTTTAAGTTTTTGTCCGGCTATATTGGCTACCCCAAAATCTCCTACCGCAGCAGCACCAATAATAACATCACATTGTGGCTGATATTTTGTCATTACATCACACATTTCCTCAGCACCCCATACTGATACAAATTCAACTCCGGGGGGAGGATTCAATGTGGATTTTCCACTTATAAGAATTACATCGGCACCGCGTTTAACTGCAGCCTCAGCCAGACAGTAACCCATTTTACCCGTACCACGATTAGCAATAAATCTTACCGGATCAATATCTTCACAGGTGGTTCCGGCATTAACCATTATTCTCTTACCGTGCAAATCCTGACAGGGATTAAGAATAGTGTTAATTTGTTTATAAATATCTTCTATGTCCGGTAATCTTCCCGGTCCTTCTACCCCGCAGGCCAACATTCCGGTGCCGGGTTCCATTACTTTATATCCATATTCAGCCAGTTTTTTAAGGTTGTCCTGCACTATTTTATTTAAATACATGTTGGTATTCATTGCCGGCACAATCAAAACCGGTGCAGTATTGGCCAATGCAACCGTAGAAAGCAGATCATCGGCAATACCATGTGCCATTTTAGCAACCATATTAGCTGTAGCTGGAGCAATCACCAGCAGATCTAGCTGCTCTGCAATTCCTATATGTTGAACTTTATATTCCCGTGATTCCTGCCATAAATCAGTTAATACTTCCCTGCCGCTAATAGTTTTAAAGGTCAATGGCGTTATAAACCTGGTAGCACCCTCGGTCATTATTACTATAACTTCATAATCGTCTTTTTTCAGTTTGCTAACCAGATCAACAATTTTATAAGCAGCTATCCCGCCAGTTATACCAATGCCAATTGTCTTAGCCATTTGCTGCCTCCTTATTCAGTGTCCCAAGGCTTAATCAACAACAATTTTCCCGTCCAGTATTTCTTCCAGTGCATCTGTAACCATGGAAGATAAGCGATAATCCTCATCTTCTTTTTTCAATTCGGAAAGGGCCCGGGCACGTTTAGCAACCGCAACAACCACCGCATATTTACTATTTCCAATTTCAATAATATCTTTTGTGGAAGGTGTATTCATACTTATCACTCCAAATTAAGATTCCTGGTTTTGCAACGTTCGGCTATTATTATAGCTTCAACTTTTTTAACAGCTTCATCCAAATCATCATTAATAACTACATAATCATAATCTGACATATAAGCCATTTCCTTACGACATGAGGCCATGCGTTCTTCTATGCTTTCAACTGAATCTTTGCCCCGTTTGCATAATCTTAGTAATAAATCTTCAACTGTGGGTGGCGATATAAAAATAAAGACTCCCTCAGGCATCTTCTCTTTTACCTGAAGGGCACCCTGAATATCAATCTCCAAAAACACATCCTGACCTTTAAGCAGATTGGACACCACAAAATCCCGGGGGGTCCCATACATATTGGAATAGACTGTAGCCGATTCCAAAAAATCTCCCCTTGACTGCTTGAGTACGAAAGATGATTTGTCCATAAAAAAATAATCTACCCCATCAAGTTCATCAATACGCGGTGTCCTGGTGGTAGCTGATATTGATACCTGTATATCATTTCGGTCAGCCAATAACTTTTCTCTTATAGTTCCCTTGCCTACACCGGAAGGTCCGGATAACACGAAAAGTATACCCCTTCTGGACATGCCACAACTCCTCACCAGTGGTTTACGCTTCGTCTGCGTCTTTTGAGGTCAGGCGATTAGCCACAGTTTCCGGTTGTACTGCTGATAATATTACATGAGCACTATCTGCTATAATTACTGCCCTGGTTCTTCTGCCATAAGTAGCGTCAATAAGAACTCCTTTCTCTCTGGCTTCCTGAATAATTCTTTTAATAGGGGCTGATTCAGGACTTACAATTGCTACAATTCGGTTAGCGGCCACGATATTCCCAAATCCAATGTTTACTAGCTTAATGTCCATAATTCACCGGTATAATCCCGGTCCACCTCCTGTTTCTATTCAATATTCTGTAACTGTTCACGCATTTTTTCCAGTTCTGCTTTGGCATTAACCACAATTTTACTCATTTCAACATCATTAGCCTTGGAAGCAATTGTATTAATTTCTCTAAACATTTCCTGGACCAGAAAATCACATTTGCGACCATTGGAATCCGGCTCGTCCATTAAAACTACTAAATGATTTACATGGCTTTTTAATCTGATAATTTCCTCTGTTACACTGGTACGATCAGCAAATATGGCTGCTTCCTGCAGAATGCGTTGCTCATCATTAAATTCCTGCGTAATCAACTCTGAGATTCTATGGCGAAGCTTTTCAGTATGCTCCTTTACTACTATTGGCGATCGTGCTTCCAACTCTTCAACCATACCAGCTATTAGATTATTTCGCATCAGAATATCTTTAGCCAAATTCCGGCCTTCGCGTTCACGCATAACAATTAAATCCTGCATGGCATCATCTATACAGAGACTTAATACTGACCATAGCTTTTCAAGGTCTTCTTCCCGGTCTTCCAGATTAAATACTTCTGGTAATCTAAATAGGTCAATTACTTTTATTTGCTCAGAAATGTTAAGTATTTCAGCTATTTCCTTTAGATTACTATAATAAGTTAAGGCTAATTCTTTGTCAACCTTGATATTTCTGCTGGCAGTTTCGATTTTTTCAATATTTATAGATATTTCAATTCGACCACGCGTAACATATTTTTTAATCAATTCAACAATCGAGTCCTCGAGGCTGGCATAGCGTCTGGATAAGCGAATATTGCTATCCAAATAACGGTGGTTAACACTCCTTATTTCACAGGACACGGTATATCCATGGTCTGCTAATTGTTTTCTTCCAAACCCAGTCATACTTTTTACCAATATATATTCCCCCTGTATAGCTGTTGCTGTTAATGTTGGTATAATTATACTATCTGGCACTAATTTTAACATAATTGAAGCCGGAAACAAAAATTCTTCTGCCTAAATATTTAATATAGGCAATTATTAATCTGACCGATGACAGGGATATAATAATAGCCCATTGCCATGAATTCAAAGCAACTGTTTGGAATATTTGTTGAGCAAAAGGCGTATATAACACAATAATCTGCATGATAAACGAACAAAATACAGCTACCAGCAAATATCTGTTGCCACTAATCCCCAATTCAAATGGTGACTGGGTTTCAGACCGACATTCAAAAACATAACATAACTGTGATAATACCAGAGTAGTCAAGGCCATTGTGCGTGGCAAACTCAAATCATTGATAGCATTCATTTTGCAATAAAGCATACCTATGATAAAACTGGTGAGTGTTATTATGGCTATAAATATTCCCCGGTTAAAAACTTTCCATCCCAATCCCCGGGCGAATATACTTTCATTTACCGGACGTGGGGGTCGTTTCATAATTTCTTTCTCTGGTGGTTCCATTCCCAGTGCCATGGCTGGTAAACCATCAGTAATCAGATTAACCCAGAGTATTTGTATCGGTAACAAGGGTAGCGGCAAACTTAAAAGCGATGCCAGGAACATCACCAATATTTCACCAATATTACATCCTAATAAATATCTCAGGAATTTACGAATATTATCATATATGGCCCTGCCTTCATAAACCGCAGTAATAATAGTAGAAAAATTATCATCCGTTAAAACCATACATGAGGCTTCACGGGTAACTTCAGTACCGGTCTTACCCATAGCAACTCCAATATCGGCAGCTTTAACTGCCGGAGCATCATTAACGCCATCTCCAGTCATGGCTACTACCTGGCGTCGCTTTTGTAATACAGTTACTATTCTAAACTTTTGCTGGGGAGTAACACGGGCAAATACGCGATTTTTTAATGCCCGTTCATATAGCTCCCTGTCGGACATTTTATCAATCCGGGCTCCATTTATAACTTCATTTTGGTTGGTAATACCTGTCATCTTACCTATTGCCAGCGCAGTATCGGGGTGATCTCCAGTTATCATAATTGGTATTATACCGGCTTGCTGACAAACATTAACTGAATCTGCTACTCCCGGCCGGGGAGGATCAATCATGCCTACTATCCCTAACAAAATTAAATTGTTTTCTAAATTTTCCTCTTCAGCATAGTCGGCCTTTTCAGTATTTTTCAATTCCCGGTATGCGAAGCCTAAAACTCTTAACGCTCCTCCAGCCCAATTACTTTGCAGCTCCATAAATTGCTGTATATCATGTTGGGTTAATTTTTCTATCTTTCCTTGTTTATAAATCGATGAACATAATGGTATTAAACTATCCAAAGCTCCTTTGCAATATAGCAGTACCTGGTTATTATCTTTAACGATTACACTCATTCGTTTTCGATCTGAATCAAAAGGGATTTCCAATAATCGTTTAACCGGACTTTTTACCCCTTCAACATAGGCTAATTTTTTTAATGCAATTTCAGTTGGATCTCCGCTAAAATTTTCTTTCTGATTGGATTCATATATAGCGTTATTACAATGAAACGCTACTTGTAATAAGATGTCCAAAACAGGTTTCTTTTTGTTTAACGATCCATTGGTAAGGTTAATGTATTCGGGAATATTTTTATCAATTTGAATTTCATATGCATCATCAATACTGGCTATTCGCGTAACTGTCATCTGGTTTTGGGTTAGAGTTCCAGTTTTATCAGAACATATAACTGTTGTGCAACCAAGAGTTTCAACTGCTGGCAATTTACGAATAATAGCATTTTGTTTAGCCATTCTTTGAACCCCTACGGCTAAAACTATAGTAACAATAGCTGGTAACCCTTCCGGAATAGCTGCAACCGCCAGACTTATACCGGTTAATAACATTGTCATTACTGGTTCTCCCCGCAATATACCCAATATAGCAACGGTTGCGCATACTATTATACAAATAGCAATTAAATTTTTACCCAATTGATTTAATTTTTTTTGTAATGGAGTCATGTTCTTAACGGTTTGTTGGATCATGCGGGCAATTTCACCAACTATGGTATTCATGCCGGTAGCAACTATGACTGCAGTCCCGCGTCCGCGAATAATTGATGTACCCATGAAAACCATATTAGTTCTTTCCGCCAGCGAAGTATCTTCAGCCATTATAATCTCTGCATTTTTTTCAACTGCTATAGACTCTCCGGTTAATGCAGACTCATCTACCCCCATGCTATTGGCGGTTAACAAACGGGCATCTGCCGGTATTTTATCTCCGGTTTCCAATATAACGATATCTCCAGGCACCAATGATGATGCTTCCACCTTACTGCGTTTATTGCCTCGCAATACAATTGCTGCAGGAGAAGTTAATTGTTTAATTTCCTCCAGAGATCTTTCCGCCCGATACTCCTGAATAAATCCTAATATAGCATTCAGGATGATAATAGCTAAAATAGTAAGCGTATCGACCATTGCGCCAATAGCACCGGAAATAACTGCTGCTCCCAGGAGAACTAAAACCATAGTATCCGTAAATTGATTTAAAAACATCCTTAAGGGGCTTATTCCATTACCGCTGTCCAACTCATTGGAATAAAGCTGCTGCCTTCTGTTAACCTCATTTTCTGATAAACCTTCATAAGATGTTTTCAGAGATATCAAAACCTCTTCTTTGTTCATCTGGTGCCATATATTTGCTGACATTGCGGTTGTCCTCCCATATATCCTTATTGAGCAATTTTTATTCAAATTTGCTCTCCAAAAGAACCGGATTGGGCAACCACAAGCAGTTAAGTATTTCCATATTATTAAAGTTTAAAAAGGGCTGTTTCATTCAGCAATAATCGCTTATGAAACAGCCCTGATATTAATTAGGTTTTACCAATGGATTAATCTTCGGATGGTATTCTCATACCAAAGAAGGAACGCCATACAAAGAATAATGCAATTACTAAGAAAACAATCCCGACAATAGGAGCGGCATCTCTAAAGGTTTCCGAAATAGCTATTTCCATAGCCAGCAAACCAAATAGAGTAGTGAATTTAATAATTGGATTCAAAGCAACTGAAGAAGTATCTTTAAAGGGGTCACCTACAGTGTCACCAACTACAGTAGCGTCATGTAAAGGCGTACCTTTTTCCTGTAAATCAACTTCGACTACTTTTTTAGCATTATCCCATGAGCCACCGGCATTTGCCATAAATACTGCCTGGAACAACCCAAAAATAGCAATTGAAATCAGGTAGCTTACAAATAGAGCTACTGAAGCTTCACTGGATTTCGGTGCAGCCAGGAACGCAAATGCTAATGCAAAGGAGAATATAGCAATAAAGATATTGAACATCCCTGCCTGGGCATACTGAGTACAAATTCTTACTACTTCGATTGAATTCTCAGTATTGGCTTTCTGACTGGCATTAGGATCAAGATTGATATGCTTCTTGATATATTGAACGGCTCTATAGGCACCGGTGGTAACTGCCTGAGTAGAAGCTCCCGTAAACCAGAATATAACGGCTCCACCAGCCAGGAATCCTAAAATAGTATACGGATTGAGGATAGTGAGAATACTTGCCGGATCAACACCCAATACTTGTTGAATAACCAAAATCAGAGAGAATATCATAGTAGTAGCTCCAACCACAGCTGTACCAATTAAAACCGGTTTGGCAGTTGCTTTAAAAGTATTACCGGCACCATCATTGGCTTCCAGATAGTACTTACCTTTGTCAAAATCAGGTTGGAAACCAAATTCTTTTTTAATATTCTTTTCGATATTAGGCAGGGTTTCAATTAAGGAAAGCTCATAGATGGATTGAGCATTGTCAGTAACCGGACCATAACTGTCAACAGCAATAGTAACCGGCCCCATACCCAGCATGCCAAAGGCGACCAGGCCAAATGCAAAGATGGAAGGATAAATCATAATTCCTTCCAGACCAAAACCACTAATGTAATAAGCACCGAACATTAAACCCATAAATACCATGCCAATCCAGAAAGCACTGAAATTACCTGCTACCAGTCCGGATAGAATATTTAATGAAGGTCCACCTTCTCTGGAAGCTTTTACAACTTCGGCAACATGACTGGAATTAGGACTGGTAAATATCTTGGTGAATTCGGGAATCAAAGCGGCACCAAGAGTACCTATACTGATTATGGATGCCAGCGGCAGCCAGATACCTTGCAATTCAGGACTTACAGTAGAAGCAGGTCCGATAAGGTAGTAACTGGATATAAAGGTAACTGCAATGGAAATTATGGAAGTAATCCAAACCAGACTGGTCAATGGTTGTTCGAAATCAAAGTCATCACTGTTGCCAAATCTGGCTTGAGAAATAGCTTTGTTAATGTAGAAGGAACCAATCGAGGTTAAAACCATCATTACACGCATAACAAATATCCAGGTTAACAGTGCAGTTTGCATAGCAGGAGCTACTGCCAGGATAATAAATGTTACCAAAGCAACTCCAGTAACACCATAAGTTTCAAAGCCATCAGCAGTAGGGCCTACGCTATCTCCAGCGTTATCACCTGTACAGTCAGCAATAACCCCAGGATTTCTCGGATCATCTTCTTTAATTCCAAATTCGATTTTCATTAAATCAGAACCGATATCAGCAATCTTGGTAAATATTCCACCGGCTATACGCAGAGCACTGGCACCCAAAGATTCGCCAATAGCAAAACCGATGAAACTGGCACCGGCCAATTCACGGGGAACAAATAATAAGATTATCAGCATCATTATCAATTCTACGCAAACCAGTAAAACACCTATACTCATACCGGCATCTAAAGCTATGTTCAAAACCTTTAAAGGCTTTCTTTCCAGTGAAGCAAATGCAGTACGGCTATTTGCCAATGTATTCATACGAATTCCGTACCAGGCAACACTGTAAGAACCCAGAATACCTATTACAGTCCAGGCTAAGATTAACAATACACTGCTAACCGGCATTTCCTGAAGGAATCCAAAATAAAAAGCAATACAGATTGCAATAAAGGCAAATAATATTATGAGAAGTCTGCCTTGTTGCAAAAGATAAGTTTTACAAGTTTCATAAATGGTGGCCGCAACATCCAGCATAGACTGATGGGCCTGAAACTTTTCTACTCTCTTATATTGATATAAACCAAAAAACATACCCAATATGCAAACCACTATACCAATAATTAAAAGATTACTTTGGCTTGAATTTAATACTGGCAAAACCAGGTTGGCTTCACCGGCCAGTGCAACCGCAGGATACGCTAAAAGCATCATCAGGCTGGCAAACATGCCCATTAATGCTTTGGTTGCTTTGTTTGATAATATAAAATCCATTTAGCAGTAATACCCCTTTCTCTTTCTAAAATTACGATAATACATAACCATAGAATATCTCCCTGGTTAATTAATTATGCGTTACCCCCTTTCATTTTCCACACAAAGAAATAACTCGCAAGCCAATATGGACACCTTGGTGTCAATAAAACATCCGGTGCTATAAAAAACAATGCCATATGTGCCAGAGTCATACCTTGATGTTAACTTTTATACAGGTTTAAGGAAAGGTTGTTAATAGCTCAAGTTTCCTAATCAGGAATATTTGAAATCAAAATATCTTCCTGACCTTATCCGTTCGTAAATATTTGCGTTTTTTCAAGTTGAGCCTTGACTTGCCAGTTAATTAATGTAGAATTATAGTCGACACGGAATCGAATTCTCACATCTTTACTGTAAACACTGGTAATAATATCTTTTTCATTACCGCTTAACTATTATTTATTTAATAAAATCCAGACCAGAATGGGTTTGTTTATATGTATTCTTTTAATAATTGGCAATGATGATCTGAAAATATCCTGTGGTCTGCTGTAACCATAATCTTCATATTCTCATACTCATAACAAGGTTGCATTAAATTATCATAAAATCCCCATGATTTTAAAACAAACTTACTTACATGCTCTCCCATTAAAAGAACATACCTCGGATTTAAAATCTGAATTTCTTCAATCAGATAAGGCATACAGGCAATTATTTCATCATAATTGGCTGGTACAGGTAAGCCCGAACAGGTTTGTCCGGTCAAAAGACAATTATTTTCATTATTAATTAATTTGGGAAATGAATAATGGCTAACATTGTTGCGACTTGTACACGCTTTGGGTTGGCACCTTACCAGATAGGTATGATAAATTTTATCAAAATTCAAACCGTCTCTTATTATATTTCTTAGCTTTATTATTTCTTCTGTATCCAGACTTTCGCTTTCAAAAACCATTAATAATTCAGGTTCAAGCTCCCCTTTGCCTAATGACGGTTTTCTAACACAGGGAGTTACATTTATACACCTGTTGCAGCTACAAATACGGTCTTCCATATTAATAATCCTGCGAATATTATTCTCACGATTGCTTAGCACCATAATAATTCCCCTTGTTGTTATGGTATTTCCCAAATATTTTGCTGATGGATAACAAGTTAATGTTGATATACTAATTTATTAACTACGACCATTAAAAAAAGCCGCACGAACAGCGGCTTTGTGAAAATCTTACAATTTATGCAAGTACTCCCGCGTTCGAGAATTTATACCCCAGGTTGCATCGGTTAGTTTAGAGGAAATATATAACCTCATATTTTCTTCAATATCCGGATCACTGTGATCCAACAAAAGAAAAAACACTCTTAGAACATCCAATATGTTCAAAAATAGTCGTTCAATGGGGACTTTTTTTAACAGAGCATCTTTTCTGCCATAATAATATATCATTCTGCGAATAACCCAGGCTATTTCGGTGTTATTCCACAATCGTTTGTTAATAATCTCATCCAATAAAGCCTCTGGCCCTATTAAATTCTCTCTGTTCTCTAACTCCTTCCAGTCTGTTGATCCCATTATAGTTAAGGGTATGCCAAAATATTGCTGAAACTGCTGCTCCAAATT
>ERZ764778.1015-NODE-1015-length-30424-cov-14.819816_pt1 | contig 30424 bp, 34 predicted proteins | sample MGYA00374951_ERZ764778 | MGnify/ENA primary metagenome ERZ764778 (study PRJEB28918, sample SAMN05720193) | bioreactor metagenome | isolation source: Anaerobic biogas reactor | place: USA:Washington, USA | collected 2015-08-08 ...
GCAATCCCGATATGGTCCACTACTGTAGGCTTCATTCGTAATTCCCCTTTCGATAATTTTCATTTGATGAAACAAACGCAGACGGGCAATATCTTATCAGAAAAGCGGAAAGAAGGACTTTCAAAAAGCATGGTATACTGTATACACCAATCAATCCTACTCCCCTTCTCCACTCCCCGTCTTATGCACCATCTTTATACACCCGGGAAAAAATGATATAGTATTCGTGACATGGAGGGAGGATGAGGCGGTGAACCTTGTAACCTGCAAGCTCTGCGGACGCTTGTTCAGCGCAGCCCGGGGGAAGATATGCGTAACCTGTCTTGATGAACTCGACGGTCTTTACCCGAAAGTCCGGGAGTTTCTCCGCGACCATTCCAAGGAGAATTTCAACGTTGAACAGATAGCGGACGGCATGGACCTGGACATCAGGTACGTCCAGGCTCTCGTTGAGCTCGGATATCTCGACAGGGGCGTCGGAGAGAACACTGAAGCCGAACAGGAACGAAAACGAAGAGAGACACTGGCACGACAGCTCCAGGCATCCCTGGAAAATTCGGCATCCTCAAAGGCCGCCGAGGGTTCGGGGAGAATGTACGGTCAGCAGCGTTACGGCAACGAGAAGAAAAAATGAAATCAGGAGGGGAAGAGCCTGGGCTCTTCCCCTCTTTCCTATGTCAGATTATCTGCCGTCCGGGCCTGTAAATGAGCACGGAGCAGTGGGCGTACCGTGCCACATTGGATGCGGTGCTTCCGACGACAAGGCGCTCTATGGTACTCTGCCCCCTGTAGCCTATGACAATGAGGTTGAAGTCGTTCTCCCTTGCGTAGCTCATGATGATGTCCGAGGGATTGCCTTCCTTTACCACCATTTTGTACTCTACGTTTTCCAGTTCCGGAAGGTCCTCTTTTGTCTTCCTGAAATAGTAGTCCAGCTTTTTCCTGGCTATTTCCGCCACTTCCGCGTCGATTTCAGGAGGCAGCCAGGGTTCGTATCCCCGCCAGAGGGTCGGGTGAGGCAGCACGTGGATGAACTCCGCCTCGGCCTTGAGTCGGAGCGCCAAAGAACATCCGTAGGCGAACACCTCCTCGGACATCTTGCTCATATCGACCGCCACAAGAATCTTTCCGGACATGGGTCTCCCTCCTTGTATTTGTATTCCATTACTTCCCTCATGATCCTCTTCCTGTAAAATTATACGATATTTGCAGCCCCTTGTTTCATTTTTTTCTGAGAAACCTGTTGAAGTATGCTATAAATAGTGCCATATCCGGCTGTCGCCCTGGAGGAGGAAATAGCGTGGATTCCTGGTGTGTCATTGTGTTTTTCACCTTTCTCGGCGCCTCCCTGGGCTCTTTTCTGAACGTTGTGGCCGGCCGCAGCGTGGCAGGCACTTCCTGGTGGGGGGGAAGCCGGTCTCATTGCCCGAAATGTGGTGCGGTGCTCCGCTGGAAGGATCTTGTTCCCATTGTTTCCTGGATGCTCCTCAGGGGCCGCTGCCGCTACTGCGGCAGCGGGATCGCCTTCCGGTACGTCGGGGCTGAAGTGTGGGGGGCTGCCACAGGAGGCCTGCTCGCCTGGCGCTGGGGACTTTCCCCTGCCCTGTTTCCCGCTCTCGCAGCGGCTTTCGGGCTGTTTCTCAACGCCCTGACCGACCTTGAGGAAGGCTATGTTTTCGACGTTTTCCCCCTGGCCATGGGTGTCTGCGGCATCATACCCAGGCTGCTGCCCGGCGGCGGCTCCCTCCTTGACGGGGTTCTCGGTGCCCTGGCCGGCTGTGCCGTCATCGCCCTTATCATTCTTCTTTCACGGGGAGGCATGGGCTGGGGTGATGCCACCCTGGCGGCGGGAACGGGAATGATCCTGGGATGGAAATTCACCCTGCTGACCCTGTATCTCGGTTTCATGTCCGGGGGCGTATTCTCCCTCGCCCTTCTTGTCGCAGGGAAACTGCGCCGGAAGGACGCCGTGCCGCTGGTTCCTTTCCTGGCCGTTGGGGGAATGCTTACCCTTCTGTTCGGCCCGTGGATTCTTTCTCTCCTAAATGTCGATCCAGCGCTTCCCTGGAAATAAGAAGCATTTCCTCAAGGGGTTCCCGGGAGGGGGCCCCTTCTTTTTTCCGGAATGAATGGTCCGCTCCCAGTATGAAGCGGAACTCCTTTCTCGGTTCCGGGAGGGGCAGCCTGTCGAAAATTCTCCGTGATGACTCTTCGCTGAACGTTTCGTCAAGGCTTCCGTAGAAAAAGAGTGCAAAGGCGGGGGAGGCGTCCGATGCGGCCCGGAGAACCTCGGACTTGTCGCCGAGGCTGTCCAGAACAGGAAGAGAGAGGCTTCCGGAAGCTTCGGGCCGGATCTCGTCTCCGCTGCCGGAGACGATGAGCCCCGCGACCTCCCCCTCCCGGGGTGAAGTCAGCCCCGTCCCGGCGATATAGCCCGCCGTCTTCTTGCCCGCGATGAGGACTGAAATAAGCCCCCCCAGGGAAAAACCCCAGAGCACGGGAACGGAGACGGAAAAATCCCGGCGGAAGTACTCGAAAGCGGAGCAGGCATCGTAGACTTCCATGGGGAAGGTCTTCCCCCGGAAGGCTGCCTTCGCCCAGGACACCCTGTCATCGCCGAAGGTTTCCCTGTCCCTTCTCAACCGGGAGCTTTCCGCGATACAGGCGGAAACTCCATTGGCGGCGAGTTCCCTGGCCAGGAAGCCGTACTTGTTTCCCTCGGCGGGAGAAGCCCATCCGTGAACACCGTGTAACAGCAGGACCGCCGGGCAGTCCCGGCCTGATCCGGCCTTGAAAAAATGCAACAAAACTTCCCGGTCGCCAAAGCTCCCCGGAGCTGTTTCCGAAATATAGTCCATTCTCTCCGGCCTCCTTGATCTTGTCTGGGGAAAATTATCCCCGTTTTTGCTCCTGTTTTCAACTTTTCCTCCGGTTGGGGGGAGTATCGGGGAGTATCGGGAAATTGACATATTCCCCTGGAGAGAGTATCGTACCCGTGACAGCAACTGGGGGAGTCGGCGGAAACCGGCTGAGAGGGAGCTTTTCGGCTCCGACCCCTGGAACCTGATCCGGGTCATGCCGGCGAAGGGAAGTGCGTGTTTTGCATAAAAGCAAATGCATGAAGACTTCCGCTCCCGGCATTTCCCAGCCGGGAGTTTTTTCATGCTTGAAATCAGATCCTTCTCCAAGAGTTTCGACAGCCGCCCCGTGTTTTCGGACTTCTCCCTTTCTGCGGAACAGGGGAGCTTTACCGTGCTCCTGGGGCCGTCGGGCTGCGGCAAGAGCACTCTCTTCGACCTGCTCATGGGAATCCTTCCCCGGGACAGCGGCCGTATCTCCCTCGGCGGGCGGGAGATGCCGGACCTGAGAGGAGCGGCGGCCTACATGAGCCAGAAAGATCTTCTTCTTCCCTGGAAGACATTAAGGGAAAACGCCCTTCTGCCCGTTGCCGTGAAACGCACGCCTGCGGCAGAAGACCATCGCAGGGCGGAGGATCTCTTTTCCCTGCTGGGGCTCTCCGGCCGGGAAGACTATTTTCCCGGGCAGGTATCCGGAGGGATGGCCCAGCGGTGTGCCCTGGCGCGGACTATCCTGTTCGACACACCGGTCGCCCTCCTGGACGAACCCCTTTCCGCCCTCGACGCCATAACCAGAAGGACTCTCAGGGGACTTCTTCTGCTTCTGCAATCCCGCTTCGGGAAAACCATCCTCATGGTGACCCACGACGTGGAAGAGGCCCTTCTCCTCGCCGACACCATCCTGCTGCTCTCTCCCCCTCCGATGAGGATCCTTGAGGTTCTCCGGCCGGAAGGAACAAAGGACTCAAGAGAAGAATCCCCGTCCTTCGCCGGAATGAAGCGATGCATACTGAAGCTCCTCCAGGAGGGATCCCGATGAGACAGGCGGCTCTTCCCCTGCTGTTTCTCTGCACGTTTCTGGCTGCCTGGGAAGCTTTCTGCCGGCTGTTCGACATTCCTCCCTTTCTTCTTCCCGCTCCTTCACGGGTGGCGCATGTTCTCGCGACGGAGGCCCCTCTCCTGCTAAGACACGGGTTGACCACGATCCTGGAAATCCTTCTCGGAATCCTTCTCTCCCTGGCTGTGGGCATACCCCTGTCCATTGCCATGTTTTTCTCCCCCGCTCTCGAAAAAGCCCTTTCTCCCCTGCTGATCGCCTCCCAGGCGATTCCGGTCTTCGCTGCCGCCCCCCTCCTGGTGGTCTGGTTCGGTTACGGCATGGGAAGCAAGATAGCCATGGCGGCGGTGATCATCTTTTTTCCGGTCACGGTGACCCTGCTCCAGGGATTCAAAAGCTGCGATCCCGACCTGAAAATCCTTTTTTCCGTCATGGGAGCAGGCTGCCTGACAACCCTGCGGCATCTCTACTGGCCCTGGGCACTTCCCTATTTCTTCGCTGGGTTGAGGGTAGCCGTCTCGGTGGCAGCCATCGGCGCCGTCATCGGTGAATGGGTGGGAAGCCTGGACGGGCTCGGTTTTTTGATGATGCAGGCGAATGCCCGTCTCAGGGTCGATCTTGTCTTTGCCTCTATCGTCGTTCTTTCGGCAGTCAGTCTTTCCCTGTGGGGGATCGTCTGCTTCCTCGAGAAAAATACCGTCCGATGGGCGGAAAAGAAACGGTGACGGGGCTCCGCACCGTAACAATCTCTTTGATTGGAGGATATGCCATGAATCGCAACCGTTTTTTCCTGATGCTCCTTGTTCTGCTGCTCCTTGCCTCACCCGCCGCCGGGGAGGAAATGCTCAGCCTGATGCTCGACTGGTTCCCCAACGTCGACCATGTCCCCCTCTTCGTCGCCCGCCAGGGTGGGATCTTCTCGAAGCACGGGCTTTCGGTGGAGCTGCAGAGCCCATCCGACAGCGCCGATCCCCTGAAGCTCGCCGCCGCCGGGCATGTGGACATCGCACTTTCGTACCAGCCCCAGGTGATCATCGCGGCATCGGGGGGAATTCCGCTGAAGGCGGTGGGACGCCTCGTGGGAAGCCCCCTCTCCACCCTTCTCTTTCTCGACGGGAAAGGAATAGCCTCTCCCGCCGATCTTGAGGGAAAAACCATCGGCTATACCGTTCCCGGCATGATGGACCACCTTCTCCATGCCTTCGCCGCCGTCAACGGAATCAAAACGTACACGCCGGTAAACGTGGGCTTCGTCATTCTTCAGTCCCTGGCGGCAGGCAGGGTCGATGCAATCATGGGGCCCTTCAAGAATTACGAACCCGTCGCCATGGAGATGGAAGGGTATCCGGCCTCTTTCTTCGAGCTCGAGAAATTCGGGATCCCCGCCTATGACGAACTGGTATTCGTGGCCGGCACAATGACCTGGGGCAGGAAAGCGGAAACGATACGGCGGTTCCTCGACGCAGTGGAAGAAGCCATCGCTTTCACGGCGGCCCGTCCGGAGGAGGCCCTGGCCCTCTATTTCGAGGCCGTTCCGGAAGCACCGAGGGAGATGGAAAGAAAGGCTTTTGAAAAAACGAGGAGCTGGTTCGGGCCGGACACCAGTCTCGATGTTTCCAGGTGGAAAACCTTCGCTGATTTCGCCCTTCAGTGGGGAATGATTGAAAAGGAGGTAAACATCGATGAAATCGTGGCTGAAAGGTAACGGGGAAACACGGATAAGAAAGCTGACCTTCGCGGGTCTGCTCGTGGCCGCAGGGCTGCTTCTTTCAGGGGTTTCCTTCCCCATGGGGCCCACCCGGTGCTACCCCTTCCAGCACACGGTGAACGTCCTCGCCGGGGTCGCCCTGGGGCCGTGGTGGGCCGCAGGGGTGGCCTTCCTCACCAGTCTCCTTCGGAACATGACAGGAACGGGCACCCTCTTTGCCTTCCCCGGGAGCATCCCGGGAGCCATAGCGGCCGGGCTTGCATTCAGGTATTTCAGGGCGTCCTGGGCAGCCCTTGCGGAACCTCTCGGGACGGGATTTCTCGGTGCGGCGATTTCCGCCTGGATCCTCGGTCCTGCCGTCGGGCAGGCTGCGGGCTTTTCTGTGCTCACGGGAGCCTTTCTTGCAAGCAGCGTTCCGGGAGCGATCCTGGGCATGGGGCTGGTTCATGGGCTGAAAAAGACATCTCTCTCTCCCTTTTTCGCGGGAAAGAAATGAGCCGCCTGGAATTACGCTTCACCGGGAGGAAAAACTCAGTTATAATTTAAAATTATGCTTCCAGAAGAGGAGTTTTTCCCCGTGACCGCCGTACAGCAAAACATATCATTGATCGTTCTGAAATGCTTTCTCTCCATCAGGAGATCCAAGACGGAAAAGATAACCGTTTTTTTCTACGAAATCCTCTCCCCGGCGGGAGTCCGCTCTTCGGGAATCGGTTTCGGCAGTACGGGAGAGGAGGACGAGGGAAGCGTTTCCGTCGAATCCGGGATAGATGCCTTCATCAGCCATACAGAAAACCTGTCGGGCCGAATGGAAGAACAGGGAAGAAAACTTCCGGGAATTCTTCTTTCCTCACTTGAGGGAATACTCGGTGAAATACTTACACCGGAATCGGTAAGGGAAAGTCTGGACAAAGGGGGGAATAAAACTCTCGAAGAACGAATCCGGGAGGAGGTTGCCTCCCGGATCGGATACCGGGCGACAGCCTACATTCAAGCGGAGAGAAAAAGCCCGGCGGAACTGGCTGAGCTGCTCGGCTCCGATTTCTCCGCCGAAATTTCGGCAGGAGACGGCAGGGACGGTTCAGCAGGAGAAATCAACTTTCTGATCCCCTGCTCGCCGGCCATCGACCCTGTCAAGGGAATACCGGCGGCGGCCCTCGAAGAAGGCGAATCGATCGTCGTTCACCTTCCCTCGGGAGAATCGCCTCTTCGGGAAAAGCTGCGCACCGCCGACCCGGCTTTCGACGGGGCGCTGAGGGGAGAGGTGCTCTCCATTCACAGGGACCGGGAGGGCGGCTTCACCGTTCTTCTCCGCCTCTCGGAGGAGTTCAACGGCGTAATTACCCTTGAAGGGAACACGAAGCTTCGCAGGGCCCTTGCGGAACCTTCATCCGTTCCCTCCTGCGCAGGTTCCTCGCCCGGAGAAACCCCGGGAGAAGAGAAGGACGACGCCCTTCCTCCATCTGTACTCCTTCTTCTCGCGGGCAGCTGTGCCGTCCTGCTTACCCTTCTGCTCATGTTCAGGATCTTCCGCTGAACACCTTCTCCGCCATCCGGCGGGCAGCCCCGGCTATATCCCTTTTTCCCACGACGGATGCCACTACGGCGATTCCGTCCACCCCTGCCGAGAGCACCTCCGCCGCGTTTTCCTCGCTGATCCCCCCGATGGCCACCGACGGGAGGGAAAGGATTTCGCGGATTGCCCTGACACCTTCTACGCCGATCACCGAGGCTCCTGTTTTCGTTCCCGTGGGAAAGGCGGCCCCGATCCCGACGTAATCCGCTCCCTGTTCCTCGGCTGCCCGCCCCTCCTCGCTGGAATGGGCGGTCGCCCCGATGAGAAAATCCTCCGGCACGATCTTCCTGACGGCCGACACCGGAAGGTCTTCCTTCCCGAGGTGAACGCCGTGGGCTCCGGCGGCAAGGGCGATGTCGAAGCGGTCGTTCACAACGAAGGCCGCTCCCCTGCTCCTGCAGAGGGCGGAAAGCCTGCAGGCGGTTTCGTACAGTTCCCGGCCGCTCATTTCCTTGTCCCTCAGCTGGATCATGGTCGCTCCGCCGTCAAGGGCAAGCGCCGCCTGCTCTTCGATGGACCGGGGAGCCCCAACCCTGCGGTCGGGGATGACATACAGCTTCAATGCGTCTCTTATGTTCATTCTCCACTTCCTCCTTCACGGTGCGTACACATCCGCCGCCCCTGGGCCATCAGGTCTTCCGGCGCAAGGGACGCAAGCCCGTCCAGCAGCGCCGCCCGGAATGAACCCGGTCCATTCGCTCTTTCCTGAGCACCTTCCGCCGCATGCCGGAGCATGACAATGGCGGCCGAGGCTCCTGCGGCTATCGCCCCCCCGGAAATAAGCACCCCCATGAGAGACCCGAGCAGGCAGCCTCCTCCCGAAATCTTCGCCATGAGAGGGCTCCCTCCGGAAAAGACGAGAGCCGACGCTCCGTCGGCGAGTATGTCCACAGGTCCGGTGGCGCAGATGAGGGCTCCGGTCCGCCCGGCAAGGGCCTGCATGGCCGAAACGAGAGGTGCCGTCCCGCTTCCGGAATCCACGCCCCTCACCTCACCGGCCTGCCCTGCGAGCAGCCGTATCTCTCCGTAGTTCCCCTTGATGACCGAGGGCCGGCAGACTGAAAGAAGGCTGTTGACGGCGGCCGTCCGAAAGGCAGTCGCCCCGTAGCCCACGGGGTCGAAGACGATATTTTTCCCCGCCTTCACTGCCCGGCTCATGGCCAGGAGGGCACTCCCGTCCGGAGTTCCCGTGTTGATCACGAGTGAGTCCGCCGAAGCCGCCAGCTCCGCTGCCTCCCTGGGACAGCGGGACATCACCGGGGAGCCTCCGGCGGCAAGGGTTCCGTCCGCCTGGAAGGAGGCCGACACGAAGCTGGTGATGGTGTAGACCAGGGGGTGCAGCCGCCGCGCCCGCTCAAGGGCTTCTGCCCAGGACCGGGGGGAAAGGGCTGCGAGGCCTATTTCTCCGTCCACGGGGGAGTCACCGCGTGTCCGAGAGGTCCCCACCCCGCCCCGGGGCGAAAGCCGGATTTCAGGGCAAGGCGGAGATATTGTCGTCCCCGCCGGACCGCTTCTTCGAGGGAAGAACCCGAAGCAAGCTCCGCTGCTATGGCGGCGCTCAGGGTGCAGCCCGTTCCGTGGGTGTTTTCCGTAAGGATGCGGGAATCGGTGAACCTCTCCAGCCTCCCCCGCCAATAGAAGACATCCGTGACGGAATCGGCCTGCATCCTGTGGCCTCCTTTCACGAGAACCGCCCCGGGGCCTTTCGTCCCGATGGCTTCCGCCGCCTTTTCCATGTCTTCCACCGACTCTATGGTCATGCCCGAAAGACGTTCCGCCTCGGGAACATTGGGCGTCACCAGGAGCGCCAGGGGAAGAAGTTCCGTCCGCAGAACATCCACCGCCTCATCGGCTATGAGGGACGCCCCGCTTTGGGCGATCATCACCGGGTCCACCACGAGGTTGCCAACCTTCCACCGCCGTATGCCTTCCGCCACTTCCAGGATAGTCTCCGGAAGGGCAAGCATCCCCGTCTTGGCCGCCCCGACGGGAAAGTCGGACCAGAGGGCGTCCATCTGGGCCCGGATCATCTCACGCGGAACATTCCAGACCGCGCTTACTTCCCGGCTGTTCTGCGCCGTCAGGGCCGTAATGACGGTCATGCCGAACACCCGAAGGGCGGCGCAGGTTTTCAGGTCCGCCTGTATTCCCGCTCCTCCGCCGGAATCGCTCCCGGCGATGGAGACGGTTATTCCCCTGTAGATTTCCATAATCCCACCTCCCCAAAAAAATCAGGAACCCCCAAAATCAGCGGGGCTCCTGTCTTTTCCGTCCTCCCGGAACCTTGCTCCGGTGATGGCACTCCCTCCGCCGGCATTACCCGGATCAGGTTAGGGGTCGAAGGCGTAATCAGCCTTCCTCTCAGCCCGCAGTAGCTCCCCCGGTATTCAGTTGTCAGGCGGCGAGCGCCCTCCCTCAGGCCTTCTTTTCCGACGCCTCTCCGTCCCCGTTTTCCCGTGAAAGCCATTTTTCCCAGTCGAACCGGACCAGTCCGCTGGCCACGTAGACCGTCATGACCGCAAGGGGCGCCGCGGACTGGAGGGTGGCAAAAGCCGCCGCCAGGATTCCGCCGAGAAGGAGGAATTTTTTCCTGTCCCCCTGTCCCTTTGTCAGCCCCTTCAGGCTGCCGTAGGGCACGCCCGATATCATGAGAACCCCCGACCCGAAGCACAGAAGTGCCGCCGCCACGGGATTAAGGGGTATCGGCGCGAGAATGAAGGATGCGAGAAACATTCCCCCCGCCGGGATGGGGAGCCCCTGGAAGGGACCGGGCAGGTGAACCACGTTGAACCTGGCGAGGCGCAGGGCGCCGCACAGGGCGAAGAACGCCGCGGCGAGGACTCCCCATACCCCGAGGACATTGATGTAGGAGACGTACATGAGCATGGCGGGAACCACGCCGAAACTGACCACGTCCGCCAGGCTGTCGAACTCGAGGCCGAACTGCGTTCCCCCTCCGAGACTTCGTGCTACCTTCCCGTCCATACAGTCGAAAAACACGGCCATGAAGACAAGCCATGCAGCGGGCACGAACCGCCCGTGGAACAGAAGAAAGAGGGCCATCATGCCGCACAGCAGGTTGCCGCTGGTCACCATATTCGGGACGATCTTCCGGAAAGGGAGGCTTCCCCGCTTTCTACGATTTTTCACCGGCCATCCCTCCAAGGACGGTTCTGCCTGCGAAAACCTTGTTCCCCACAGCAGTTTTAATCTCGACTCCGGCAGGCAGGTACACGTCGACTTTCGAACCCATCCTGATCATGCCGAAACGGTCCCCCCGGGCGAGCCGGTCGCCCTTCCGGAGCCTGCAGACGATCCGGCGGGCAAGGAATCCCGCGACCTGGACGAGCATCACCGGTCCGTAAGCGGTGGAAAGGCCTACGCACATTCTCTCGTTGAGCTCCGAGGCCTTGGGTTCAAAGGCCATCCATTTCCTCCCGGGAATGTACTCCATCCATTCCACCGTTCCATCGCAGGGAACCCGGTTGACGTGAACGCTGAGGGGATTCATGAAAATACCCACTTTCACCGCTCTGCCCGTGAAAGTGTGTTCCGTTTCCGTCACTTCCACCACTTTGCCATCGGCGGGGGAAAGAAAGCCGGGCCCGTCGGGAACCCTTTCGGGATCCCGGAAAAACCAGACCACCAGCCCGAGCAGGGGAGCCAGAAAGAAACCCACCATGGGAGCGAAATACAGGCTCCCGAGCAGCATGAAGGCGACAAAGGCGATCAGGGGATATCCGTCCCGGGCTATTTTCACGGCCTGTTCTCCTCCACGCATTCGCCTCCGCAGACCACGCTCACGTCCGCCACGGAATCCCCTTCGTCAAGCCGGACGGTGATCGTTCCCATGGCAGTCCTGCTCAGCCTCGGGATCTCGGCCACGGCGACCCGGATCATCCTGCCCCTGGAGGTGATGACCATAATTTCGTCTTCCTCGGCCACCGCCCAGCTCCCAACGAGCCGGCCGGTCTTCCTGCCCAGGTTCATGGCCTTGACGCCCTTGCCGCCGCGGTGGTGAAGGGAGAATTCCTCGAAGCTCGTCCTCTTGGCGACACCCCGCTCGCTGATCACCATGGCAAGGCGGTCGTCCGTGACGACTTCGCAGCTTATGACGGAATCCCCTTCCTCAAGGCGGATGCCTTTCACGCCCCGGGCGGTGCGGCCCATGGGACGGAATTCTTCTTCACAAACCCTGAGTCCCTGTCCGTTCGCCGTCATGAAGAGCAGTTCGTCATCGCCCGACGTCAGCCTGACCTGGGCGATTTCGTCTCCATCATCGAGAGTCAGGACTCTTTTCCCTGCGCGGTTGAGCCTGGTGATTTCCGAAAGGGGAAGCCGCTTGGAGATGCCTTTCCTCGTAGCAAAGAAAATAAAGCTTTTTCCTTCCAGGCTTCTGCCGTACATGGAGACCACAGTCTCCCCTTCGTCGAGGGGAACGAGCTTGCCGATCAGTTTTCCCTTTCCCGTCCTGGATTCGGGGATCATATGCCCCCTGATGGCAAGGGCCCGGCCGGAAGAGGTAAAAAGAAAAATATCCTTGTGGGTGTTGGTGACCGCCACGAGAGCGATCTCGTCCTCGTCCTGCAGCCCGCTGCCCTTTTTGCCCTTGCCTCCCCTGGCCTGCAGGGAATATTCCTCGAGGGCCTTCCGCCGGAGGTAACCGTCTTTTGACAGGATGACGACGATGTCGTTCTCGGGGATGAGATCTTCCAGGGACACTTCTTCGTAGTTGTCCATGATCTCCGTCCTCCGGGGGCCGCCGAATTTCCTCTTCAGCTCGGTGAGTTCCGACTTGATGACTCCGTCAAGGGCGGAACGGTTTCCGAGAATGGTCCGGTATCCCTCGATGTCTGCGAAGAGAGCCGCAAGCTCGGCTTCGAGCTTTTCCCTCTCGAGACCGGTGAGCCTCTGGAGCCGCATGTCGAGGATAGCCTGCGCCTGGGTATCCGAAAATCCGAGATTGGAGACAAGGCCGTCCTTTGCCTCCTGAACGGTCTGGGCACCCCGGATAATGGCGATGACCCGGTCGATCATGTCCAGCGCCTTCACCAGTCCTTCCACGATGTGGGCCCGGGCGAGGGCTTTGTCGAGCCTGAACTGGGTTCTCCTCCTGACCACGTCTCTCCGGTGTTCGAGGAAGTGGGAGAGCATATCCGTGATGGGGAGCTCTTCAGGGTGCTGGTTCACCAGGGCGAGGTTTATGACGCCGAAAGTGGTCTGGAGCTGGGTCCTCCTGTAGAGCTGCCGGAGAACGAGATCGGCGTCACCGTCCCTCTGGAGTTCGAGAACGATGCGCAGTCCGTCACGGTCGGACTCGTCCCTGATGTCCGCCACGCCGTCGATGTGCTTTTCCTGAACGCAGGAGGCGATGGTCTCGATGAGGGACGTCTTGTTCACCATGAAGGGAATTTCCGTGATGACCACGGATGTCTTGCCCCGTTTCCCGTCCTCCACAACGGTCTTTCCCCGGAGGATGATCTTTCCCCGTCCAGTCCGGTAGGCGTCGATGATCCCGTCCCTGCCGAGAATGATGCCCCCCGTCGGGAAGTCCGGGCCGGGAAGGCGGGCGTAGATTTCGCCGAATTCCCAGTTTCCGTCGGAGTCGATCATGTATTCAAGAGCATCGACGACCTCTGACAGATTGTGAGGCGGAATGTTCGTGGCCATTCCCACCGCGATCCCCGAGCTTCCGTTCACGAGAAGGTTGGGAACGAGGGAGGGAAGGTACAGGGGCTCCTTCAGGGATTCGTCGAAGTTCGGCCCCCACTCCACGGTATTCTCTTCGATGTCGGAGAGCATGAGCTCTCCCATTTCGTAGAGCTTCGCCTCGGTGTACCTCATGGCCGCCGCAGGATCTCCGTCGATGGAGCCGAAGTTTCCCTGGCCGTTCACCAGGGGGTACCTCATGCTGAAATCCTGGGCCATGCGGACCATGGTCTCGTAAATGGCCGAATCCCCGTGGGGGTGATACTTGCCCATGGTTTCGCCCACGACCCTGGCCGACTTCTTGTAGGAGGAGCCGGCCCGGAGCCCCAGTTCCATCATGGCGTACAGAATGCGCCGCTGCACCGGCTTGAGGCCGTCACGGACGTCGGGCAACGCCCTCCCCACGATGACGCTCATGGCGTAGTCGAGATAGCTGTGCTTGATCTCCTCAACAAGGGGAAGAGGGATCACTTTGCCGAAAAGCAGTTCACCTTTTTTTTCTTCCATCTGTCTTCTTCAACCTCCAAAGCCGATCCGCCGTCAGAAAAAGCAGGCTCTCGGCACAACCCTGATATTTTACCATGTTCACACCGGCAGATCCGGTATTTTCCGTCGAGGCCGGAGGTTTACCAGCGGTTGAAGCGGACCTTTGCACGGTCGAATCCTTCGTAGGGCGTTTTCTGTTCCGCTCCGACGCCGAGGGCGGCGATGCCCGCAATTTCCATCGAATCGGGCACCGCGAGGATAGGGCGAATTTTTTCGTTCCGAGGGTGCCTGTCCATGACCTTGAGCCAGACCCCCTCCAGTCCCAGTCCCCTGGCGGCGAGAAGGATGTTCTCCATTGCTGCGGCGCAGTCCTCCACCCAGGCCCGGTCGCCTTCCGGATAACCGGCCGTCTCGGCGCAGACTGCTATAGCCAGCGGAGCCTGCCGGAGCATTTTCCCCGAGTCATGGGCCTCCGCAAGGTCGTCCAGGACCTTCCTGTCCTCTATGGCGATGAAGACGCAGGGCCTTCGGTTGTGGGCCGAGGGCGCGGCACATCCGCATTCGAGGAGAAGGTCCCGGATCTCCGGAGAAACCGGATCCGCCGTAAATTTCCTGATGCTCCGCCGTCCCAGTATCGTTTTGATCACCTGGTTTTCCCGTATCGTCATGATATACCCCTCCGGGTTTATTTTTTGTCATTCTATGCTAGACTTTACTCCAGGCAGCTCTTTGGAAGAGTCCTGAAAAGATCGAAAGGAGTGATCGCAGTGTCGAAAAAAGTCGCTGTTCTCGTCGAAGAGAACGTTCATGACCTCGAGTTCTGGTATCCCTTTTACCGCTTGGCCGAGGCAGGTTTCGAACCGGTCGCCGTGGGCCCCGCCGCCGGAAAAGTGTACACCGGCAAGCTGGGAACGTCCATCGAATCAGCCGCCTGTCCCGCGGACCTTTCCCCCTCGGACGTAGTCGGGGTGGTAGTTCCCGGCGGATGGGCTCCGGACCGTCTCCGCACCCATAAGTCAATAGTGGACTTCGTCCGGGAGGTCAGCGCTTCAGGCGGCATCGTAGCGGCCATCTGCCACGGCGGGAGTGTCCTCGTCTCGGCGGGCATTCTCAAAGGCAAAAAGGCAACGTCATACAAGAGCATCCGGGACGACATGGTCCTCGCAGGAGCGGAATGGGTGGACGAACCGGTGGTGGTCTCAGGAAAGCTGGTGACAAGCAGGACCCCGTCGGACCTCCCCGCTTTCGGCAGAGCACTCGTGGAGGCGCTTGGATCAAAATAGACGCTGAAGTCCCCGGCTGCCGCTCAGCCCCGTCCTTCGCAGGGCGGGGTTTTTCTCTTTTCGTAAAAAAGCTCCACCAGAAGGTGGATCGTTTTTTCCAGCCGTTCCCAGGTCTCCTCTTTCGACAGGTCGAGGCCGAGATAGCGCCGTGAAACGTCCCGTCTCAGGAGAAGAAAAGTGAAGCCGGCAGTGAGAAGAGCGGCCATTTCAGTCACCCCTTCGGCGTCGCCGCTGTGATCCCGCAGAAGGCCGAGCAGCTCCATTCCCTGGCGGTAGCGTTCATCCGCAGTCCACGTGGAAACATCCTCCCGGCCGGCAATCTCGCCCCGAAGAATCTGCCGGGCGGCATCCGATTTCTTCAGCTCCCTCAGGTACCCTCTCAGAAGAGCATAGGCCCTGGTCGCGGGATCGGCCCCTCCATCACCGCCGGTCTGGAGAATTTCCTCCGTGGAGGGCCAATATTTTCTCCTGGAAAAAAAAGCGTTCAGAAGCTGGGGCATACCTCCGAAGTAACGGTAAATGAGCACCTTGTCCACTCCGGCCTGCCGGGCTACCTCGTTCACGCCGAGATGGCCGTATCCCTTGCCGGAAAGGATGGTCCCGACAGCGTCAAGAATGCGGGCTTCCGTTCTCTCCCTTTCTCCCACAACGCTCCCTCCCCGTGAAAAAAAGGGGCCCGGGATCAGGCCCCTTCGAAAAATAAAAACTCCTAGCCGAAAACAGCCCCCCTGGAACCCGAGGTGACAACGCTCCGGTACCTTTCAAGGAACAGGCTGTCCGTAACGCTTTCCACAGGTTTCCAGGCGGCCCGTCGCTTCCCGAGCTCTTCGTCCGACACTGCAAGACGCAGCGACCGGGCGGGGATATCTATTTCGATGGTATCACCCTCCCGAACGAGGGCGATGTTTCCTCCCGCGGCCGCTTCAGGCGACACATGACCGATGGAGGCTCCCCTCGACGCTCCCGAAAAGCGCCCGTCGGTGATGAGCGCAACGGTCTTGTCCATTCCCATTCCCGCCAGGGACGAGGTGGGCCCGAGCATCTCCCGCATTCCGGGGCCGCCCTTGGGTCCCTCGTACCGGATAACCACCACGTCACCGTGGTTGATCCTTTTTGCGAGAATTGCCTCGCTTGCCTCCTCCTCGCTGTCGAACACCCTGGCAGGACCGGAGTGCTTCAGCATGGAGGGATCAACGGCGGACTGCTTGACCACGCTGCCTTCCGGAGCGAGGTTGCCCTTCAGGATGGCCAGCCCCCCCTGGGCATGATAGGGATTCTCCAGCGGCCGGATGACATCCCCGTCAAGGACCCGGACTCCCCTGAGGTTTTCCTCTACGGTCCGTCCCGTGGCGGTGAGGGGCGAACCGTCGATCAGGCCCCCTCCGAGGAGACGGGCCATGACAGCCTGGACTCCGCCCGCGGCGAAAAGGTCCTGGATGTGGTGGTTTCCTCCGGGGCTCATGCTGCAGATATGGGGAGTCTTCCTGCTCGCCTCCTCGAAATGGTCGAGGGTGAGCGATATCCCTGCGGCATGGGCGAGGGCCGGAAGGTGAAGGGCCGTGTTGGTGGAACCGCCAAGGGCCATGTCAACGGCCACGGCGTTTTTGAAAGCCTTTTCGGTGAGGATGTCCCTTGGCCGGATATTCTTTTCCACCAGCATCATGATGTGCCGGCCCGCTTCCTTTGCGAGCCGGTCCCTTGCCGAATAGACCGCGGGGATGGTGCCGTTTCCCGGAAGGGCAAGGCCGAGGGCCTCGATCATGCAGTTCATGGTGTTGGCGGTGAACATACCGGCACAGGAGCCGCATGTGGGGCATGTGGTATCCTCTATGGCCCGGAGCTCGTCGTCGGTCATCAGTCCGGCGACCCTCTTTCCCACTGCCTCGAAGATGTTGCTGAGGTCCACGTCTTTCCCGCCGCTGGCTCCGGCGAGCATGGGGCCTCCGCTGATCATGACGGCGGGGATGTTCAGGGAAAGGGCTGCCATGGCCATTCCCGGGATGATCTTGTCGCAGTTGGTGACGAGAACCAGGGCATCAAGGGCGTGTGCCCGGACCATGACCTCGATGGAATCCATGATGAGCTCCCTGCTGGGAAGGGAAAACTTCATGCCCTCGTGGTTCATGGCGATGCCGTCACAGACTCCGATCACGGGAAACTCGAGGGGGAGGCCTCCGAAGGCATAGACAGCCGACTTCACTCCCTCGGTGATCCTGTTCAGATGGACGTGGCCGGGAATGATGGCGTTGTAGGGATTGACCACGCCGACCCAGGGACGGCTGATTTCCCAGTCGGTATATCCCGAAGCCTTCAGCAGGGACCGGTGAGGAGCCCTTTCCGGACCCGTTTTCGCTTTGTCGCTCCGCATGATGCATTACCTCCTGTTTGTTTTTAATCGCATTTCATATTCCGGCCGGTCCCCAGACGAGCAGCGGAAGGGACAGGATGATGGACGGGACGTAGGTGACCAGGAGCAGAACCGCGATGAGGACAAGCACCATGGGAATAATGGGCTTGCTGATCTGCTCGATGGGCAGTCCGGTGATGGCGCTGGCAACGTAAATATCTATGGCCACCGGAGGCGTGGCCATGCCTATGGCAAGACCGATGGTGATCAGGACACCGAAATGGACGAGGTTGCCGCCGACCTGCATCACGGTGGGAAGAAAGATGGGTGTCAGGATGATAAGCGCCGATGCTGTTTCCATGAACATTCCGGCGAGAAGAATGATCACCGTGATCATGAGGTAGATGAGGATCGTACTGCCCCCGGCAAATCCCAGGAGAAAACGGGCGACCGCCTCGGGGATTTCGTAGAACGCGAGCCCCCAGCCGAAGAGTTTCGAGGTGGCGATGATGAACATGATGAGCGACGATGTGACCCCGGCTCCCACAACGAGCCTGTAGAATTTCCTGAAGTCCATGGACCGGTAGACGAAGAAAGCCACGAAGAGTGAATAATCCACTGCCACGGCGGCAGCTTCGGAAGGGGTAAAAAAGCCGGAGAAAATGCCCCCGAGGATGATCACGGGAGTCATGAGCCCCCAGGACGCTTCGAGAAAGAGTTTCCATTTCTGCTTTCCGGTGGTGGCTTCGGCTGCGGGGTAACCACGCTTCGCTGCGACGTACATGGAATACACGATAAGACCGAGTCCCATGAGGAATCCGGGGACAAAGCCGGCCATAAAGAGCTTGGCTACAGAAATACCGGCGATCACGGCGTAGAGCACCATGGGAACGCTCGGAGGAATGACCACGCCGATGGTCCCCGAGGCTGCGATGAGAGCCGCGGAGAAATCGACATCGTACCCTTTTTTCTTGAGCTGCGGAAGAAGGGCTGAGCCCACCGCCGCCGTGGTGGCGGCCCCGGATCCGGAAATGGCCGCGATGAACATGGAGGCCACGGTGGAGACGATGGACAGGCCTCCGCGGAAACGGCCGAGAGTCGCTTCTGCGAAAGCGACGATCCGTTCGGAGATGCCTCCCTTGGCCAGAATGTCCCCTGCAAGCACGAAAAAGGGAACCGCCACCAGGGCAAAAGACTCATTCCCCGAGAACATGGTCTGGGGGATCATGGCAAGGGGAAACCCGCTCAGCAGAACGACAAGAAGGCCCGCCGCACCGATGGCAAGCCCCACCGGAACGCCGAGCACCATGAAGAGGATAAAGCTCCCTGCAAGAAGGAGTCCCATGGTCAGCGCCTCCCCAGGATGTCCCCGAAACCGGCGATCAAATGGAGCAGGATGATGCTTCCGATCACGGGATACATGAGATAGATCCACGTCATGGAGATGCCCATGGCAGGAGTGGTCTGCAGGGCCTCGCTCTTCATGAGGTCGGCGCCGTAATAGGCCACCACGGCGAAGAAGGCCACGCCCACGCACTGGACCAGAAGCGAGACGGCTTTCCTGAATCCTTCAGGAAGCTTGCTGACCACGAAGGTAACGGCGATGTGGGCACCCCTTTTGAAGCCCACGGCCGCGCCCAGAAGGGAAGATGCCACGAGGAGGTAGGTGGTGAACTCCTCCGACCAGATGAGGGCGTCGAAAAAAAGGCGGCAGGTTATCTGGAGGGTGGTCACGGCAATCATGGCGAGGATCATTCCGAAGAGAACGATCTCGCTCAGCGTATTCACTGCGTCGCTTAATCGGAGAAGAGGCGAGCGCTTCGTCTCGCCTCTTTCGTCGCTGCTATTCCGTTCCATACCTGCCAATGCCTACTTCACGGCAAGGATGGCCTCGACAAGGTCTTTGCCGAACTGCTCTTCGTATTTTTCATACACGGGCTTGACAGCTTCCCGGAACAGGGCGACATCGGGCTCGGTGACTTCCATTCCCTTGTCTTTCAGGAATTGGAGCCACTCGGCTTCCTTTTCGTTGTCATAGGCCCTGTTATGCTCCGCGGCCGCCTGGGCGGATTCCTGGACGAGCTTCTGGTGTTCCGGGGAAAGCTTGTCCCAGGTCCTCTTGCTCATCATGATCACGTTGGGGGCATAGGCATGCCGGGTCAGGGCAAGGTGCTTCTGGGACTCGAAAAGGTTGAAGGACACGATGACGTTCAGGGGGTTCTCCTGTCCGTCGATAGTTCCCTGCTGGAGAGCGGTGAGGGCCTCGGTCCAGGCCATGGGGACGGCGTTTGCCCCGAGAGCCTTGAAGGAGTCCACATAGACGGGATTCTGCATGAGCCGGATCTTCAGTCCCTTCATGTCTTCGGGAACACTGACCGGCTTCTTGCTGTTGGTGAGGTTTCTGAAACCTCTCTCACCGTAGGCAAGGCCCTTCCACCCGAGAGCGTCCATGTCGGCAAGCATTTTTTTGCCGATTTCCCCGTCAAGGATCTTGTAGGCCTGCTCAGGGGTGGAGAAAAGGAACGGAAGATCGAAGACGCCGAACTTGGGCATGAAATTGATGATGGGACCTCCGGTGATGATCGCGGAGTCCACCACGCCCATGCGCATGCTCTCGAGGAGATTCCGCTCGTCGCCGAGCTTCGCGTTGGGGTAGATGGTGACCGTCAGTTCGCCCTTGCTCCCGGCTTCGACGAGTTCCTTGAACTTGAGGGCGCACACGTGGAACGCGTCGTTTTCGTTCACCACGTGGGCAAGCTTGATATCCGCCGCCATCGCCGCCGTCGCCGCAAGGACCAGGGCAATAAGAACAACCGATAAAACCGCTGCGAATCTCTTCATACTGCTTTCCTCCCATTCCTGATGCAAGATGGATGGAAACTATCGTTCCATCGTGATAAAGCATTATAGACAATGGTGGGAGAATTGCAAGTTTCGCCCCTTGCCGCTCTTGAAAAGCTCTGTTGCCCCGGCTTTTCTGGACAGGGACACCCCCCCATGGTACCATTTCGGAAACATCCTTCCCCAGGGGAGGGACCATCCATTTTTTTGGGGAGCGTGAATTTTCATGACAGGTTCGAAGTGCAAGGCAGGAAGACTGAGAGATATCCCCCAGGCTGACGACGCTGTCCAGCCGGAGGGAATCGAGCGGCGGATCGTCTTCGCCCCGGGAAAATGCTGGGACGATTACGTCGCCCGCCATTTCACCGTGGAAAAGGGAGCCCAGACTCCCTTCCACGCTCACGGCTGGCCTCATTACATACTGATCATGGGGGGTTCCTGCGAGGCAAAGATCGACGGCGACGTCTACCGGCTCGAGGGCGGCTGCTGGGCCCATGTCCCGCCGGGCGTGGAGCACAATTTCACCAACACGGGAAACGGGCCTCTCGAATTCGTGTGCATCGTCCCCCCCGAGGGAGATCCGGCGGGCAAAAAAGCCTGACGCTTTTCCCGGAGGTTCAGCCGATGGGGAACTTCATCAGCGGCGGAAGCCAGGGGTACACCGAAGCAAGAAAATAGGGATTCAGGGCGAAGACGACGAAAAACCCCATGGCCATGGCCGAATGCATTATGGAAAGAATTCCCCTGTAAGGCTCCCGTTTCGCAACGATCCCCAGGATGCCTTCGCAGATCAGGAAGGCGGAAATGTAATACAGCCATCCGTTCGTGCCGGGTTCCTGGAGGAAGACCATGGTGCGGAGCACGCAGTAAGCCGACCAGATGCCGAGCACATAGGTCTGGGCGACGGTAAGGACGACTTTCACAAGAAAGGCGAGAGCCCTGGGGCCGGACTGCCCGCTTCCTTCCAGAGATTCGAGGGTGGTGAACACAGATCCGATGAGGGGAACGACGTAGCGGACATACCCCCCCGAGAGGACCCACCCCCAGATAAGAAGGAAAAACGCGTAGTTGAAATAATGCACAGGGACCCCGCCTTCCGGAAAAGTAATGTGGATGCGGATTGATTATACCCTCTTTTTTTCCGGCAGGCACTCCGCTGTGGTATAATCAGTCGAAAGAAAAGCGGGAGGTGGGATCACATGGAAGGAATTTCCGCTGCGTCCCGGGGTTCTGCGGCGCAGGATGTGCAGCTTGCCGTTCAGTACTCTGTAATGAAGCAGGTGACTGACCTTCAGAAGGACATGCTCGCCCAGATGATGCAGAGCATGGGCATCGGACAGAACGTCGACCTTCTCGCCTGAGAGGACGACACTCCGAAGAACAGACCGGGAGGGGACGCACAGTCTCCTCCCGTCTTTTGTTTTCTTCACTGCTGTTCGACGATGGGCTTCACGTAGGAGGTTTCAGCGTCCCACGGAAAGAGGATCCAGGTGTCCTGGCTGACCTCGGTTATAAAGGTGTCCACGTAGGCCCTTCCCTCGGGCTTCGCATAGACGGCGGCGAAATGAGCCTTCGGCAGCATTTCCCGGACAACCCTGGCCGTTTTCCCCGTGTCCACCAAGTCGTCGATGATGAGCCACCCTTCTCCGTCCCCCTCGATCTTCTTCAGAACGGAAACATCACCCTGAGTCCGGAGAGTGTAGCTGGACACGCACACGGTGTCCACCAGGCGGATATTCAGTTCCCTGGCTATGATGGCCGCCGGGACAAGCCCTCCCCGGGCGATGCCGATGATCCGCTCCCATTTGGCCACCCCCACCAGCCGCCAGGCGAGAGCCTTGCAATCCCTGTGGATCTGCTCCCAGGAAATGGGGTACGTCTTATGATACCGTTCGCTGGACACGCCGAACATTCCTCCTCGTCGCCGGAAAAAATAGGAGTTTTTATTGTAGCATGCCCGCAGAAAAAACGAAGCAGAAAGAAACGAACACCTGTCCTGGCAGGTCAGGTTTCCGGGCGATCAGGCGGTGTTTTGCCCCTGCCCGGTACGGAGGGCCTGATTCCTAAATCCGAACCGGCAATGTATAATAATCCCGGGAAGAGGACCCACATTTTTTTCAGGGAGGTAGAAAACGTGAAGAGATTTTCTGTACTTCTCGCTCTCGCGGTCGGTTTCATTTTCTGCAGCGCGGCGTTCGCCGCCTTTCCGCCGGTCCCGGTGGAAAAGATCAATCCCGGTTTCATCTACATAGGCCCCATCGGCGACGGCGGTTACACCTTCATGCACGACAAGGGGAGGCTTTTCATGGAAGAGGCGTTCCCCGGCCTGAAATCCGCCTACGTCGAGTCCGTTCCCGAAGGCCCCGATGCCTCGAGGGTCATGGAGACCCTCGTTCGGAACGGCTCAAAGGTAGTCTTCGCCAATTCTTTCGGCCACATGGACTTCGTCCTCGAGGTGGCCAAGAAGTACCCCGAGACCATTTTCATGCACTGCTCGGGATACAAGGTGGCGGAGAACGTGGGAACATACTTCGGAAGAATGTACCAGGCACGGTACCTCTCAGGCCTCGTGGCGGGAAGCATGACGAAGAAGAACGTCATCGGCTACGTGGGCGCATACCCCATCCCCGAAGTCATCCGCGGCATCAACGCTTTTACCCTCGGCGTCCGGAAAGCGAACCCCAAAGCCGAAGTCCGGGTCATCTGGATCTTCTCGTGGCTCGATCCCGGCAAGGAAAAGGAAGCCGCCAAGGCTCTCATTGACGCCGGGGCAGACGTTCTCGGCATGCACGCCGACACGGGAGCCGCACCCCAGGCCGCGGAAGAGGCAGGAATTTACGTGGTTGGATACAACAACGACATGAGCAACTATGCACCCACGAAGCATCTCACCGCCCCCATCTGGAACTGGGGAATCGTCTACCGGGACACCATCCGCCAGATCATAGACGGAACGTGGAAATCCGAACAGGTCTGGCTCGGCCTCAAGGAAGGCATGGTCGACCTCGCCCCCTACGGCAAGGATGTTCCCGATTCCGCAAAGAAGCTCGTGGAAGACGAGAAGGCAAAGATCCTCGCCGGAGGCTGGGACGTGTTCTACGGCCCCGTGAAGGACCAGGCCGGAGCAGTGAAGGTTCCCGAGGGAACCTCCATGACCGATGCCGAAATGCTCTCCATGAACTGGTTCGTGGAAGGCGTCAAGGGAGATATACCCAAATAGGCCGATCTTTTGTATTATAATGGTCGGGAGATTCTTGAGGGCGCGAATTTCCGCGCCCTTTTTTTCGACCTCCGCCATTCCGAACACAAGGAGGAAATGGAATGAATCAATGCCGGCCGCTGGTGCGCATGGAGAAGATCACGAAGCGGTTCGCCGGGGTAACGGCAAACCACGAAGTGGATTTCGACGTGCGACCGGGAGAAGTCCACGCTCTTCTCGGAGAAAACGGCGCAGGAAAATCCACGCTCATGAATATTCTCTACGGCCTGTACCGTCCGGACAGCGGCTCTCTTTTCATCGACGGGAACGAGATCGCCTTCTCCTCTCCCGGGGACGCCCGCAAAGCAGGGATCGGCATGGTCCACCAGCACTTCATGCTCATTCCCAGCCAGACGGTATGGGAGAACATGATCCTAGGCCTTGACGGCCTCCCCTGCGTTCTGCCGAAGAACGACATACGGGACCGGATCGCTTCCCTCTCGTCGAAATACGGCCTCAGGGTGGATCCCGACGCCAGCGTCTGGCAGCTCTCCATCGGCGAGCAGCAGCGGGTGGCCATTCTCCAGATGCTCTTCCGCCAGGCGAACATCCTGATCCTCGACGAGCCCACGGCGGTGCTCACCCCCCAGGAAGCGGAACATCTCTTCGAGACCGTCCGCCAGATGACCTCCGAGGGACACGGAGTCGTGTTCATCTCCCACAAGATGGACGAGGTCATGGGCCTTTCGCAGAGGGTGACCATCCTCAGGAAGGGAAAGCTCGTCGGCACAGTGGAAACGGCTTCCACCTCCAAGGAACAGCTCGCCGAGATGATGGTGGGACAGAAGATGGTCTACACCATTTCCAAGACTCCCCTTGAACCGGGGGAACCCGTCCTGGAGTGCGCTTCCGTCTGCGCCCTCGGCGACAGGGGTTTTCCTGCCGTAGACCATGCCACGTTCCTGGTGCGCCGGCGGGAGATTCTCGGCATTGCGGGAGTGGCGGGGAACGGACAGCAGGAGTTGTGCGAAACCCTCGTCGGGCTGCGGAAAGTGGAATCGGGATCCATCCGCATCAACGGCCGGGAGATGACCAACGCCCTCCCGAAGGATTTCATCGGGCAGGGAGTGCACTATATCCCCGCCGACAGGAAAGGAACGGGACTCGTTCCCAACATGAACGTGAGCGAAAATTCCATCCTGAAGCGATACTGGAACCGTCCCGTCTCCAGGGGACTCTTCCTGAACTGGAAGGAAGTGTTCGCCTTCGCCAGGGAGCTTGTCTCCAGGTTCAGCGTGAGCACTCCCTCCGTGGAGACTCCGGTACGCAACCTCTCGGGGGGAAACCTGCAGAAGCTGATGCTCGGCAGGGAGCTGAGCGATTCTCCCGCCGCCCTGCTCGCCGTCCACCCCACCTGGGGACTCGACGTGGCGGCCACCAAGTTCGTTCGGGAACAGCTGCTCTCCCACAGGGAACGGGGAGGAGCGGTCCTTCTCGTGTCGGAGGATCTCGAGGAGCTTCTCGCCCTGAGCGACAGGCTGGCGGTGATGTGCAAGGGGGAGATCATGGGCATTCTCGACAGCCCTTCGTCGGTGCCGGTGGAAACGATCGGGCTGATGATGGCGGGCACCCCCCTGGCGGAACTGGAAAGGACCGAAGGAGGGAAAGCCCTATGAGAATCAAGATCGAGCCGCGGCTGACCTCGACGTGGAAGCTCTCCGCCGTCATCCCCCTTTTCTCCCTGGCCGCCGCCCTTTTCTCCGGAGGGGTGTTCCTTTTTTTCATGGGAGTCTCCCCCCTCCAGGCCTACCGGGCCATTCTCACCTCCGCCCTGGGAGACGCCTACGGCCTCAGCGAAACGGTGGTCAAGGCAATACCGCTGATCATGGCGGGCATTGCCGTCATGCTTTCCTTCACCATGCTCATCTGGAACATCGGCGCCGAAGGCCAGATCTTCATGGGGGCCATTGCGGCAACAGCCATGGTCCGTTTCTTCTATTCCGACAGCAGGGTCGTCATGCTTCTGCTCATGTTCCTGGCCGCAGCGGCCGCCGGGGGCACCTGGGCGGCCATAGCCGGCTTCTTCAGGGCGAAATGGAACGTCAACGAGATCATCACGACGCTCATGCTCAACTACGTGGCCATGAACTTCCTCAACTATTTCGTCTTCGGGCCCTGGAGAGACCCTTCGAGCCTGGGATTCCCCATGACGCCTCCCTTTCCCGACTCAGCCAGGCTCCCCGTCTTCTGGGGCACCCGAATTCACGGGGGGCTCGTTCTCGCCCTTCTTCTTCCTCTTCTGTTCTGGGTCATACTGAAATTCACCCGGTGGGGGTACGAAATTCGGGTCATGGGCGAGAACCCGAAGGCGGCAGGATTCGCGGGAATGAACTACCTGAAGAATGTGGTGCTCGTCATGTTCATCTCCGGGGCCATCGCCGGAATTGCAGGCATGTGCGAACTTGCCGGGCTCCAGGGCAGGCTCCAGCACGGATTCTCGGGGGGGTACGGCTTCACCGCCATTATCGTGGCATGGCTCGCCCGGCTCCACCCCATCGCCATCATTTTCGTCTCCTTCCTGATGGGTGTCCTGCTCGTGGGGGGCGAGACGCTCCAGATCGTCATGCGGCTCCCCCTTTCAAGCGTCATGGTGCTCCAGGGACTGATCCTGTTCTTCGTCCTCGGCGGGGAATTCTTCCGGAAATACACCCTGAGGTTCATCCCGGCGAGAGAAACTCCCCGGAAGGAGGGGGCATAACATGGAAATGATCATCCCCATCCTGACTGCCGCAGTCAGGAGCGGAACACCCATTCTCTACGCCACCCTTGGGGAGATTCTCACGGAGAAGGGCGGGATCCTCAACCTCGGCCTCGAAGGAATCATGCTCATGGGTGCCTACACCGGCTTTTCCGTGGCCTATTCCACGGGCAGCCCGTGGCTCGGCGTGGCGGGGGCCTTTCTCGTGGGTGCCCTCATGGGCCTCGTCCATGCCTTCATCTGCGTTTCTCTGAAGGGCAACCAGGTGGTCAGCGGCCTCGCCCTCACCATGTTCGGAACGGGCGCAAGCTCCCTGCTTGGAAGGGCATTCGTGGGATTCACCATTCCCGGACTTCCCCGGATCAACGTGCCGATCCTCTCCGACATACCGGTGGCCGGCCCCGTGTTCTTTTCCCACGACGCCCTGACCTACTGTTCCTACGGCTTGGTCATCTTCTTTTGCTGGTTCTTCTCGTCAACACGGCAGGGGCTCTATCTCCGGGCGGTGGGAGACAATCCCAGGGCAGCGGACGCCATGGGCATCTCGGTGGCATGGACCCGTTATTTCTACACCCTGGCTGGAGCGGGCATCGTGGCCGTCGGAGGGGCCTACATGTCCGTGGCTTACACAAAGATGTGGGGAGAGCTGATGACCGCTGGACGGGGATGGATCGCCGTTGCCCTGGTCATCTTCGCCATCTGGAACCCCGCCAGGGCAGCTCTCGGCGCCTATCTCTTCGGGGGTGTGGAGGCCTTCCAGCTTCGCCTCCAGACTGCGGGAACCACCATTCCAACCCCGGTGCTGATGATGCTTCCCTATCTCATGACCATCGCCGTGCTGCTCTTCATATCGATCAAAAAGGGAAAGGGCGTCATTTTCGGCGCACCGGCATCCCTGGGAGTACCATTCTTTCGGGAGGAAAGGGACTGATCCCCTTTTTCCCATCTGCTGGAAAGTACAGGAGGATTCAATAATCGTGGATTTCTTTTTTGCCCATGTCCCTGCGTCGGGGAGCGTTCTGAACGCCCTCGCCATCGTGATCGGCTCCCTCGCGGGACTGGCCCTTCACGCCCGCCTTCCCCAGAGGTTCGTGGCCATCACCTTTCAGGGCCTTGGACTTCTGACCCTGTTCCTCGGCGTTTTTATGGCCCAGCGCACCCAGAGCTTTCTTGTCATGGCCTTCAGTATCGTCGGAGGTTCCCTTCTCGGAGAATACCTGGACCTCGAGAAGGGCCTGAACCGGCTGGGGGAATGGACGAAGGCGAAAATACGCTCGGAGAACGAAAAGTTCACCGAGGCATTCGTGGCCTCCTCCCTTCTCTTCTGCGTGGGCTCCATGGCCATTCTCGGGGCTATCGAGGAAGGTATGGGGGAATTTCCGAGGCTCTTCGTCACCAAGTCGCTCATGGACGGCATGGCGTCTGCGGCCATGGCGGCCTCCATGGGACCGGGGATCGTGTTCTCGGCCCTTCCCGTGCTGCTCTACCAGGGAGGGATGACCTTTCTCGCGGGCACGGTTCAGACAGTAATGACCCCGGCGGTCATCGACGAGGTAAGCGCCGTGGGCGGCCTCCTTCTTCTCGGCATCGGCCTTTCCATACTGGAGATCAAAAGGGTCAAGGCGGTCAACATGCTTCCCGCCCTTCTTCTTGCCGGAATTCTCGCGTCCTTTTTCCGCTAGGCCCGAAGCACGGAGCGAGGGGGAGCCTCTAAAAGGCTCCCCCTCGCTTTTTCAGTCACCCGACGACCACTGCAATCCGGGAGCTACGCTCAATAATAGGTTCCCTTCGTCCTGTAGTTTTCCCTCCGCTCATCAGCAAGCTTCCGGGCAAACGTGTCGAACATGTCCTTCTTCGTCCTGTAGAGGGCGTCGAAATCCCTGGCGGACTGGGGAAGAATGATCACCACCGATTTTTGCTCCATTTCGGCGAAAATGTACTCCACCGCCTCCTCCACGCTGATGGAATCGGGCGGAGGGGTCATATCGCCGAAGATCGGAGTTCGAACGTTGGCCGGGCAGAAGACGCTGAACCGGAGCCCTTCGTTCTCCAGCTCGTATTGGAGGCTCTCAGTCATGGATATGACGGCGCTCTTGGTGGCGGCATACACCGCCTGGTAGGGGACGGGGACCCTGCCGGTGATTGACCCGGTGTTGACGATATGGCCGAACCCCTGCTCCCGCATGATGGGGATGGCGCTGTAGGTTCCGTAGACGACGCCCATTAGGTTGAGGTCCACCACGAATTTCCAGATCTCGAAGGTAATCTGCTCCGTGGGGAGCGTCATTCCCATGCCCGCGTTGTTGAAAAGAAAATCGAGGTGTCCGTCGAAGTCCCTCGCATCGGCCACGAGTTTTTTGACCTCGTCGGGTTTTGTGACATCCGTCAGGACGGGAAATACCTTCCCCGGATACTCGGCGCTCAGCCTGTCCGATTCACGGGTGAGGTTTTCCTCCTTGAGGTCGCCCATAAAAACCGCCCGGGCGCCCCTGGCAAGCAGGCTTTCCGTGATGCCGAGCCCCAATCCCGAAGCAGCTCCCGTTACCGCAGCCACCTTGTTTTCGAAGTATCCGCCCATGCCTTTTTCTCCCCCTTTCTTACGGCAGCCTTCTCGAATCGCCCACGTTCAGCCGAGCGGCCCCCTTGACCATGGCCCCTCCGGCCTTCTTCCGCACCGGAAGGGAGGCCAGGGTACTGATGATCCGTGCCTGCAGAGGGTGTTTCCACCATTCGGGGGGAGTCAATAGCAGTTTCCCTTCTCCTTTCCAGCCTTTCTTCACGGTCATTTCCTGGGGATAGAGGGTGGCGTGGCTCAGGGACGCACCGCCTTTTCCAAGGTTCGGAAGATAGCGCCACCCGAAATAGTTGATCTTCGAACAGGCGTTCAACCGGCCTATCTCATCCCCGGTGAATTCTTCCCTTCGTGAAAACTCGAGGGAGAGGAACGTGTGGGATTCGTAGCTCGCGGCTGTAAACCATTCGTCGCCGTGATGCCGCTCCGAGGCTATGTCGGCGTAGATTTTCGGCATGCCGTCCTCCTCCCGGCCCCCAAGAATGGGACATGCCTTGTTCTCCCAGATGACAAAAACATACTCCCCCTCGAGTCCCTCGGCATTTCCCAGGTACCGGACAGGAGAAGACGCCTGGATGAGCCGGTATTCGCCTCCCGTCATCCAGTCGACCTCCCTCGCGTTGGCGAACTGGACGTTCACTTTGGGTTCAAGGAGTTCAAAGTCCTCCGGGAGAATTGCGAGCAGGGATTCCGGATCCGTTTCAAAAGAGACCGTGATTCCCGTCATGTCTCCGTAGACCGTCCGAACCGGGGTGAAGGGGTCTCCCCCGAAATGCACCGGCATCTTGTAGACGTAGTCGTCCTTGAGCACGAACTTTCCCCGTATGATAATCCTCCCCTTTCAGCATTCGGTCTCCAGGCATATCAACATTTTTTTAATATACTCTCGATTTTGATTTTTTTCCAGCTTTTCACTCCGGTCCTTTCAACCGGACAAAGCCCGCCGGGAGGATGGGCAGAAAAAAGCCGGAGGCACGGGGCCTCCGGCAAAAACAGTGTAATCTTGAAAAAAATCACGATGATTTCCATCGAAAGGGCGGTTCGGCGGCGCCGTACAGTGCTGCCTTTTCTCCACGGAGCAGGGCCCAGTTCTGGTTTCCGTAGTCGAAATGCCACCATTCATCGGGGTAATTCGTGAATCCGGCCCTGGTCATGACGGAATAGAGCAGTCTCCTGTTGAAGAGGGCCTCCTCGTCAGAGGCGGTCAACCGTTCCTTTGCCGCAAGTTTCTTCTCGAAATAATCCGTCGCCGATCTGTCCGTGGTCTCGTCGAATTCGGTCCCCATGGGCAGGCAGAGCCCCGTTTCATCCACTATGGTCAGGTCAACGGCTCCGCCGGTGACGTGGGGTGACGGGTGGGTCGGTGACACGGAGGGCAGGGCCACGAACTGGGATGCCAGCGTGGTGATTTCCTGGTCGTCAAGCAGGGGCATCCTTTCTCTCAGCTCCGACCTGAATTTCTGGAAGAGGGATGTCTGGACCATCCTTGGCCTCCAGGAATCGAACAGGACGAAACGACACCCCTGGGGCAGCATATCCGCCGCCCTGCTGAGGCGCAAAAGCACCGAGCGGCGGACGAAACATTCGGGAATCGCCCCCTCGATGCCGTGAACATAATACTGGGGGCTCACAAGGATTTTTTCCGGAAGATACCCCGCGGAAACGAGGGGTTCGCCGCATTCCTCCACGGGCATCCGGCGGGAGGCGTCCCAGGAAAAGGAATCCGGCAGACAGATAGGCATATCCTGAAATGGATGGTTCATTTTCCTGCTCCTTCCCTCAAAGGTTCAGCAGCCGCGGAATGAGCGTGGTCAGCGGCGGGAATGAAATGATGGCCAGCAGCACAAGAAGGGAGACGCCGATGAATGGCCAGATATGGACGAACACATCGACCAGCTTTACCCTCCCCACTGCGGCGACGATGTAATTGCATGCTCCCATTGGAGGCGTAATGAGGGCGATGGTGACGTTGAGGGTCATGACGACACCGAAATGGAACGGGTCGATCCCGGCCTTCATGGCGATAGGAG
>ERZ764778.1023-NODE-1023-length-30234-cov-92.053083_pt1 | contig 30234 bp, 26 predicted proteins | sample MGYA00374951_ERZ764778 | MGnify/ENA primary metagenome ERZ764778 (study PRJEB28918, sample SAMN05720193) | bioreactor metagenome | isolation source: Anaerobic biogas reactor | place: USA:Washington, USA | collected 2015-08-08 ...
TGCTTTTAATGTCATATAACTAAATGATTTATTCAAATATGGGTGTGGAAAGATAGCGTTCACCGCTGTCGGGTAATAAAGCTACAATAATTTTACCCTGGTTTTCAGGTTGTTTAGCCAATGCTGCCGCAGCAAATACTGCTGCACCTGATGATATACCTGCCAGTAAACCTTCGGTTTTTGCCAGTTGCCGTACTGTTTCAAAAGCTTCTTCATTTTTAACCGGAAATATTTCATCTATTATACTGACATTTAAAATATCCGGGATTATTCCGGCCCCAATTCCCTGCAGGCCGTGTGGGCCCGGTTTGCCTCCGGATAATACCGGTGAATCATAAGGTTCTACAGCTACTACTTTGATTTCCGGGTTTTTCGCCTTCAACACTTCCCCTACTCCGGTCAGGGTGCCACCGGTACCAACCCCGGCAACAAATATATCCACTTTGCCATCGGTATCATTCCAAATCTCCACCGCGGTAGTTTGCCGGTGAATCTCAGGATTAGCAGGATTCTTAAACTGCCGGGTCATAAATGAAGGTTTAATTTCCCGGGCCAGTTCCTCAGCCTTTTCGATGGCACCCGGCATTCCTAATTTACCGGGAGTGAGAACTAATTCTACCCCCAGAGCTTTTAGCAGCGTCCGTCTTTCGATACTGAATGAATCCGGCATGGTAATTATCAGGCGATAACCTTTGGCTGCAGCTGCAAAAGCCAGACCTATACCGGTATTTCCGCTGGTTGACTCTATAATAGTGGTTCCCGGACTTAACAGTCCTTTAGCTTCTGCATCTTCAATCATATGAAATCCGACCCGGTCTTTTACACTGCCGGCTGGATTGAAATACTCCAATTTGGCTATTACTCTGGCCCCCAACCGGTTTTGCCGATTATATCTGTTCAGCTCCAGTAAAGGGGTATTACCAATTAAATCTGTCAGACTGGCTGCTATTTTGCTCACTGTAACCCTCCTAATATTATTGTTAACCCTTATATTTAGTCAAATCCTTTACTACTTCTGCAGCTAACAACAGGCCGGCTGCAGAGGGTACAAATGCTATACTGCCTGGTATCTGATGACAACCGGATTTTGTTCGGGCAGAAACTTGCGACTGTATGGCAATATTATTGCATCCCATGATATTATCGACCATTGGGGTAAGGGGTTCCTCTTTTGAATAGACTACTTTTAAAGCCTCCACTCCCCTTTTACGCAACTCTTTACGCATAACTCTGGCCAGCGGACAAACTGAGGTGGCATAAATATCACTGACCTCAAATCGTGAAGGATCCAGTTTATTGCCGGTACCCATACAACTGATAACAGGTATTCCCTTCTGTTGACAGCTTACGGCCAGATCAATCTTGGCAGTTACCGTATCAACAGCATCTATTACATAATCATAGTCTGGTCGCAGTAACGCTTCTGCCCGTCCCGGCATATAGAATTCCTGAAACACCTCTACCTCTGCGCGGGGATTAATATCCATTATCCTCTCCCGCATTACTTCAACCTTGGGCTTACCTGCCGTTTTATGAGTGGCATGAATTTGACGGTTAATGTTGGTCAAACATACATTATCGTCATCAACCAGAACTAATTTACCTACCCCGGAACGAACCAGGGCTTCCACGGCAAAACTGCCCACCCCACCAATACCAAAGACTGCCACCCTGCTGGAGGCCAGTTTTTGCATGGCTTCTTTACCAATTAACATTTCCGTTCGGGAAAATTCATGCAGCATTTATTAACCTCTAATCATAATAATATAAACTTAACAAAATCTGTTCTTCCATATCGTTATAATATAATCGGATTCAATTTTAAGAACCTGACTACCCCTGATTTTAGCTGACTTTACCTGACTGATCCTGATAGGCTCTTTCCTATCATTCAGAGTAACATTCTCAGGTAAATATGATTACTGAAATTTTATAATTATCTATTCAGATATATATATGCCTATATTTCCACTCGTTTCAGGCGCAGGGCATTGGTGACTACTGACACTGAACTGAAGGCCATAGCCGCTCCGGCCCAGACTGGATTCAACAGTCCCATCGCGGCTACCGGAATACCAATGGTATTATAAAAAAACGCCCAGAACAGATTCTGTTTAATATTGCGGATAGTTAACTGACTAAGCCGGATAGCAGTGGCAATATCGCGTAAATCCCCACTCATCAATGTTATAGCTGCGGCTTCCATAGCAATATCGGTGCCGGTACCCATGGCTATTCCCAGGTCAGCAGTGACCAAAGCCGGTGCATCATTAATGCCGTCGCCGACCATAGCAACGATCTTGCCGCTATCCCGTAACTGCTGAATTTTTTCAGCTTTATGTTCAGGCAATACTTCCGCCAGGATATGCTTGATTCCTGTCCGGGCAGCAATAGCTGCCGCCGTTTTTTCATTGTCTCCAGTTAACATCCAAACTTCCAGACCCATATCGCTCAGCTTTTTAATAGCTTCCGGCGAATGCTCTTTTACCGTATCTGCAACACCCAATAATCCCGCCAGTTTTCTGTCTATGGCAACCAAAATGGTGGTCTTGCCTTCTGCCTGCAGTTTTTGCAGCTCTATTTCTGCCGGTTTGGTATCAATCTGATATTCACTTAATAAATTACGGCTTCCTGCTATTACTTCTTTAGCATCAACCATAGCCATTATTCCTTTGCCGGCCACAGCTGAAAATTTCTCTACTTCCCGGGTTTCTATTTCACCCAGCCTGGCAACAGCTCCACGAACTATCGCCTCTGCCACCGGATGTTCAGACATTTTTTCCACCTGAGCTGTCCATTTCAGCATTTCATTTTCTTTGGACTCATAATCGCCAAAAGCAATTATATCAGTCAAATCCGGTTCGCCCTTCGTTATCGTACCGGTTTTATCCAATACCACCGTATCCACTTCATGAGCCCGCTCCAAATATTCACCGCCACGGATCAGAATTCCGCGTTCCGCCCCCCGACCGGTACCCACCATTATTGAGGTTGGAGTTGCCAGGCCCATGGCGCAGGGACAGGCAATCACGAGAACTGCTACCGCATTTAACAATGCCCGGGGGAAATTACCCGTATCTCCCTGCCAATACCACCAGACAAATGTTAATATGGCTATGCTTATAACTGCCGGCACGAAATAACCGGCTACAATATCGGCCATACGCTGAATGGGAGCTTTGCTGCCCTGAGCCTCCTGAACTACTCTGACTATCTGTGCCAGCACCGATTCTTTACCAACCTTAGTCGTTCTTACCTTTAATACCCCAAACTTGTTTACTGTAGCTCCGGTAACCTCATCACCACTATGCTTGTCCACCGGTATACTCTCACCGGTCAGCATAGACTCATCAACAGCTGAATATCCATCAATAACTACCCCATCAACCGGAATTCGTTCACCCGGTCTTATAATTGCAATATCGCCAACCAGTACTTCAGCTACCGGTATTTCCATCTCCCCATCATTTCCTATCACCCGGGCGGTTTTGGGCTGTAAACCGATAAGTTTCCTGATGGCATCTGAAGTTCGCCCTTTAGCAATACTCTCCAGATACTTACCCAGCAAAATTAGAGTTATCAATATGGCGCTAACCTCAAAATACAGATGGGGTTCAGGCAGGGTCAGCATTACTCCCAGACTGTAGAAGTAAGCTGCACTGGTACCCAAAGCCACCAGCACATCCATATTGGCATTTCCGTTCCGCAAAGCATTAAAGGCTCCCAGGTAAAATCCGCTTCCGGCTATAAACTGTACCGCTGTAGCCAGTACCAATTGCGTAAATGGAGAAGTCAGCCAGACCGGCAGGCTTATATTCATGAAATGTCCCAACATTATAATCAGAAAGGGGAATGAAGCCAGAGCTGAAAAATACAACATCTGTTTTTTTCTTCTTAATTCCGCCTGTTCATGTTCAGCCAGTTCATCCTGACTGAAATCGGCTAATAAATGAGGACTGTAACCGGTCTTGATCACCTTTTGCAAAATATCCTGAACGGATAACTTACCAGGCCAGTATTTTATCACCGCAGTTTCAGCAGCCAGATTTACATGGGCTTCTTTTACTCCCGGAAGCTGATTGAGGCCTTTTTCCACGCGGGCAGCACAGGCTGCACATGACATACCGTCAATCTTTAACTCCAGCCTTTCTTCCGGTACTTCAAAGCCAATCTTCTCAATACGCTCAACAATCTGCGGCAAATTGATCGCTTCCGGGTCATAGGCCAAAGTTAGCTGTTCGGTGGCAAAATTAACCTGAGCTTTTTCAACTCCGGCAGTTTTATTAAGACTCTTCTCGATACGGGCGGCACAGGCAGCACAGCTCATTCCGCCAACTTTGAGATTTATATTTTCCATATATCATTAACCTTTCAGCACTTTAACATAGAAATGACGCTGGCGCGGGCCGTCAAATTCACAAAAATATATCCCCTGCCAGGTTCCCAGCAACAATCGACCGTCAACTACCGGAATAAGCTCTGAACTACCAATGGTACTGCTCTTTAAATGCGCAGCTGAATTACCTTCACCATGCCGGTCACCAGCATGTTTCCAGGGGTACATTTCTGCCAGTCTCATCAGCATATCATGCACTACATCCGGATCAGCATTTTCATTAATAGTTATAGCTGCCGTAGTATGGGGGCAATACACCAATGCTATCCCGTTTTCAATATTGCTTTCGTTGACAGCATTCCGCACATAGGAAGTAATATCTATCATCTGCTCATGTTTATTAGTCTGAATGTTATTTTTATAAAGCATACCCACATCTCCTTTATTACCTTTATGATGTCTTATCGGGTTGAAATAGCATAAATATTTCCTGCATACTTATTTGATGCAGACAAAAAAGCAACAAAAGCAATTTCATAAAGTTTTGATACCGATTTTCTTCATTATATAAAAATTTCCCCTAGCATTCCAATTTTCATGTCAAGTCAATACCTATTCAGGTTACCCGTTAGTTTCTACCGGAATCGTTGTTGAAATTTGTCATATTAGAGAATATCTTTTCACTATTCAAATATTCAATGTATTATAATAACTAAAGATAGGAATCGAGAAAGGAAGGGATTTAATGGACTATTTGGAGCAAAATGAGTATCGCTGGTATATGTCTCAGCAAACATTCCCCGAACTTCTTAACCGAAATGTCACCTGTTTTGGTGCCAAGAAAGCGCAGATGTGGAAAAACAAAAGCGGTGAAATTGAGTCGCTTACTTATGCTCAGTTAGGCCGGGTGGTTAAGGAGATCACCTGTGGACTGATGGAGCTGGGAGTGGATCCGGGTGACAGAGTAGCTGTTATGAGCAATACCAGGCCTGAGTGGGTATGGTGCGATTATGGTATCCTTTGCGCAGCAGGGATTACGGTTTGTATTTATCCGTCTCTGAGCAGCAGCGAGATGGCCTACATCATGAATGATTCAGGCACTAAAATAATATTTGTTGAAAACCAGACCCATCTGGATAAATGTCTGGAGATTGTCGATAGTGTACCTTCACTGGAAAAGATAGTAGTCATTGACGGCGAAATAAATGTAAACAGCGGCAAAGTAACAAGCCTCAACTCTCTGCGGGAAATCGGAAATAAGCTGACCATACGCGACCGCTTTGCTTTTGAGCATAGATGGAGAAGTGTTAAACTGACTGACCGCATGACTATTGTTTATACTTCCGGTACTACCGGTAATCCCAAGGGCGCAGTCCACACTCATTTCAGCATTAGTGCTGCCGTGTTGCGTGACTTGACCTTTGCACCCTTTATTGACGATGATTATGTCCTGCTGTCCTTTCTCCCCCTGTCACATACCTACGAACGCGAATGCGGACATGCACTGGCTATGCAGACCGCGATTACCGTAGCCTATTCCTCTCCGCAGACCCTGGTGACTGACTTCGGTTTATTCAGACCGCATGTATTCATGTCGGTACCGCGGATTTATGAAAGGATATTCATGGCTCTCAGAGCTGCGACCTCCCAATCAACGCTTAAAAAGGCAATTTTCAACCGGGCTATTGCCACCGGTTTGAAAGTAGTTGAAAGTATTTCGGACGAGAATGGCTTTGTTGATGTTTATCCGCATATGGACATCACTCGTAACGCTGGTCTCTTCCTTAAACTCAAACATAAACTGTATGATAAGTTGGTTTTTAGTAAAGTCAGAGAAACGATGGGCGGCAGATTCGTGTTTGCCTGTTCAGCAGCGGGGAGCCTTTCAGCCGACCTTTGCAAACTCTTTTTGAGCATGGGTCTGATTATTTACGAAGGTTACGGCTCCACTGAAACATGCAATACCATAAATATGAATCGGGTTCATCGGGTGTTGCCCGGATCAGTCGGACCATTATGCCCCGGGGTAGATGGTTATATTGCCGAAGACGGCGAGTGGTGTGTAAGGGGTAACAATATTTTTCTCGAGTATTGGAATAATCCCGAAGCGACCAAAGAAGCTTTTACAGAAGACGGGTATTATAAAACCGGGGATATTGTGGAGATGCTCCCTGAGGGATTTATCAAAATTGTGGATCGAAAAAAAGGGCTTATCGTTCTCGACACCGGCAAAAATATAGCTTCGTCAAAGGTTGAACAGGCTTTCTCCACCAGTTCTTATGTTGATCTTGCTATCGCCATAGGTGACAATCAGAAATTCATAGGGGCCTTGATAGTACCTAATTTCGAAGAATTCATAAGTCTGCTTGAACAAAAAGGGATCACCTATGATAAATCAGCCTTGCAGTTCTCGGATGTAAACGGAGTCCAAACCTGTGTTAAAGTCGGTGATGATTTTATTAATATTCCGTTGCTTAAAGAATTAATAGATAAAGAAATTGAGTCGATAAATCTTGAGCTGGAGTCCTACGAAAAGATTAAGAAGTATACCATTCTGAACCGTAGATTAACGGAAGAAACAGGTGAGATGACCCCCACCCTCAAAGTCAAACGCAAAGTCGCGCTTAGTAATTTTGCCAAAGAAATAAAAGATATCTACGGTTGATGCTGCATGACAGGGGGGCAGATTTCGAGATTACTGAAATAGTATCATAAATGTCATCCTGAGGAGCTGCAGGCGACGAAGGATCTCTTTTAAAGGCAGTAATATCGGGATAAAGCCAACGAGATTCTTCGCTAACGCTCAGAATGACATGTAAATCAGGCTTTTTCAGCAGTCTCGGGCAGGTTTCCTTGTCCCCCTGTATTATCCTTCCCCGGTCTTAGAGGAACATTTGAATGGCGATTTGGGCCAGATTGGATAAGGGGGCCGGATAGACTCCTATCAATATGGTTGCCAGCATACATACCCACAGAGCAAAACGAGCCGGAAGTCTAAGGTCTATAGTATCCTCCCGTTCACTTTCACCAATATACATGGCTTTGGCTACCAGCAGATAATAATATACCGATATCATGCTCATCAACAACCCTATAAAAGCCAGCCACAGATAACCTGCCTGTATAGCCCCTGAAAACAGATAGAATTTACCGGCAAAGCCAGCCATAGGGGGGATGCCGGCCAGGGATAACAGACAGACGGTCATAATGGCCGCCAGCATAGGAGAACGCCGTCCAAGGGCATTAAAAGCTGCCCGATCGGTACTGCCGGTATCGGTTTCTACAGCTGTAGCCACAGCAAAAGCCCCGGTATTACAAAAGACATACAGCATGGCATAAAAGAGTACCCCTTTTAAACCATAGGCATTGGCAGCTACTAAACCGGCCAGAATATATCCTGCCTGAGCAATACTGGAATAGGCCAGCATGCGTTTTACATTAGTCTGATTTAAAGCTATCAGGTTACCAACAATAATCGTTATCGCCGCCAATATTGCCAGCACCAGTGACCAGTTAAATTGATTTAGCGGTAAGGCAATCATAAATATTCTAAGTAAAGCAGCAAAAGCAGCTGCTTTTGAACCCACTGCCAGATAGGTGGTAACCGGTATAGGCGCTCCCTGATAAATATCCGGTGCCCACATATGGAAAGGCACCGCAGCAATTTTAAAGCCAAACCCGACTATCATCAGAATAATTCCAGCTATCAAAGCCGGTTGCCGGCTCATTTGTCCGGCAATTTCACTGATAACTGTCGTACCGCTCAGGGCAAAAACCAGACTCATACCAAATAACAGAATGGCTGAGGATATAGCCCCCAGAATCAGATATTTTAAACCGGCCTCCGAAGAAGCTTCATCATTTAACAGATAAGCAGTTAGAATATAAAAACTGACGGTCATCAATTCCAGACCAATATATATGGTTATCAGATCCCCGGCAGCGGCCATAACCATCATGCCCAGAGTCGCAAATACCATAAGGGCATGGAATTCACTCTGCTTTTGTTCAAAACGCTCCGTATATTTTCCGGCACTGAGCATTACCAGAATAGCTGCAATGAGAAATAATGCCTTAAAGAAGTTAGCAAAAGTATCTACCTGATAAACGCCATTAAAATATACTGCTGATTCGGTAAAACGTGTAACTACCAGTAATAATACTGCCACTAATAATGACACTGAAATGATGCCCACTATTCGTTGTCCTCTTCCGGCCAGTATTAATCCGCTGATTAACAGTAACAGACCCGTAAGGGCGATAAGCATTTCCGGAGCCAGCAAACTGTAATTCATTAGAATATCCCCCCAATCTGAATAGAAGCGATATGGGATAATAATTGCCCTGCTCCGCTATTGATAAAGTCCATAACTGTAAAGGGTAATATACCGCCGATCAGAATAGCTGATCCCAAAACTATCAGCGGTACCATTTCAGGACCTTTTAAATCCTGCAGATGATCCCATTTTTCCAGACGAGGTCCAAATAATATATCCCCCAGCGTTCGTAAAATATATACGGCGGTAAGAATAATTCCGGTAATGGCAATAATGCTTATGACCCGGTAGACACCGAAAGCTCCTACAAAAATAGTAAACTCACCAATAAAGTTTACCGTTCCCGGTAATCCCAGCGAGGCCAGACCGGCCAGCATAAAACCGAAAGCCAGACGCGGCATCTGATGAGCCAGTCCGCCAAAATCACTTACATTACGGGTATGACTCTTTTCGTAGAGATTGCCAATCATGGCAAAGAACAAGGCTGCCATAACCCCGTGAGCAAACATCATCATTACTGCTCCGTTAATACTGATAATGTTCAGGGCGGCAATACCGATAAGTACATAGCCCATATGGCTGACACTGGAATAGCCCACAATATATTTAAGGTCTTTCTGACTCAAACAGATAAAGGCGGCATAGACGACATTACCGATAGCCAGTACGGCAATTATGGGTGCAATAAACTTGGCTCCCAGCGGCAGAATAAACAGGCCAATCCGGATTAAACCATAACCGCCAATCTTTTTCAGGACTCCGGCATGTATCATACTCACGGCAGTTGGAGCACCGGCATATCCATCCGGAGACCAGGCATGGAACGGGAACATGGATAACAAGGTCCCAAAGCCAAAAGCCATTAAAACATAAGCGAATATTTGGAATCCCACCGGGTAATTAACTTTAGCCAAAGTAGCAATATCCATACTGGGGAATCCTAAAATCCCCTGTGCTTTTATAAACAGGGCAATTAAGCCAACCAATAAAAAGGCACTCCCGATCAGGAGATAAATGGTCAGCTTCATACCGGCATATTCTTTGGTAACCCGCTTGGAACTGCCAAACATAATTACCAGCAAATAAATGGGGATTACCACCACTTCGTAGAACAGGAAGAAAATAAATAAATCAGTAGTTACAAAGGTTCCCATGACACCGGTAATTAAAATCAACAGCAGGGCAAAGAATTCCTTAACTCTGGCGGCTGTATGCCAGGAAGCATATACGGCACTGAATCCAATCAGATTAGTAAGCAGCAATAACGGCAGACTAATTCCGTCTACCCCCAGTGCATAATTAACCCCCAGGTCAGCAATCCAGGGAATTCGTTCCACAAACTGCATGCCCCCGATGGTCAGGTCATAATTTATCATTGTCCACAGGGAAAAGAGCAGACTGAGCAAAGTACTGACCGCAGCCACATACTTAATGGGTTTATGTCTGTCAGCTGGCAGACACATAATAACTATAGCTCCCAGGATGGGTATAAAAAGTGTAAGTGATAAAATTGGTAAACTGCTCATCATTTCCCACCCCCTACGCTATGGCCGTAAATACGGCACACAATGCTGAAATTATCAGGACTACCATTCCTGCATATATATAAATGGCATAAGTCTGCACCTGACCATCTTCGGTATAGCGCAGGTTTAATCCCAGGTAACCGGTCAGCCAGGCCAGACCGTTAACCGCCCCATTGACAACCTTCAAATCAAACCACTCCATAAGTCTGGCAGTTCCATCTATGAAATGTTTAATCAGCCAGGCATAGAATTCATCAATATAATATTTGTTGTAGAGCAGTAGATATAAGCCGCCCATTTTAATTTTCAACTTTTCATAATCAAGCCATTTTTTCTGATAAACCGCCCAGGCCAAAAATATGCCTGATATCGCCAGCAATGAAGATATCAGCATAATCGTAATACTGGGGGTATGATGTACAGCTCCCGGATAAGTAATATAATGGGCAAAAGCATAATTCATTAATGGCGAACCGACAAAACCGGCGAAAACAGCCAGTACCGCCAGAATAATCAGAGGTACGGTCATTACTGCCGGTGACTCATGAGCATGTTCACCCGCCTGGTTTTCACCAAAGAAAGCCACAAATATTAAGCGGAACATATAAAAAGCGGTCATAAAGGCTACCAGTGAACCGAGAATATATAATCCTATATGTCCGGAAGCAAAAGTCCCCAATAGTATTTCATCCTTGCTCCAGAATCCTGAAAGCGGAGGTATGCCACTTAAAGCCAGGGCTCCGATTATAAAAGTCCAGGTGGTTACAGGCATTTTTTTATGCAGTCCGCCCATCTTCCAAATATCCTGTTCATTGGCCAGGGCATGAATTACCGAACCGGCACCCAAAAACAGCAGACTCTTAAAAAATGCATGAGTCATAAGATGGAACATTCCGGCTGTCATGGCCCCAACTCCCATAGCCATCACCATATAACCCAATTGGGATAAAGTTGAGTAGGCCAGAATGCGTTTTATATCGTTTTGTACCAGAGCAATACTGGCAGCAAACAAAGCCGTAAATCCTCCCAGTACAGCAATAACCATCATGGTTTCCGGTGAGGTGTTGAATATGAAAAATGCCCGCGCTATCAAATATACACCGGCAGCTACCATAGTAGCCGCATGTATAAGGGCGCTGACCGGCGTAGGACCTTCCATGGCATCAGGCAGCCAGACATGTAAAGGAAATTGTGCTGACTTGCCCACCGGTCCCAACAGTAACAACAGGGATACTGTAATCAGTACAGCCGTATTACTGTAACTGGCAACTGCGCCGGATAAATCATTAAAGTTCAAGGTTCCAAAAATTATTTGCAGGAAAAGAATACCCAGCAGGAAGCCAAAGTCCCCAATCCGGTTAGTTATGAAAGCCTTTTTGGCTGCTTCCCGGGCTGAATGGCGTCCAAACCAGAATCCGATTAACAGGTATGATGACAAGCCAACCAGTTCCCAAAATACAAATATCTGTCCAAAGTTATTGGATACTACCAATCCCAGCATGGAACCGGCAAAGATACTCTGATAGGCAAAATAACTGGCAAATCCGGGGTCATCATGCATATAGCCTATAGAGTATATCTGTACCAATAAAGCCACAATGGTAACCACCAACAACATTACTGCGGTAAGCGGGTCAATCAGCAGTCCCATATCCACCTGTAATCCGGGCATATTCAGCCAGCGGGCGGCAATCTCGAATACTCCGGCCCCTTTTGAAAATACCGCCATAGCTACCAAAACAGAATATACCAGCGCGGTACTAATGGCCAAAATGGACACCGCAGCTGACATTTTGGGCCAGCGGTGTATAAACAGCCCAATTAGCGCGAAAGCCAGAAATGGCAGGAACGGTATAACCCATGATGAAGCTAATATATTTTGCATCGTTATAACCCCCTCCTTACCATTTCAATAAGTTAAAATCATTGAGATTAACTGACTTCTTCTGTCGGTAAATGGCAATTATCAAAGCCAGTCCCACCGCTACTTCGGCAGCGGCCACCACAATCACAAAAATGGCAAACAGCTGACCTATTGCAGTTTCAGAACGAATGAATTTACTGATGGCAATAAAATTAATATTAACCGCATTCAGCATAATTTCTACCGACATCAGCACTGCTACTGCATTTCGTTTGGAAATAACGCCGTACATGCCAATACCAAATAAAATCGTACTGAGAATTAAATAGTGCGTAAATCCTATCATTTATCATCCGCTCCTTTCGCCAGGATAATTGCTCCAACCACTGCTACCAGAAGCAGAATAGCTGCTACTTCAAAAGCTACTACATATTTACCCAGCATTAAGTTAGCCAATGCCGTCAATTCATCAGTACCTGCAGCAGATATCGCCAGAGGCCATCTGGTATACCAGATGGAGGCCCCCAGGGCAATAATAAGTAAAACGACCAGATAAACTCCCCACATGCGGCGGGCCAGGCTGGGACTGGGCAAATTGGTTTTCTCCGGTTCAACATCCATGACCAGCATTATGGCAAATATGATTAATACTGATATTGCCCCGCCATAAATCAGGATTTGTACTAATCCGATAAACCCGGCATTCATCTGGAAATACAGGCCGGCAACCCCCATAAATGTAACTACCAACAGTAAAGCACTGTGCACAATATTTTTAGAGGCTACTACCCCCAGAGCTGAGCCGATGGTGATTAATGCCAGCAGCATAAATACCGCATCATTCAGGTTCATTTCCGGCCCCTCCTTCCTGCTGGCGGTCTTTTAACTCTTTATTTACAAAAGCCAGTGCTACTTTCCCGGCTTTTTCCCGATCTTCTATCATCATAGTGGCCATACGAATCAGTTTCTTTTCATCCGCCTGCAAAATATCCGCTAATATCCGGGCCTGATCTTCACTTTCAACCAATTTACTGACTGCCTTGACCGGATTCTTTTGTAAAGCGGTTATCATGGCATTAATTTGTTTCTGTTTTTTTGCTTCTTCCTCGTCAGGCTGCGGTGCCGGTTCAGAATCTGAGTCGACCATTTCAATCGGACTATCTACCGGTTCAGATATAACCGCCTGGGCTGAACGGGGAATCTCATAAACTATCTTAATATCATCGCGTTGATATTCTGACAGTTCAAAATTATGGTTAAAGTATAAAGTTCCGGTAGGACATGCTTCAACACACAGATTGCAAAACATGCAATATTGCAAATCTATAGTATAACTAATCAGTAATTTCTTTTTACTGTTCGGATCTGGTTCACTTTCATAACTCAAAACATTATTGGGACAAGCCTTGGTACAAAGACCACAAACAATACATTTTTTATAGTCAAATTGCAGGCATCCCCGGAAGCGTTCCTGTAAATAAGGCATTTGTTCCGGATATTGGATAGTAATCTCTCTTTCAAACAAATGTCTTAAGGTGATCCACAGACCTTCTAATAATCCTTTGCCTTTCATATCTGTTACCACCCCATCCCTTTGAATACTTGCAATGCAATTCCGGTAACCAAAATATTAGCCAGAGTAACCGGAATCAGAACTTTCCAGCTAAATGACATAAGATGATCCATGCGAATGCGTGGGAAAGTCCATTTTAACCACATAAAGACTATCATAACCAGATAAGTTTTTATGATAATCCACAGCCAGGAAGGTAAAAAGGGTCCCTGCCAACCGCCTAAAAACATGGTGGACATCAGAGCGGATACGGCTACCAGGTTGGTATATTCGGCTAAAAAGAATAATGCCCAGCGCATACCGGTATATTCCGTATAAGCACCGGCAGTCAATTCCTGTTCCGCTTCCGGCATATCAAACGGACCCCGGTTAAGCTCGGCAGTTGCAGCTATAAAATAAGTTATAAAAGCCACCGGTTGTAAAACGATAAACCAGACATTACTCTGGGCAGCTGCAATATCAGACAAACGCATTGAGCCGGCAATCATAATTACACCTAATAATGAAAAGGCCAGCGGTATTTCATAACTTATCATTTGCGCTACCGAACGCATAGCACCCAATAACGACCATTTATTATTGGAACCCCATCCAGCCATCAACAGGCAGATGGTAGTCAGCGAGCCTACCGATATAAAATAGAAAACCCCTGCATTCAGGTCTGCGATAACCATGTTTTCTCCCATCGGGAGTACTACATAGAGCATTACGGAAATGATTATAAAAAACATCGGGGCCGTACGAAAAATCAATTTATCGGTAGCGGAAGGGATAATATCTTCCTTGGTGAGCAATTTAATTGCATCAGCAATAGTCTGAAACATGCCAAAAGGGCCCAGACGATTAGGTCCCAAGCGTTGCTGTATAAAGCCGGATATCTTTCTTTCCAGCCAAATGAGTACTATTACATTTAAAGTAACTATAATGATTATGCATACCCACTGCACAACTAATAATATGAAATCAGCCCAACCAGCCGACAAGCCCAGACCCGTCAACCAGTTGGTCAGTGCATAGGCAATATTTACAAACCAGTTCTCCATACTACTTCGCTCCCCTTATCGGTCCGATTCGCCCAACACCGGATCCAATGTGGCAATGTTGGCGATGATGTCCTGCAGCTTTTCTCCTCTGGAAATAACGGGCAGGACCATTAAATTAACGAAAGAAGGCGCTCGGACATGCAAACGATAAGGTTTCTCTCCCCCGTCTGCTACAATATAGTAGCCCAATTCCCCTTTCGAGGACTCAATACGATGATAAACCTCGCTGCCCTTGTCAGGTTTAATAATGCGAGGAACTTTAGCTTTTATATCTCCTTCGGGAAGTGCTTCCAAAGCCTGCTCAATAATGCGAACACTTTGAACCATTTCCTCAATTCTTACCAATAATCTATCCCAACTATCGCCTTTGCTTCCCAGAGGCAAATCAAAATCAAAACGATCATAGATTCCATAGGGATCAGCTTTGCGAATATCGTATTCTACCCCACAGGCACGCAGATTGGGACCGGTTACTCCATATTCTATGGCTTCTTCAGCAGTTAAAACTCCTATGCCCTTTAAACGAGCCTGTAAGATTTCATTACCAACGATTAGTCCTTCATACTCCTCAATCATTTTGGGGAAATCGGCTATAAAACTTCGGGCCGCCGGTATAAAAGTATCCGGTAAATCATGACTGATGCCGCCAATACGCATATAAGAGGCAATCAATCTCTGCCCGCTGGTCATTTCAAAAATGTCCATTATGCGTTCGCGATCGCGAAAACAATAAATCAATCCGGTAGTTGCTCCCAGATCGATAGCCAGACTGCCCACAAACAGCAAATGAGAAGCTATACGGGAAAACTCAGCCATAATTACACGAATATATTCTGCCCGTTCAGGAACTGTAACCCCCAGCATTTTTTCTACTGTCTGACAATAACCCAGCGTAGGCAGGTGTGTAGCCAGATAATCCAAACGGGAGGTATAGGGTACAAATTGCGGATAAGTCCTGCTCTCAGCAATCTTTTCCACGGAGCGGTGCACATAACCCAGATGAACAATGGAATCAACGATGTGCTCTCCATCCATAACTGCTTCTACATGCAGACCACCATGAGTGCTGGGATGCTGGGGTCCAATATTTATTGTATATTGTTCAGTTTGCAGCAACCTGTTCACCTCTCCAGTTTAAAATCTTTTCGTAAAGGATGACCCTCAAATTCATCAGGTAATAATATGCGTATCATATTGGGATGTCCCTTAAAGGTAATGCCCATTAAATCAAAAACTTCCCGTTCCTGCCAGTCAGCTGTTGACCATACTGATACCAGTGAATCTACCTGGGCAACATTCCTGGGGACCCTGGTTTTAACGGCTATTTTATCATTATCCGGAATTGAATAGAGGTGATAAATCATTTCAAAAGTATCACCATAGTCTACTGAAGTAAGATTGGCCAGATAATTGAACCCATAATCATTTTTTAAACGCTGCATCAAATCCAGCAGATTTTCGGGGTTAATAATTAACCAGCTGAAATAATCGTCACTGCTTACCCGCAGCTTATCTCCCATTAATTCCTGTAATTCAGTTATCATCTTTTCCAGATTAATCTTGCTCATATTGAGCCTCCTTGTGAGGATAAAGCCCCATTTTTGTCATCATGAGCCCCATTTCTTTTATCATGAGCCCCATTTTTGTCATCCTGAGCGAAGCGAAGTATCTCATGGCCTGCAGAGACTCTTCACAACGTTCAGAGTGACACGATGATCAGATATTCATACCGCCCAGAGGACACGATAGCCATTCTTTAATACTGACCACTTTCAACTTTCTTTTTCAATTCCAGCAATCCGTGAAACAAGGCTTCCGGACGAGGCGGACAGCCGGGGACAAATACATCTACCTTAAAAAGAGTATCGGCACCCGGTAATATGCTGTAGCCATCTCTAAAGGGTCCTCCACTGGTGGCACAATTGCCCATGGCCAATACCCACTTGGGTTCCGGCATCTGGGCATATACTCTTTGCACTACCGGTGCCATTTTTAATGTTATCGGCCCAGCTACTATCAGTAAATCTGCCTGCCGCGGAGAAGCTCTGAAAACTTCATAACCATAGCGGGCAATATCAAAACGCCCGGCACCTGAGGCCATCATTTCTATGGGGCAACAATTACATCCATAGGAAAGCGGCCAGAAAGAATGGGCACGTCCCCAATTCCAAATCTTTTCCAGAGTAGTCACAATGATATTATTCTTCTGTAACAACTCTACATCTTTTTCAGCATCTGTCTTTAGTACCATTCCAGGGCACCTTCTTTCCAGGCATACCAGAGTGCAACCACCAGTATGGCAATAAATATCAGCATCTCAACGAAAGCAAACAATCCCAGACTATTAAACTTCACTGCCCAGGGGAAAAGAAATATGGTTTCAATATCAAAAGCTAAAAATACGAGGGCATATAAAAAATAGTTAACTCGAAATCGCACCCAGGTTCGGCCTTTGGTATCTACTCCGCATTCATAGGTGGTAAGCTTCTCGGCATCAGGTTTTGACCGGGGACGAAACATCCAGGCCGCTGCCATAGCACCGAGGGGGAAAATAATGGTTAATATGAGAAATATGCCAATACTGGCATAATCAGTCAACATATTCAGATGCCTCCTATGTTATAAATAACAATATATACTAATTTCTATATAGTTTAACTATGTTGTCCGCCTTAATCAATAATCAGTTATGATATCATTTTCACTTTTTCCGCATATCAACAATGTTCATCATGAAAATTAAGCATAAATAGTTTATGATTTTATAACGAGGTGTAACATGAAGAATATCTATTACTATACTACTGATATTGGCAGGATTGGAATTGCCGAGAATGGTAATGCCATAACCAACCTATTTTTTGAGTATGACACGGTTGGCGATGATACTCCCTTATATGAAACTGATTTGTTAAAAAGAGCCGGGCAACAATTACGGGAATATTTGTCCGGAGAAAGAGAAGCTTTTTCTCTGCCGCTGGCTCCGCATGGCACAGATTTTATGCAACGGGTATGGCATAGTTTACAAACAATTCCTTATGGACAAACGCAAAGTTATGCGGAAATTGCTAAAAGCATCGGCAATGAAAAGGCCTGCCGGGCAGTAGGAAGGGCTAATAACCGTAATCCCATACCGATTTTCATTCCCTGTCATCGTGTTATTGGCAAGGATGGCAACTTAACCGGTTATCGGGCAGGTTTAAAAATTAAAAATTACCTGCTGGAATTGGAAAATAGATATGCAATAACTTAGTTTAAAAGGGTTTCCCGATTAGGGAGACCCTTTTAAAATTCTATTTATTTTCCCAGTATTGCTCCGCTTCCTTTTCCATCTTTTCCAGACGGGTATAATAGTCCGGAAATTCATTCAAATGAGCCAATGCAATTTTACCGGTAATCAGAGCATCGTCATTAGTAACGTTAGTTGCCGGATCATGCAAACCATGCTCCAGTTCCACATCCATACCCATTCGAAACTGTTCTACGTCGAATTTGCTCCAGTCAATTCCTAATTTCTCTCCAATAGTTTTAGCTTCCTCTGCAGTAAATACTTTTTTGGAACTCATATTATCTGCCTCCTTTTTTACTATATTAGAATGGCAATATCGCCAACCTATTCTTTTTTTATAATACCCTATTTCAGAGTCATATTTTTAGGAATAAGCTGATATCCTTGGTTAGTTTTTATTCTGTCTCAGCCTGGCAAATATTTTCATAAAATCAACCAGCGGGATTATTAACACCGACAGCAGTACCACGATACCCCACTGTTCAAAGTTAAGAGGTACAACCCGGAATAATGAATTAAGCGCCGGCGTAATTATGACCCCTACCATAAGGACAGCGGAGAATAATGCCGCCCAGACCAGGTATTTATTACTGAATAGTCCTACTCTGAAGATGGATTGGTAACGGGATCTTTCATTAAAGGCATGTACTACCTGGATTAAACCCAGGGTAGCAAAAGCCATGGTCACTGCAACTGGCTGGGAATAATTGCTCATCCCGATATAATAAGCTGTCAATGTAATGGCCCCCTGAAATATTCCCTGATAAATAATACTGATCCCCATACCGTCAGCAAATACACTGGCATTTGCAGGCCTGGGCTTTTGTTTCATTATATCCTTTTCACCCTCATCAATACCCAGGGCCAGAGCAGGAAATGTATCGGTAACCAGATTAATCCATAATATATGAATCGGAAACAGTATAGGCCAATTAAGCATGGTAGCAATAAATAAGGTAAGCACCTCACCAATGTTGGCTGATAACAGGAATTGTATGGCTTTACGTATATTGCTGTATATTTTTCTGCCTTCTTCCACAGCCAGGACAATAGTAGCAAAATTATCATCAGACAGCACCATATCCGATACACCTTTGGCTACATCTGTACCGGTTATACCCATACCTACACCTATATCGGCAGTTTTCAGTGCAGGTGCATCGTTTACACCGTCTCCGGTCATAGCCACGATTTTCCCATTTTGCCGCCAGGCATTTACTATCCGCACTTTATGTTCCGGGGATACACGGGCATATACCGAATATTGATTAACCTGCTTCAGAAATTCCTGATCAGATATCTTATCAAGTTCACTGCCGGAAATTACTGCGCTGTGATCTTTTATAATACCCAAATCAATGGCAATAGCTGCGGCTGTATCCCGGTGATCACCAGTAATCATTACCGGTCTGATACCCGCATCTTTACAAACTTTAATAGCATCGCGCACTTCCTGCCGCGGCGGATCAATCATGCCAACCAGACCCAGGAAGATAAGATCATTTTCTGTATCAGCCGGGTTGGGATTATCAATGGCAGTTTCACTGTCTTTATAAGCCATGGCCAGAACTCTTAAGGCTTTGGAGCCCATATCAGTGTTGGCCTGTTTAATATTCTGAATAACAGACTCATCAATTGGTTTGATCTCGCCATCAATAAGAATGCGGTTACATTTACTTAGTAGTACGTCCGGTGCTCCCTTGGTTAATATACGATAGACATCATTTATTTTATTTACAGTAGTCATTAACTTGCGGTCTGAATCAAATGGAATTTCTGCTGTTCTGGGGATAGTCGCTTCCAGTTGTTCCTTTGTTATACCCTCATCGGCAGCAAAATAAAGTAAAGCTGTTTCAGTGGGATCACCCAGTGCAGTTAACTGACCATCTTCGCCCCGATTTAAAACTCCATCGTTGCAAAGCGTCATGGCCTGCATGAATTTCTCCAGGTCAGCATCAATTTTCAGCTCATCATCAGCATTAAAGTGGCGATTACCAACATAAATCTCCCGTACCGTCATTTTATTCAAGGTCAGAGTTCCGGTTTTATCTGAGCAGATTATTTCTGTACTACCCAGGGTCTCAACTGCTGATAGCTTACGGATTATAGCATTTCTGCGTGCCATCTTCTGAACACCCAGGGCCAGAACAATAGTAACAATGGCTGGCAGTCCTTCCGGTATGGCAGCGACTGCCAGACTGACTGCAATCATAAACATTTCCAGAACATCTCTTTGCTGCATAATACCGGCTATAAAAATAACGGTGGCAATTATAATCACACCTATAGACAGGTATTTGCCTAATTCAGCCAGCTTCTTCTGCAGAGGAGTTTCTTCGGTCGTGGTGGTGTTGATATGGGCTGCAATTTTACCTACTTCGGTATTCATTCCAGTAGCCACTGCCACACCGGTAGCCCGTCCATAAGTAACGCTGGTACCCAGATAGGCCATATTAAGTCTATCCCCAATAACGATATCCTCTCTCTCGATGGTATCGGTATTTTTTTCTACAGGTACCGACTCGCCGGTAAGAGCAGCTTCCTCAACCTTTAAACTGGCTATATCTATTAGTCTGAGGTCAGCTGGGATATAATCCCCTGCTTCTACCAGTACTATATCACCAGGTACAATATCTTCTGACTTTAATTTCTGCTCTTGCCCGTCCCTTTGCACGCGGGCATAAGGTGAGGACATTTTTTTTAATTCGGCCAGAGCTTTTTCAGCCTTGCTTTCCTGCGCAACCCCCAAAACTGCATTTAATAATACGACAAAAGATATTATAGCTGTATCAGCCAACTCGCCTAAAAAACCGGCAATAGCGGCTGCTACCAATAAAATAATTATCATAACATCTTTAAATTGCAGTAAAAACATCATTAACAAAGTTTTACGACCGTTTTCCTGCAACTCATTCTTCCCATACTTCTCCAGTCTGGCGGTTGCTTCACTTTCTGTTAAACCAGCTTTAGTGGTATTAAGGCTTTCCAAGACTTTTTCTGTTGGCATGGTATGAAATTTTATAACCGAATTTGATTCCCGGATTTTTTCCATAACCTTATCTACCTCCACATCTAAAATAAATAATGCCCAAAATAAAAGACTTTTAACATATGCCCGCATAATGAGGTATATGTTAAAAGTCTTGCTTCTCCCAAAAATATATTAGAGGATATAAAGCCAGTCCCGCAGGTCGTATTGTTGACTTTAACAAAATAAGCTACTCCCTTTTAACATTTCATATTTTACCATAAGCTATTATTGCTGGTAAAGAAGTATTATTTATTATCCGAATCATCTCCCACCAGATACATCCAGGTGACGGGAAAATATCTCTGTATAAGTCAGGCGGCCATTTATCCTTTCGGACTTCATCAAGCTTATGTGGTTAACTTCCATGCTCATTTCCGGTAAAGTCCTGGAAAACTCTTTTTCATTAAAGGAATTATTAAAAATTATCCGGCGTCCAATAGTCAGGTGAGGCTTGAATTTTCGTTCTTCTATGCTAAATCCTGCCCGGATTAATAATTTGGCTAACTGACTTTGCATATCCTGAAGAATTTCATTATTCTCTACCCCTATCCAGTATATATCACCGCCGTCTCGTCTGAAATGGCCCAAACCACCTAATTTCAATTCAAATGATGTTCCAATCATTTCTTTCATCGCCCTAGTTACTTTATCTATCCGATCAGGTTCAACTTCGCCGAGGAATACCAGAGTCAAATGCAGGTTTTCTGTTAGGGTATAACTACCTTGTCTGGTATGTGGTCTAAGTTTCCTGATGATATCGCTAAGCATGTTTTTAATGTTTTCATTAAAGTTAACCGCAATAAACAGACGCATAACTACCTCACATTATTTAAACTTATTTTCATCGTCTTAAGCACTGCATTATCCTTGAATATATATTAAAGCAAACAGAGGGAAAAGCAACTTTGCTTTTCCCTCCCAGTAAGAGTGTTAAATTAGACGGGCTTCCTTTTTCTAATCAACCGGAATATTACTGTTCAACCGGAAATCCTTCTGCAGTCCAGCCCAGATCATATCCGGCATGAACTGAACGGGCATTAATTCCTAATACATTAAGAACGGCAACTGTTTGTCCGGCTGTTTGTCCGGTATAGCAGTAAACAAAAACTGGTTTATCTTTTGCAAATTTGTCAAAGTTTTTATTTACCTGTGCAAATGGAATATTAATCGCATTTTTTACATGACCTTTGGCAAAATCTTCAGGCTTGCGAATGTCAACAATCTGAATGTCATCACCATTTTCAATCATTTTTTGCAAGTCTGCTGAATTAATCTTGTAAATATGCTCCGGCATATTTACGAAATAATCTTTTAAAATCTTGGCAATTTTAGCATCCGGTTTTGCCGGACTTACATTGGCCGGAAGTTCATTTGGCGTTGTATCTACCGGGAAGTTATTCTTCTTTACCCATCCGGCATCAAAACCCATGTTCAAAGAACGTGCATTATATCCATACATGTTCATTATTGCTACAGTCTGTCCAGCAGTCTGTCCGGTATAACAATATACAATTAATTCTTTATCAGCAGGTAATTTGTCCAGGTATTCATTAACCTTAGCGAACGGTACATTAACTGCACCTTTTATATGGCCTTTGGCATAATCTTCAGCCTTGCGAATATCAACAATCAACATGGTATTGTCATTGGCTTCAACCCGATCTTTTAAATCCTGTTCCGGGATTTTGTAGATATGTTCGGGCATTTTAGCAAAATATTTGTCTGCAATCTGCTCTATAGTTACAACATTTTGAGATGAATTTTCTGCCGGTGGGTTTTGAGGGGTCTCCACTTTCTCAGTTGAACCGCAACCTGCTGCTAAACCTAAGACCAGTACCATAACCAGTAAAAGCGGTAACCATTTTAATCCTAATTTGTTCACTCTATCTTCCTCCATTTTCAAACTTTTAGCCAGCATTGAAAGTGTTTCCGTCACCTCCCCATCAATATGCTGGTTACTGTTTGTTATTTCCTGCTTTATTAAATTAATTATAAAGGCGAATAGATAGAGTTTTATATTCGTTTTACTTATAGGGTTATAAGTAATTCTCATTTTCCAAATTATAAGTAACAGTAGCCTGATTATTGATGAGTTACTGTGTCCAGTAAAGCATCCTCGTATTCTCCCAAATACCATTCTGAAGTAGCATCAGCTCCCATAACAGAACGTACAATTAATTTCAAATCGGGGTATATTTTTTCCTGAAGGCTATTCTCTATTTCACTAACTTGTTCAGGTCCAAATATATATGGTGTTCTTATTTTAGCGATAATTAGAATAACACCATCTTTGGTGCCATAATTGAACTCCATAAGATTAATTGCCGGTTCTAAAGCTTTAAGTTCTTCCTGGAGAGTCTGCTTCAACTTATTATGGAAGATTAATTCCGCTTCATTTAATTTGCTGGTTCTATCCTTTTCATCATAAAGATAGCGTGTAGCGTCAACTTCGCGGGTAATTACTGAGCGCACTGTCAGATGAATTGGCTCATTAAAATTTTCAGCAAGATAATTTTCCATCACGGCAACCTGTTCTGGTTTTATTTCACTGGGAGTTTGTATTACGACATGCAGATAATTCATATCTTTTTCTACAGTGTTTTGTATGTCTGCTAAATAACTGCCCGGTATAAGAAGTAAAGCTTCTTTTAATAAGCTAGAAGCTTTGGATAAAAACAATTTTTGTTTGCTTTCTTCGAAACGGCGGGCTTTTTCATCTTCGGAAATAAAAACATAACCACTGTTATCTGAATCACGGGAAATCAGAGAACGAATAATAAGATGAATATTAGGGTTTACTGTTTCCTGCAAATTTTTCTCTATGTGAGAAACCTGTCGGTAATCAATCTCCTGAGGAGTGAGTACCTCAGCCATAACCTGAAGTTTATCGCCTGTATACTGGTAACGTATATCTGACAGGGTTGCACCAGTATTAACTGCTACCTGTTCAGTAAGATTCGTTTTTAAAGACTCTGCTAAAGCATGATTTGCCGCAATTTGCTGGAGGCTCCTGGTCATAAATACTGCAACTAACGCTAAAATTAACAGGCTTAACCAGAACCTTTGCATAAAAGTCTTAACACTTAAGGTATCACTACTGGGGAGTTCAACCAGACCTGTCAGCCAGTAAACCGCTGCTGCAGCCACTTCAATTGCCAGGAAATTAACAAAAAAAAGCAGAAATGCTCCTGCTGCCATAGTCCATTCCTGTAAAGCCAAACATATTCCGCAGGTAGCCAATGGCGGAACCAGGGCTGTAGCAATAGCAACTCCAGGTAAAGCGCTACCGATTCTTTCGTCAACCATGGCATATGCTCCAGCAATACCTGAAAAAAGCGCGATAATTATATCGTAAATAGTAGGTTGGGTTCTGGAAATTATTTCAGAACTGAGACCTAACCGTATTGGTATTAAACCAATTAATACTGCTATGGTTATAGCTACTATTATTCCTAATATTTCTGATATAGCAGCATTCTTTATTAATCTCTGATCACCATTGGAAACTCCCAGCCCAATACCAAATATGGGACCCATTAACGGGGCTACCAGCATGGCACCGATTACAACTGCCGTACTACCTACAAGTAGACCAAACGCTGCAATTGTTGTAGAAAGAAACATCATTAAGTAAAACGAAAATGTAGGCTGGGATAATTGACATATATGACTATATATTCGAGCTTTATTCTCTTTGTCAAGGTTAAGCATTTTGCGGGGATTAAGCTGTAGTAATTTGTTGGAAATCTGACTTATCAAGAAGCATGCTCCTCTCAATTGATATATAAACTTCTTTCTTCATTATTAAAAGTTATTCCTTCATAAGTAAATTACCTTAACCTGAAATCCTGTCTGCGAAATTTTTGTCGAATTATTTTAAATTTTCAACATACTTATGATAATATTGATTATTAGAATAATTGAATTAACAGAATAAAAAAAGAGGAGTGAAGAGGTATATGCATAAGTTGACCAAGGATTTACCCGTATGGCGTGATAGCGACATTAACTGGGATGCTGAATTTGAAAAGTATTTGGCTGAGAACAAAACCCTGGCCTACATGATGCTTAAAAACGCCAAAGTTTACCAGGATGCAGCGGTGCTTACCCAGAAGAACGTAAAGGGTGAATGGGAATCACTTACCTGGAATGAATTCGCGGACAGATTCACAGCAGTAGCCAAATCTCTGATCGATATGGGTATTGATAAAGGTGATATGTGTTCGGTATTTGCCAGAAACTGTTCTGAATGGGCTATTTCAGATATGGGTATTCTGGCTACCCGGGCGGTATCGGTACCTATCTATGCTACCAACTCCAAAGAGGAAGCTGGTATATCATTAATGATGCTGAAGTCAAAGTAGTTTTTGTAGGTGATCAGGAGCAATATGATCGCGCTGCGCAGATAATAGCCGATAACCAGTATCTGAAATATATTATCGCTATGCAGGATAACATTAATATATCAGGCGATAAAAGTATTCACCTTAATCAGTTGATTGAAAAAGGCAGAATGCTTGCCAACGATAAAGAGTTTGAAGAGCGGATAAACAATGTCGATCCTGATGATATTGTCACCATTATATATACCTCGGGAACCACCGGCAATCCGAAGGGAGCAGTTCATACCCACCGTACTTTTCTGAATGGTATTTTCCCCGCCTGGCGTTTTCCGGAAGCCGGACCGCATTATATTTCCCTGTCCATTTTACCCCTATCGCATATATTTGAACGCTTGTGGTCTTACGGATGCATGAGCGCTGGTGTCAGAATTGGTTATTGCCCTAATCCAACAGATTTTGTGGAATACATGAACTATTACCGGCCTCAATTTATGACCAGTGTACCGAGGATATGGGACAAAGTATACGGAACTATTCATGAAAGCATGAAAAATGCCGGTGGGGTAAAGTACAAGATGTTTGAATGGGCTCAAAAAGTTGGCATTGATGCTTACCGCAAAAACAGCTACGGGCTTAAATATAAGTTGGCTGATAAGCTGGTATTCAGCAAAATACGAACCATGCTGGGAGCTGAGAACTGTAATGTATATCATATAGGTGGTTCAGCCTTTTCTCCGGATGTAAACGAATTTTTCCAGGCGATAGGTATAAACATATTCATGGGTTTTGGCTTGACTGAGTTCTTTCCAGTCTGCGTAGGTTTCCGGGATAACGCTATTCCGGGCTACTGTGGATGTCTGTTGCCCATGTGTCAGGCCCGTATTTCTGAAGAAGGCGAAGTTCAGCTTAAAGGCGGGATGTGTATGACCGGGTACTATAAGAATCCGGAAGCCACCGCTGCCATTTTTACAGAGGACGGATGGTTTAAAACCCAGGATGTAGGTGAACTACGCTATGTAGAAAAAAATGGTGACCGTCTTGGATATATAAAAATCACCGACCGTATAAAGGAACTTATCATAACCGCAGGAGGCAAAAACATCTCTCCGCAGCAAATTGAATCCCTGCTTGGTAATGAAGTCTATATTGCTCAGTTTGTATGTATCGGGGAAGGCCGAAAATTCATTTCTGCCCTGGTGGTTCCAAATTTCGTACTGCTGGAAGACTACTGCAAAAAGAACAACATTGAGTATAAAGGACCGGAAGAGATTATCAAAAACCCAGCTATTTATAAATTCTATGAAGGCCTTATCGAAGAAAAAACCAAGAGCCTCGGCCAGGTAGAGAAAATCAAGAAGTTTGTCCTCCTGCCGGCTGAACTCACCCAGGAAGCTGGTGAACTGACCCCAACCCTGAAACTGAAACGTAAATTTATCGACCAGAAATATAAACCGCTGATTGATAAACTATACGAAGACTAACCTAGTTTAGTTATTTAAAATCTGTAAGCTGCATAAATAAATAGGGCTAATGCTGTTCCCCGGGACAGTATTAGCCTTATCATTGAGCTGAAAATACTAGTTTTCACTCAATTTTCTGCCTCATCAACTGGCCGAATAGCTTGAACTGGACAGTTACTGGCACATTCCCCACAGCCGTTGCATATTTTCGGATTAGTTCGATATACACCAAGAGGACTGATGGCTTGGACCGGACAAACATCGCTACACAAACCACAGCTTATACAATCTTCTTCAATAATAATAAATATCATAATTTCTTTACTCAACTATAGTTGTGATGATATCACCATTCTCTGGATATGATTCGTTCCTTCTATGGTTGATAAAACGCGTGCATCACGAACAAGTTGTTCAATTTCTGATCCGCGCATATAACCGCGGGCACCAAGAATATCAGCAGCATCACAGGTTACTTGCTGGGCAATAATACTGGAAGATAGCTTGGCCATAGCAGAAGCAATACTATAATCTGCTCCTTGATCTATTAACCAGCAAGCTTTCCAGGTCATTAACCGGGCCATCTCAATCTTAGTAGCCATATCTGCCAGCTTAAATTCTATAGCTTGATAATTTTTTATCGGAACACCCGAATGCAATCTTTTTTCTGAGAAATCCAACGCAATTTCCAGGGCAGCGCGAGCAATGCCAACTGCCAGCGCACTAACCAGGGCTCTTCCCACATCAAATGTTTGGGTCAGCAATAAATAGCCGCTGCCTGCCTCCCGTTCTTTAATAACATTATGCTCACTAACACCGGCATCCTGAAAACTGATTCTGCCAATTCCGGCCAGATTAATTCCCGAAGTATCATATAACTCCTCTAAAACAATATTGGGAGTTGTTCCCGGTACGAGAAATATTCGCAGCGAAGCTTTTTTATTATTAAGATCAGTAGCAGCAACAACTGACATAAATTTAAAAGCATCTGCATTAATAACATAGTCTTTACATCCATTCAGCCGGTAGCCGTTTTGTTCCCATCTGGCTTCGCAATTAATATCATTTAAATCTGAACCGCCGGATGGTTCGGTTAGGGCAAAACCTGCCAAACCGTCTTTCTTGCCTGTAAGCAGAGGGAGAAATTCATTTTTCTGTTGCTCGTTCCCTGCCAGAATAATTGGTTCAGCAGCATGTAGTGTGGCTGCAACCATCGCGGCCAGCCCTGGTGATGCTGCAGCTATTTCTTCTACTACCAGTCCGGTGGTGAATAAATCCAGTCCCAGGCCTCCATATTCCTTTGGAACAGTGGGACATAATAGGTTCATTTCCGCCAGAGATTTTATCATCCTGCCTTTATGGGCATTTTTATTATCTGTTAACGCGAAAGGGGCAATTTCCTTTGCAGCCATGGTTTGTACTGATCGCAGCAATTCTTTTTGTTCAGTGGTTAATAACAGATCCATATCATGCCCTCCCCGACTTTTTCCACTCAAGATAACTAATATAGTCTATAACATCATTAACTTCATCATCGTTTAGTTTTTTGATCTGATTGATTGCATACATTAATTGTTCGTTATGTCCATTTAAATTTTCCGATTCCCTATTATTATTTAAAGCTTCAACAAAATACTCCAGTGGTTTTCCCAGAATGTCCGCCATTTTTTCCAACTGGGAAAGGTAAAGCCGCCGCTTTCCTTTTTCGTAATTGGAGAGAGCCGATTGCGAACAGCCCAGTAAACGGGACAACTGTTCCTGACTCATGCCCTTCTCCTCTCTGGCAATCTGAATTTTTAAACCGATATCTTTAAAGCTCATAGATTTGACCTTTCATGTTTCTGTTATTGTACAACAGTCTGTAAATAATTAAAAACGCAGGAGGATTTAACCCCCTGCAAAGTTACAGTTATAAACTTAACTTATACGATTACTGCGCCGCCAGATCTTTTGTTCCTGAGCTGCCTTAATAAGATCGTCTCTAAAATCCGGATGGGCGATAGAGATGAGCTTTTCAGCCCTGGCCCAGGTGGAATCACCTTTCAGGCAAATCGAACCCTGCTCGGTAACAACAATACAGACCATTTGTCGTGGAACAGTAGTTATGCTGCCGGGTGCGAAAACAGGAACTATTCTCGACAGCAGCTTGCCATCTTTAGTCTGGTGGGTTGAAGGCAGGCAGATGATACTACGTCCACCCCGGGACCAGTATGAGCCCAGAACAAAATCCCACATGCCGCCATTACCGGATATCTGTTTGAAGCCCATGCTTTCGGCATTGACCTGGCTGTATAGATCCAATTGCAGGGCCTGATTGATAGAAACTACATTGTCATTACGGGCGATTATGTTGGGATGATTTATATACTCCACATTATAGGAGGCTATGGCCGGATTTTGGTGCATGAATTCATAGAGACGTTTGCCGCCTACTGCAAAGGTAAATGCTATCTTTCCCCGATCGATCTGTTTTTTTGCCCCAGTCAACTGACCGGATTCCCAGAGATCAACATAGGAATCGACCAGCATCTCGGTATGCCCGCCGAGGTCTTTCAGGTCAGAATCAGCTATCATGGCACCTATAGCGTTGGGAATGCCCCCGATGCCCAATTGGATACAGTCCCCATTGCTGATATAGGGCATAATATTAGCGGCGATTTTCCGGTCAATTTCACTGGGTTCCAACTTCGGCACCTCCATCAGGTCAGGGTTTTCTCCCTCAACTACATGAGTCACCTGGGAGATGTGGACACGTTCACGCTCTCCACCAAGACAGATAGGTATATTCTGATTTGTTTCTACAATAGCAATATCGGCGTGAGTCAGAGAAGTATAGGTGGATGAATTGTGCAGGCCAAAATTGAAGTACCCGTTTTCATCCATGAGCCCGGTTTGCACGATACCAACCTTGCGCCGGGGTGTACCCACTACCTGCGGGTCATTGGTTACATCATCATAGTAACGCTCGCATTCACTGTAAAGTATAGGATTATAAAAGACATTGGGCAGGTGTTGCTGCATTATCCGGTCTACCGGGCTGAAATGAAAGCTGTTATAGGTAAACACTTCCCCCTTGGGATCAGAGTTGAGGACTTCCGGCAACGGTGGCAGGGTGACCGCCGCCAGGATAAAGATCTCTTTTAATTCATCCTGGCGGGCCGCCAGGGCTTTATCACACAGGATCGGTTTTCCGTTAAAAAAACCATAGTCTATCCAGGAGCCATCCTCTATTCCTCGTACCGCCTCTTCGGCTGAACAGAGCTTGCTCTTGTACATCGCAGCTATATCCTTACTCATACTTTAACCCCCTTCATTACCCCTGTCATTTGACAGCGGTTTTTCATGATACAGGATGCTATTCGTAAATCTTTTCTCCTTCAGCAAAGGCATTCAAAGCATCCAGTTCACTGAAACGTTTGTTACCCTGAGCCAGCTCCTCAGCTCTTTCCTTATACCATTCGTGTTGAATTATCAGATTCATGATTTCATTAG
>ERZ764778.1032-NODE-1032-length-30134-cov-7.504206_pt1 | contig 30134 bp, 29 predicted proteins | sample MGYA00374951_ERZ764778 | MGnify/ENA primary metagenome ERZ764778 (study PRJEB28918, sample SAMN05720193) | bioreactor metagenome | isolation source: Anaerobic biogas reactor | place: USA:Washington, USA | collected 2015-08-08 ...
TATCGTCCTCCCGGATGGTGACCTGGATCATATCCCCCGGCCCCTTGCCGATCTGCTTCCTGATGTCCTTGCGGATGCCGATGATATGCCCCGGGGTGCCCATACGCACAAGCGAGCCCTGGTAGGGCACGCCGTCAAAGGTGGCCAGCACCTTCACCCGGCCTTTGCCAAACTCCGCCCGCACATCATAGGGGAACTCAATATAGGCGCCGTCAATGCCTGGCACCGCCAGAATCTGCGCCTCAAAGGCGTAGGTTTTGTCGTTCATTTATTTATACTCCGTCCATGTTGGCAAGCATTGCCGAAAGCTGCCCGCATAATACCGGAATGTCCCGCGTGATCACATCCCAAAGCACGCGGAATTGCACCCCTTCATAGTCATGGACGATCCTGTTGCGTATCCCGCGCAGCGCCAGCCACGGAATGTCCGGATACCGCTTATATTTTCCAGCACGACGCGTTTAGTCCTTGGCATACACAACCACCCCATGCCGCTTAATTTCATTTGCCACTTTGGACCCCGGCACCACATCCAGGTCCGGCAGCAGGTCGATATCCCGGCTGAAGGCATCCTCCAGCGTAGCTTTCAGCGCAAAAAAATCCAGGCCGGTGATCTGCCTGCCGCTGTCCAGATATATGTCCAGATCAGACTGTTCCCTGGCGGTGCCTGAGGCATGGGAGCCAAACAACACCAGCCGGTTCACCCGCTGATCCAGGGTGAGGCCGCTCAATACCTGCTGGATATCACCAATGGAAAGGGCTGTGCTCACTTGTCCCGCCTCCTCTCAAAATCATTATACCTAATAGGGCTGTGTATGTTCAAACCTTTCCCTGCCGTGCCTTCTTCAATGCCTTCACATACTGGTTCTTAACACCGCTGTTCTCTTCCGCGTCGCAGATGGCCTCAAGCGTATCAAACAGCCCCGTGCCCGCGTGCTGGGGCAGGGTGATGATCCTGGCCAGCGCATAGGCGCTGCTCCAGCGCACCACCGTGCCGGGGTGCCGGGCATTCTCCAGCAGCAAGGCGATGGCCGGCTGCAGGCCGCCGGGAAAAAGGTGGGCGATGTTGCCGATGACCCGCGCCGCCTCCCGTTTCTGGCTGTCCTGGGATGAGGACAAATAGGGCAGCGCAAAGGCCAGGGTTTCATGGCTCGCGATGTCCGGGCGCCGCCGGGTGGCTTCCTCCAGCGCCTCCAGCACAAGCGTGGCCTGCCGCAGGTTCAGACCGGATGCAGCAGCCGAGATGTCCTCCTGCAAAAGGCCGCCGTTCATCAATGCTCCCGCCAACCGCGCCCGCTTCTCCAGGGGTTTCATGTCCTGATTTTGCAGGATGGAAAGCACATCCATCATGCCCCCTGCGCCTGTTTGACGCACCAGGTGGTGATCTCCTGAACCAGCGCCAGGGGCAGCTCCTTGTTGTGGGGCAGCTGGATGGCGCCTTTGCTGAATTTCAGGCCCTCCAGCCGGGGAGCAAAGTGGGCCACCGCCGCAGGGCCGGGATAGATGCCAATGTGGTTTTTGGACAGGGCAAAGTGGATGATGTTGCGCCCAAGGCGGAAGGTGGGCATGCTCCAGGCCAACTTTTCCTCAAATGCCGGGTTCACCTCCAGAATCGCCTGGTGCAGCGTGCGCAGCCGCTCCTGGTATTCCTCCGGCTGCTCTGAAATGTACTTTTCAATGGGCGTCATGGCTTGCACCCCCTGTTTTTATGCAGTATAAGAAAAACTGGCCAAGTCCGTCAACACAGATATGAACAATAAGGTTTTGAAAAGGCGAAGGGAGGAAAATCCTCAGGATTTTCCTCCCCGCAATGCTGGCAACCCGCTTACAGCAAGGCCAGCAGGATGAAGTTGAGCACAAACAGCCCCGTTGACACCCACAGGATGGGGTGAATTTCCTTCGCCTTGCCCCGCACGGTCTTCACGACGCAGTAGAAGATGAAGCCAAAGGCGATGCCGTAGGAGATGGAATAGCACAGCGCCATAAAGATGCCCGCGAAGAAGGCAGGCACCGCGTCCTCCAGCTCCGTCCAGTTGATTTCCTTGAAGCTGGCCAGCATCATCACGCCCACAATCACCAGGGCGGGCGCGGTGGCGGCGGCGGGAATGGCGGAAACAAAGGCGGAGAGGAAGGCGGAGAGGATAAAGCACAGCGCCACCACCACGCTGGTCAGCCCCGTGCGGCCGCCCACGCCGATGCCCGCGGCGGATTCCACATAGGTGGTGGTGTTGCTGGTGCCAACCACCGCGCCCACGGAGGTGGCGATGGCGTCCGCGAACAGCGCCCGGTCCATCTTGGAGGAAAAGCCGGTGCTCTCCACCATGTTCTGCTCATCCTCCTGGGAGAAGATGCCGCTGCGCCGCCCGGTGCCGATGAAGGTGCCGATGGTGTCAAAGGTGTCGGACAGGCTGAAGGCAAAAATGGTGATCAGCACCAGGGGCAGACGGCCCATATCCGTAAACAGGCTGGGGAGGCCCTGGGCGGTGAAGATGGCGCCAAAGGTGACAGGCAGCTGGGAGGCGGCCTGGGCAAAGCTCACGGTTTCCCCCATCTTGGTCACCCCCAGGGGGATGCCGATCAGAGCGGTGAGGACGATGGAGATTAAAATCGCGCCCTTCACCTTCATCACGGACAGCACCACAATCAGCACAAGCCCGATCAAAAACACCCACAGGGTGGGGGAGCTCAGGTGGGGAATGGCGGGGACGCCCGCGCTGAAGTCGATGATGCCCACGTTTAAAAGCCCGATATAGGCGATGAAAACGCCGATGCCGCCGGATATGGCATGCTGGAGGCTTTGGGGGATGGCTTTGATGATGTGCTTGCGCACCCGGGTGACGGTGATAAGGATATTGATCAGCCCGCAGAGAAACACCATGGACAGCGCCTGCTGCCAGGTGAACTCCAGGGTGAAGCACACGGTGAACACAAAAAAGGCGTTCAGCCCCATCCCCGGGGCCTGGGCGTAGGGCACGTTGGCAAACAGGCCCATCACCAGGGTGCCGATCACCGCGGCGATGATGGTGGCCAGGAAGACGGCTCCCCAGGGCATCCCCGCCTGGGACAAAATAGCGGGGTTGACGGCGATGATATACGCCATGGCAAAAAAGGTGGTCAGGCCCGCAACGATCTCCGTGGTCAGCTTGGTGCCGTTCTCCTTGAGGCGGAAGAATCTCTCCAACATCCTGTGCTCTCCTTCGTTCTGTCAGTTATTCTGTGGGGACGGGCGCATTATAGCCTATGTTGGGGTTTCTGTCACCCAATTTTCGAACTTTTTTACACGCTCTTTTAAAAAGGTTCGGAACAAATCCGCCGCCGTTTCGCATTGAGCGCCGCCAAACGGCGTGTTATAATGCTTTTATGTCAAATACAGGAGGGGGCAGCTTGCAAGAAGCGGATCAGAGAAATGCGGCGCAGGCGCGGCGGGACTGGAACCCTCCCGCCATCGCGTCTTTTTATGCGTTGTTTGGCTATTTGTACTGTATGCTGGCGGCCCCCGTGCTGGGGCTGCACCCGGTGGTGGGCGGCGCTTTGTACCTGGTGGGCCAGGTGACCGTCCACTCCGTGCGCCTCAATAAGCCGGACCGGCGCAAATACCTCCCCCGCGCCCAGCGGGTCGCCGGCATGGTGCTGGGCGCCATCTGCGGGCTTTTGGCCCTGGGGCTTCTTTTAATCTATCCCCTGGCGGTGGATCTGCCCGTGATCTGGCTGATGTTTGCCATCGCCAGCCTTACGCACCTGATGGAACACCTCACCCGCCGGCTGTATCTGGCCAGCTTCAGCCGGGTGGAAAACCGGGTGCGCCGGGTGGTGCGCCTGGTGGAGGCGACGCTGGTGTTCATCGCCATCGCGGCGCTGCTGTTCTTTTTAAGCTGCCCGGCAGATGACGCCTGGTACCTGCTGGGGGGCTATGCCCTCTACTGCCTTTTAAGGGTGGTGAGGCTGCTGAAAACGGATGAATCCGAAAAGCCCGGGGAAGTGCCTGACAAGGTGCAGGCCTTTTTATCCCAGGAACAGCAGGTGGCCCAGGTGAACGCCTATAAGAGCTTCCGGGCCATCATGCTCATCACCATGACCGCCCTTCAGGTGACCATGCTCTTGATCTTCACCTTCATCGGCACCCGGGCGGTGGGGCTGATCGCAAGCCTCTTAGTGGCCTTTTTCTGCACCACCCTGTCCCAATGGGGCACCAAGTGGCTCCTGCGCCGGCGCCGCAAGCGCCGTCTGGGGGTGGAGCCCGCCACGGTGCTGGTGATTGGCCTGGGCATCTGGCTTTTAAGCCTGGTGGCCTTCACCCGCTACGGCATGGACAGCGGAGTGATCTGGAGCTATCTGGCCCTGGGCTTCTCCTCTGCGGGGGTCACCATGGCCACGGTCAGCCTGCACGCGCTGGAGAGCGACATGCGCGGGGTGGTGCAGTTCGCCACCGGCGCAAAGCCGGGCCCCGCCCTTGACATGGCCCACGAGGCCCTGGCGGAAAACGCCGCCCTCATCGGGGAGATGCTGGTGCTTTTGGGCCTGATGGGCGTCACCCTTTTCGCCCGGGGCGCCTTTGAAGGCGGCAGCCTCAGCCTAAGCCTGCAGCCCCTTCTTTTGGTGCCCGCCCTGGTTTTGGTGGCCGCCGCCTTCCTCTCCGCCTTCCGTTTCCCCCTGGATCGCCGCCTCACGGCCAAGCTGCGCGCCTTTTTGCGGCTTCAGGAGAACGGGGAAACCAACCTCCCCCTGCAAAAGCAGCTGGAGGACACCGTCATCAAGGTGCACCGCAAGCGCTATGGCATCAAGCTGATCATCCTGATTCTGCGCCCGCTTTTTTATGTCCGGGTGATTGACAAGGAAAAGGTGCGCGCCATCCCCGGGGTGAGCACCGTGTTCACCTGCAACCACGGGGAGATTTACGGTCCCATCGTCACCAACCTCTATGTCCCCTTTTCCTTCAGGCCCTGGGTGATTGACGAGATCGCCGAGCCGGACCGCTCCGCCCAGTACCTCTACCGCAACACCCTCAGCCGCCAGCGCTGGATTCCAAAGCGCCTGCGGCTGCCGGCGGCCAAGGCGCTGATGGTTTTCCTGGCCTGGGTGATGCGCTCTTTGGACAGCATCACCGTCTACCGGGACAACCCCCGGGAGCTGGTGCGCACCTTCCGGGAAACCGCCGCCGCCATGGAAGCGGGGGACAACCTCCTGATCTTCCCGGAAAACCCCAATGACGACAGCCTGGACAAGGCGGGCTATTTAAGGGAGGGCGTGGGCGAGTTCTTCACCGGCTTTGCCATGATCGCCCAGATTTATCACCAGAAGACCGGCAAGTGCGCCCAGTTTGTGCCCATCTTCGCGGACAAGAAGCACCGCACCCTCTCCTTTGGCGAGCCCACCTTCTATAAGCCGGAGGGCCAGCCCCGCCAGGAACAGCAGCGCATCTCCGATTATTTAAGGGAGGAAATGCTGCGCATGGCGGGCCTTGCGCAAAAGAAGGGGGAGCAGGCGTGAAGGGCGCGCTTTTCCTGCTTGTTTATCTGTCAGGCGGGCTGTGGATCATCCGCTGCCTTCTGCCCCGCCAGCGGGTGCTGCCCCGGCTGTGGCTGGGGCTGAGCCTTGGGATGTTTCTTCTGATGTGGCTGCCCGCGCTGGTGGCCTTTCTGCGGCCCTTTGACGCCACAGCCCAGTGGCTCTCCTTCACCGGGCTTTTTGCCCTTTGCCTTGCGGCCTTTCTGCTGCGCTCAAAAAGCCCGCTGGCCAAATCTTCCGAGGAAGACCGGAAGGACCTGCGGCTGCTGCTGCTTTTCGCGCTGCCCTTAAGCCTGCTGGGCGCCTTTTTACAGTACACCCACGTGCTGCGCCCGGTAGAGGGCGCGCTTCACGTGGGCCAGTCCACCTATGGGGATCTGCCCCTGCACCTGGCGATCGCCACCTCCCTGGAGGGGAAAACCCTGCCGGCGGACTACAGCATCCTGCCGGGGACGCTTTTGGGCTATCCCTTCCTGGCGGACAGCCTGGCCACCAGCTTTCTCACCCTGGGCTTCAGCCTGCGGGACGCCATGGTGATCCCCGCCTGTCTTTTGATGGCCCTGGTGTTGTGGGGCTACTGGCTCCTGGCCCGGCGCGCCTGCGCCTCCCGGGGGGCAGCCTGCCTGGCCTTTCTCTTCCTCTTTTTAAACGGCGGCCTGGGCTTTCTCTACGCCTTTGACATGGCGGGGGTTAGTTTGGGGAGCAGCGGCCAAAACCAGCTTCAGCAGGGCCAGTGGCTGGAGCGTCTGGCCAATATCTTCCAGGGCTGGTACCAAACCCCAGCCAACCACGCGGAGTTTTCCACCTACAACCTCCGGTGGAGCAACCTGGTGGCGGACCTGCTGGTGCCCCAGCGCACCTTCCTGGCGGGCTGGGCGGTGCTTCTCCCCTGCCTTTATCTGATTGTGGACGGGATGAAAAGCCAGGCCCGTGACCTGCGACCCTGGGCGCTTACCGGCCTTCTGGCGGGCGGCCTTCCCCTGATACACACCCACTCCTTTTTGGCGCTGGCGCTGTGCAGCGCCGCCTGGTTTGTCCACAGCCTCACCCGCAAAAAGCCCGTCCTGCCCTGGCTGGTCTATGGCGGAACCGCCCTTCTTTTGTCCCTGCCCCAGCTGCTGTTTTTCACCTTCCGCCAGTCCGGCCAGGAGGGCTTCCTGCGCTTTCACTTCAACTGGGTCAATAACCTAAGCGGCTTTGGGCTTCAGGACGGCTTCCTGTGGTTTTATTTAAAGAACATCGGCCTGCCGCTGCTGCTGCTCATCTTCTCCCTGTTTGAGAAAAACCCCTGGCACAAGCGGCTGCTTTTGGGGGCGCTGTTTATCTGGATCCCTGCGGAGCTGGTGCTGTTTCAGCCCAACTCCTATGACAACAACAAGCTTCTCTATGTGGCCTGGGCGCTGGCTGCCATCCCCGCGGCGGACTACGCGGTGTTAAGCTATCAGCGCTTAAAGGCCGTGCCCGCCCGGCCCCTGATGGCCGTCCTGGCCGCTTTTATGATGTTCACCTCAGGGTTACTGGCTTTGGTCCGGGAGGCGGTCAGCGATTACCCCATGTTCTCCCGGGAGGACATCGCCCTGGCAGATTTTGTGAAGGAAAACACGGCGCCTGACAGCCGCTTTGTGACGGGCTTTCAGCACATCAACCCCATCTCCTCCCTGACCGGGCGGGAGATCATCGTAGGGCCGGATTTGTGGCTCCACTTCCACGGCTTTGACACCGGGGAGCGTCAGGCCGCCCTGCGGGCCTTCTACCAGTCCCCCCGGGCCAACGGGGATGTCCCGGTGCGCTACGGGGCGGATTATATCCTCCTGGGCCATGAGGAGCGCCGATTAGGGGGCAGCGAAGCCGCCCTGGACCCCTTGTACGAGGTGGTGTACGAGGCGGACGGCTACACCCTTTACCGTGTGCCGGAGGCTTAAGATGGTACGCCGTTTTCTGGAATACTCCCTGCGCTATCAGCGCCCCATCAAGGCGGTGTGGCTATCCGGGGACAAGATGGCCACCGGCAACATCACCGTGACCGGCCTTCAGGAGGATTGTTTCTCCTTCACCAGCAGCCGCAACAAAAAAACGCCCCGGCAGATGCCCATTGGGGATGTGCTGTCCGCCGCCTACGCCCGGGGGGATGACGGAGACACGCTGAAAAACAGCCGACGAACAGAAGAGGATAAGAATGATTAAACGCTTAAGAGATTTCGCTCAGGAAAAACCCCGCCTGTATGAGGCGCTGGCCTATTTGTTTTTTGGCGGGCTGACCACTGTGGTCAACTGGCTGGTCTATCTCGTTTTAACCAGCGCTTTCAGCCTGCACGCCCATCCCCAGGGCAGCGGCAGCTATGTGGCGCTGGCCAACCTGGCCAATATTCTGGCCTGGATTTTAAGCGTGCTCTTCGCCTATTTCACCAACCGGCGCTTCGTCTTTGACAGCCAGGCAAAAAAGGGCGGGATGCTTCGGGAATTCTGGCTTTTCCTCTCCGCCCGCGCCCTTGGCTATGTGCTGTTTGACCTGCTTTTGTTCAGCGCCTTTCTCACCTTCATGGCGGACCGGCCGGCCAAGCTCATCATGAACGGGCTGGTCATCATCTTCAACTACCTGGCCAGCCGCTTTGTGATCTTCAGAAAAAAAGAACAGCCCCCGGAAGACGGGGCTTAAAGAAAAGCCGATGGATATCATCACCCGCGGCGATCTCCGGGCCGCCCTGCTTGAGGAGGCGGACCTGGCCCCGGCAAAAGCCGGCCCGGAAGCCTTCATCCAGGCCATCATCGATTCGGGCTGCACGGGCTTTATCATCCCCGGACAACTGATCAAAAAGGCGCTGCCCCTGATGAAGTCCGGCCTTCTTGACGCCCTGCGGGAGCGCTTCGCCCACACTTCCTTCCGCGCAGTCATCGTCAACATGCCGGGCGGCCTCATCGCCTCCGCCGTGAAGGCGCTGGTTAAAGCCTATCAAGTGGACGGCTCCATTTTCTTTGCCAACAGCGTGGAGGAGGCCCTTGAGGCCTTAGTCCCGCCGGCTGGATGAGCCCCGGGACAAAAGAATCAAACGGAACAGCTGCAAAAGGGCCCCGACGGCGCTGGCCACATAGGTCATGGCGGCGGCGTTCAACACCTTTTTAACGCCTTTTTCCTCCTCCTGGGTGATAAGGCCGGAGCCATTCAGCATCTGGATGGCCCGCCTGGAAGCGTTGAACTCCACCGGCAGAGTCACCAGGGCAAAAATCACCGTGAGGGAAAACAGCGCGATGCCCGCTGTTACCAGCGGCTGCCAGGACATGATCAGCCCCAGGATAAAGATGGGAACGCTTAGGGTGGAGCCGAAGTTCACCGCCGGCACCACCAGGGAGCGCAGCGCCAGGGGGCCATAGCCCTCCTTTTTCTGCATGGCGTGCCCCGCCTCATGGGCCGCGATGCCGATGGCGGCGATGCTGGCGGAGTTATACACCCCTTCAGAGAGGCTCAGCACCTGGGTGCGGGGGTCAAAGTGATCGGTGAGGGTGCCCTGGCCCCGGGCCACGGACACCTCATTGTTGCCGTTGTCATAAAGAATTTTTAGCGCCGCTTCGCTGGCGGGAATGCCCGCCTTCGTGCGGATTTTTGAATACTTGCTGTAGGCGTTCTTCATCCCCGCCTGGGCCAGAAGGGCCAGCAGCAGGGCTGGAATCAACAGGATCATGGTGGAATCGTAAAACAAGGGCTACCTCCTTTGGCGAGCGTCCTTAAAGCCCGCGGGTTTGCAGGACTCATTATGATTATAACACGCCTTTCTCCCCTTCACAGGCTTTTTTCCCAATCTTGACAAAGGAAGCTGATGTGCTTATGATATCGTCAGCGAACCAATTATACCATCTGGTTCAACGTGACCCAAATAACGAAGGAGGACTTCTCAAGATGAAAAAACTCATCGCGCTCCTGCTTTCCCTGCTGATGCTTACAGGCATCGCCGCCCTGGCCGAGGAAGAGATCACCGTCGCCGGGGTGGTCTTCCAGGACGACCAGTTCATGAACATGCTCACCAAGGGCTACGAGGACGCCGCCAACGAGCTGGGCGTCCGTGTGCTCACCTCCAACACCAACAACGACCAGGCCAAGGAAGTGGAGCTGATCAACACGTACTTAACCCAGGGCGTCAAAGGCATCGCCATCGCCCCCCTGTCCAAGGACGCTTCCGTGGCCGCGCTACGCGCCGCTGATGAGGCCGGCATGAAGGTCACCCTGACCAACATCGACCTGGACAGCGCGGAGTTCATCGTGGGGGGCTTCTCCTCCAACGACAAGATCAACTGCAAGCTGGTGGGCGCCGAGGCGGCCCGCATCATCATGGAGAAATTCCCGGACAAGAAGGTCAAGGTGGCCGTGGTGCAGTTCCGCTCCCTCCTGCCGGACCAGTCCACCAGCCGTGTGGAAGGCTATCTGGAAGCGCTGGACGAGAGCGGCCTTGACTATGAAGTGGTCGCCGATCAGGACGCCTGGCTTCAGGACACCGCCCTGGCGACTGCGGATGGCATCATGACCGCCCACCCCGACCTGGATGTGATCATCGCGGTCAATGACGGCGGCACCATCGGCTCCGCCCAGGCCGTGGTCAACGCGGGCAAGCAGGACCAGATCCTGGTGTTCGGCCATGACGGCTCCGAGCAGATCGCCTCCATGATCCTGGACGAGAACAACCCCCTGCAGGCCGTGGTCGCCCAGGACCCCTACGGCCAGGGCTATCAGGCCATGACGCTGCTGATTGGCGCCATCCGGGGCGAGGACTACAGCGACACCAAGGGCAAGACCACCTATCTGGACGGCATCGTGCTCACCAAGACCAATCTGGACGGCGTCAACGAATGGCTGGCGGCCAACTATTGATTCTGGCCTGACTGAATTATCTGGTGACGGAGAGCATCCCTCTCCGTCACCTTTTATCCCGGAAATCAAGCGAACACAGGATAATCAAAGGAAACAGGCTTGTTTCCTTTGATGCGAAGTAAGGGGCGAATATTTTTGTCTGTATTAAAGGCGGAAAACCTGACCAAGGATTACCCGGGCACCCGCGCGCTGGATAAAGTAACGGTCTCCTTTGAAAGCGGCAGGGTCAATGCCCTCTTGGGTAAGAACGGCTCCGGAAAGAGCACGCTGGTAAAGTGCTTTGCGGGCGCCATCCAGCCCACTTCCGGCGCCATGTTTTTGGATGATGAGCCCATCTCCTTTTCAAGCCCCGCAGAGGCCAACCAAAAGGGCATCGCGGTGGTTTATCAGGAGATGAGCCTGGTGCCCAGCCTCACGGTGACGGAGAACATTTTCCTGGGCCGCATGCCCAAAAAGGGCGGCCGCATCGTGGACTGGCAGGCCGCCCACAAGGAGGCCAAGGCGCTGCTTGACACCATGGACGCGGACATCGACCCGCACCAGATCGTCTCCCGCTTAAGCATGTGGCAGTGCCAGGTGGTGGAGATCACCAAGGCCATGAGCCACAAGCCCCGGGTGCTGATGCTGGACGAGCCCACCTCCGCCCTGGCCGCCCACGAGGTCAACCAGATGTTCGAGGTGCTGCGTGCGCTGAAGCGTCAGGACGTCATCATCATCTATATCTCCCACAAGCTGCACGAGATTCCGGAGATCGCGGACACCGTCAGCGTCCTGCGGGACGGGGTTCTCATCGGCAAGGAGGACATGAAGGATGTCACCGCCAGCGACATCCTGGGCATGATGTTTGGGGAGATGCAGCATAAAACCCGCCCGGCTGACATCCTCCCCGGCGACACGCCCCTTCTTTCCGTCAGGGGGCTCAGCCGGGAGGGCTTGTTTGAGGACATCAGCTTTGACCTGATGCCAAGCGAGGTGCTGGGCATCGCGGGGATGCTGGGCAGCGGACGCACGGAACTGCTCAAGTCCATCTTCGGCGCGGACCCCTATGACGCGGGCAGCATTGTGGTCAATGGCCAGGAGGCCAAACGCAAAAGCAGCCCCATCGCGATGAAGAAAATGGGCCTGGGGCTTACGCCGGAGGACCGCAAGCAGGAGGGCCTGATCCTCATCCACTCCATCCGCGACAACCTCTGCTACGCCAGCATCGACAAGGCCCGGAAGGGCTGGCTGGAAAACAAAAAACAGCGCATGGAAATCGCGGACAGCCAGGTGAAAAACCTGGAGATTCAGGTGCCCAATATCAGGGCCAGCGTCAACTCCCTCTCCGGGGGAAACCAGCAAAAGGTGGTGGTGGGCAACTGGCTCAACACCCAGCCCGCCATCATGCTCTATGATGAGCCCACCCGGGGGATCGACGTGGCCGCCAAGCAGCAGATATTCGAGATCATGTGGCAGCAGGCGCGGCGCGGGGTCTCCACTATTTTTGTCTCAAGCGAGCTGGAGGAGCTGCTGGAAACCTGCCACCGCATCCTGGTGATGCGACAGGGCAGGATCACAGGAGAAGTTGACCCGGCCGCGACCAACGTCAAGGAACTGTATGCCATGTGCATGGGAGGGGAAGCATGAACCGTTTTGGGCAGCTGAACAGGAAAAAGGCGCTGGATTTCCTGTTTGACCACGTGGTGGAGGTCATCCTGATTATCCTGATTCTCGCAATGGGCAATATTTCCAGCACTTTCAACACCACGGCAAACTGGCTGAACATCTTCCGCAACATGTCCATGAAGGGGCTGATCGCCTTTGGGATGACCATGGTCATCATCAGCGGGCAGATCGACCTGTCCATCGGCTCCACCGTGGCCCTCTCCGGCGTCATCGTGGCCCGGGCCTGCCGGGATCTGCCGGAAATAATGGGCATCTCCGTGTCCCTGGCCTGTGTGCTGGGGATGCTGATGGCCTTTATGATCGCCATTCTAATGGGCGTCATCCACGGCTATGCCCAGCACAAGTTCAGAATGCCGGCCTTCATTGTCACCCTGGCCTCGCAGAACCTGCTCTACGGGCTTGCCGGCATCCTGTCCAATGGGTTTCCCATCGCCAACACGTTTCCTGACTGGTTTTCACGGATCGGCGTGGGCAAAATCAGCGGAACCAACGGCCTCCCGATTCCCGCGCTCATCCTCTTCATCTTCTTTCTTATCATGCTCTTTGTCCTCAAGTTCACCACCACCGGACGGTCGATGTACGCCATCGGCGGCAACCCGGAGTCCGCCCGCCTCAGCGGCATCAACGTGCTGAAGACCAAAATCTTCGCCTTTTCAGCCGTCCAGGTGATGAGTGTCATGGCAGGGTTCATCAACTCCGCCCAGGTGCTCTCCGGCTCCTACAGCTTTGGCCGCGGCTGGGAAACTGACGTGATCACCGCGGTGGTCATCGGCGGCACCAGCATGGCGGGGGGCATTGGCACCATGTGGGGCACCATGGTGGGCATCATCTTCCTGGGCGTCATCATCAACGGGATGACCATCTTAAACGTCAGCGTCTATGCCCAGTATGTGGTGCGCGCCATCTTCATGTCCATCGCGGTGCTGGTGGCCACCTATCGGGCGAAGAAAAAAGCCTGAGCGCCAGGGGGCGGAAAAGCATCCAAAAACCTGCGGGGCAGCCATCTGGCGGCCCTGTTTCGCGTCAGGCGCAACTTTTCCCCCGCCCGCGCGTATACTGTATAGAAAGCAGCTTTCATGCCCTATTGAAAGGAGGCCGCCCTTGCTCAGCGCCCAGGCGTTTGCCCAGACGGCGGAAGAGGCCTTAAACGGCCCTGATGCCCAGGACTTCGTTGAGCAGGCGATGCTGAAAACCTGGGAAAAGCGGGCCAGCATCCGGGAGGACAGCTTCAAGGCCTATCTCACCCGGGTGGTCATCAATGAGTGCTGCAACATCCAGCGCCACCGCATGCGGGTATCCCCCCAGGAGCTGCCCCCCTTACCGGCTCCGGAGGCCCCGCCGGATTATCAGGCGCTGTACAACGCCATTGATCAGCTGCCGGATCACTACAAGCTGCCCATCATGCTTCTTGAGGCGACAGGCGGCCAAAAGGGAAACGGTTAATGGCCTTGACTGTCGTCAACTAAAAACCCGGGGCGGCCATCTGGCCGCCCCGGGGCTTTGTCTTGGCTACGCTGTTGTCCGGATTAACGGCCGAACTGCGCGTCGTTGTTGCCGGAGTCCGTGGTCCACATTTCCAGCATGTTGATCGGGTCGTTGAAGTCCGCGATCCAGCCGTTACGGGCGAAGTCGAAGTTGCCTTCCTTGCGCTCGTTGAGGAACACGTTCCACTCCAGGCTCTCCAGCTTGACCTCGATGCCAACCTGGGCCAGATCCTGCTGGATCAATTCGCCAATGGCGGCATGGGCGGCGGAGGTGTTGTAGATGTAGGTCAGGGTGAGGGGCTTGGCGATCATGCCATCCGCGCCGAACTCCAGGCCCGCGGCCTTAAGCAGCTCGATGGCGTCTTCCACGCTGGGTTCAAGGGAGAAATAGCCTTCCTCAACGGGGTAGGTGAAGTCCGCGTCATCCTGCTTGAACACGCCGCCCTGGCCATCCAGCATCCCGGCGGGGATGAAGGCGTTGGCAGGCTCCTGCCCGGTCTGGGCAACGGTGTCAATGATGTACTGGCGGTCAATCAGGCGGCTGATGCCCCTGCGGAAAGCGGAGGCCTGATCAACGGTCATGCCCTCAAAGACGGGGGATTTCACGTTGAAGATGGCGTAATAGGTGCCCAGCTGGCCCACCACGTGGAACTCAGGGGTTTCCATCATGGCCTTGATCTGATCCGGAGGCACGGTGTCGATGAAGTCCAGGTCGCCCGCCTGGTAGGCGGCAAACACGGCCACGTCATCCGCGCTGAGCATCAGCTCCAGGCGCTCCAGCTTGACGTTCTCAGCATCCCAATAGTTGGGGTTCTTGGTGTACACCATGGACTCGTTGTGGGTCCAGTCGGTGAGGGTGAAGGCGCCGCTGGACACAAAGCCCGCTTCCAGCGCCCAGGCGCCGGGGCTGATCACTTCGCCCGCCTCGTTCTTATAGCCCGCAGCGTTCTCAACGGTCGCTTCGTGCACGGCAAAGAAGGTGGGGAAAGCGGCCAGGTCCAGGAAATAGGCCACCGGCGCGCTCAGGTTCACGGTGAAGACCTTGCCGTCCTCAGAAGCGGAGACGTCCAGCGCGTCCGGGAAGCCGGCGATGCTGCCAAACATGTAGGAATAGTCCGCGGCGGTTTCCGCGGCCACGGCGCGCTTCCAGGAATACTCAAAGTCCTTGGCGGTCAGGGGATCGCCGTTGGACCAGGTGAGGCCATCGCGCATGGTGAAGGTATAGGTGAGGCCGTCTTCGCTCATCTCATGACCGGTGGCGAAGTTGGGGGCCAGCTCGCCCGCCTCATTGTAGGTGTACAGCCCGCCAAAGGAGGCGGCGGCCAGAATCGCGCCGTCAACCGTGGAGTTGAGGGCCGGGTCCAGCTTGTCCGGCTCGCTGGCCAGCTGCAGCTTCAGCACCGGGGAATCCCCCTTGGTGGCCTTGTCAAAGAACTTGGTGCCAAAGGCGTTGTAGTAGTAGCCCTCCACATCCTCCTTGACCATGAAAATGTCGTTGTAGTAATAGATGGGCAGCAGGGCGCCGGTCTCCATCAGCATGTCCTCCGCCTGGTGCATCAGCGCCTCGCGGTTGACAAAGTCCGTGGTGGACTTGATTTCGGCGATCAGCGCGTCATACTCGGTCCAGTCAGGCGCGGAGCTTGCCAGCGCGCCGGTGACGGAGAGAGCCATTACGGCCGCCAATGCCATTGCCAGGAATCTTTTGAATGTCATCGTTCTTCTCCCTTTCGATTTATATCCTAAACGGGTGACCCCATTTAGCTTCCAACCCATTCATTGCGGGTTCCAGCAGGCTGCCTCATGGCCGGGCGAGGTTTCCATCAGCTCCGGCGTCTCTATCTCGCAGCGCTCAATCGCGTAGCGGCAGCGGGTCCGGAAAGAACAGCCCGAGGGCAGGTTCAGGGGGCTTGGCACCTCCCCTTCCAGCACAACCCTATGGCGATCCCTGGCCTTGATCGGGTCAGGGATGGGGATGGCGCTCATCAAAGACTGGGTGTAGGGATGCCGGGGGCCTGAGATGATTTCGTCCGCAGGCGCCATCTCGACTATCTTACCCAGATACATCACCGCTACACGCCGGCTCATGTGGTGCACCACATGCAGGTCATGGGCGATAAAGAGGTAGGCCAGGCCCAGCTTCTCCTGCAGCTCCTCAAAGGTGTTGATGATCTGCGCCTGGATAGAGACGTCCAGGGCGGAAACCGGCTCGTCACAGACGATGAACTCCGGGTTCACCGCCAGGGCACGGGCAATGCCGATGCGCTGGCGCTGTCCGCCTGAAAACTCATGGGCGTAGCGGCGCTTGTGGTCCGCGTTTAAGCCAACCAGCTGCAAAAGGTGGGCCACCTTTTCCTCCCGCTCCTTGTCGTTCTTGTAAAGCTTGTGGATGTCAAGGGGCTCGCCCACGATGTCCCCCACCGTCATCCGGGGGTTTAGGGAGGAGTAGGGGTCCTGGAACACCACCTGCATCTCCCTGCGAAAACGCTGGATGTTGTGGTCGTCAATCTCCTCCCCTTTGTATTTGACGCTGCCCGCAGTGGGGGTATAAAGCCTTAGGATGCTGCGGCCGACCGTGGTCTTCCCGCAGCCGGACTCCCCCACCAGCCCCAGGGTCTCCCCCTGGTCGATGGTGAAGGACACGCCGTCCACCGCCTTGAGCATGGTCTTCTGAAAGAAGCCGGTTTTGATGGGAAAGTGCTGCTTAAGCCCCTTTACCTCCAGCAGATGTTCAGCCATTTGTCCCGCCCCCTTCCCCGGCTTCATAGCGGACGCCGTCCCGGATGTTGAGCCAGCAGGAAGCCAGGTGGTCTTTCGCCACCCAGATTTCCTCCGGCTGCTGGGTCAGACAGACCTTCATGGCCTGGTCGCACCGGGCGGAAAAGGCGCAGCCGCTTGGCATATTCAGCAGATCCACCGGGGAGCCGCCAATGGGGGTCAGCTTCTCGTGGCCCACCGTGATCTTGGGGATGGAGCGCAAAAGCCCCTTGGTGTACTCGTGTCGGGGGTTGTAGAAGATCTCCTCCGCCGTGCCCCGTTCGCAGATGCGCCCCGCGTACATCACGATGATCTCGTCGCACATCTCCGCAATCACCCCCAGGTCGTGGGTGATCATGATGATGGACATGCCCAGCTTGTCCTTAAGCTCCAGCATCAATTCCAGTATCTGCGCCTGGATGGTCACATCCAGCGCCGTGGTGGGCTCATCCGCGATCAGGATGTCCGGCTCGCAGGCCATGGCCATGGCGATCATCACCCGCTGGCGCATGCCGCCGGATAGCTGGTGGGGGTATTGCTTCAGGCGCTTGGCGGGCTCGTTAACCCCCACCAGCCGAAGCATCTCAAGGGCCCGCTCCCGGGCCTGTCTGCGGTTGCGCCTGGTGTGCAGGCGGATGGCCTCGGTCAGCTGGTTGCCCACGGTGAACACCGGGTTTAAGCTGGTCATGGGGTCCTGGAAGATGATGGAAATCTTGTCGCCCCGGATCTGCCGGATGCGGCCGGGAGGCATCCTTACGATGTCCTCCTCCTCAAAGAGGATCTCCCCTTGGGAAATCTTCCCGGGGTTATCCAGAATCCGCAGGATGGAGTACGCGGTGACGGACTTGCCGGAGCCGGATTCGCCCACGATGCCAAGCACCTTGCCGCGGTCCAGGCTGAAGTTGATGCCGTTGACCGCGCGCACCTCGCCGGATTCGATTGGGAAAATGGTGTGCAGGTCCTTGACCTGCAAAAGGGTCTGGGACATTTTATCTCCTTAATTTGGGGTCAAACGCGTCCCGCAGGCCGTCCCCCAGCAGATTGAATGAAAGCACGATCAAACAGATGCCCAGCGCCGGAAAGAGCATCTTATAGGGATAAATCTGCATCCCGCCCCGGGCCATGTTGGCCAGGGAACCCAGGCTGGGCATGGGCGCCTGAACGCCCAGGCCGATAAAGCTCAGGAAGCTCTCCGTAAAGATGGCGCTTGGTATCTGAAGGGCCGTGGAAATGAAAATAACGGACATGCAGTTAGGCAGGATGTGCTTGCGGATAATGCGCCCGGCGCCGGCGCCCAGGGCCCTTGCCGCCAGCACATACTCGTTGTTTTTGATGGACAGAATCTGCCCCCGCACCAGGCGCGCCATGCCCACCCAGTACAAAAGGCCAAAGACGATGAACATGCTGATCATGTTGTTGCCAAGGGCGGCCAGCGCCGTGCCCTGGAGGCTGTCCCCCAGCACCTGCTGGAGCACCACGGACAAAAGGATCACCATCAGGGTGTCCGGGAGGGAATAGATCACGTCCACAACGCGCATCATGATGATGTCCGTCTTGCCCCCCACATAGCCGGAGATGGAGCCGTATAAAAGCCCTATCACCAACACGATGATGCTGGCGAAAAAGCCCACCGCCAGAGAGACCCGGGCGCCGAAAATCACCCGGATAAAGTAGTCCCGCCCCAGCTCATCCGTGCCGAAGATGTGCGGGAAAACGTATTCTCCCGCGTCCAGTTTCTCCTGCTCCATCACGGAATAGGTGAAGGGGCGCATGTTGGTCAGGCTGCGGTCCCGCTGGCCGTTCACCCGGATCACCTCGGAATAGCCATAGGGCACGATCATCGGGGCCACAAAAATGGTGACCAGAAGCAGCAGAAGCACCACGATGCTCATCACCGCCAGCGGGTTTTTAAACAGCCGGCGCATGCCATCGCGAAAGAAGGTGGTGCTCTCCCGCATCACGTCGTGCTGGGCTTTTTCCTCCGCCGTGGCGGGCTCAAAGCGGGCCGGGTCCAGCTGCATGCTCAGCGGCTTCTTGACAGGAACGGTGTCAGGTGTGTATTCGCTCATTTATAAACCTCAGTCAAAGCTGATTCTTGGGTCGATGGCCTTGTAAAGCAGGTCGCTTATCAGGGTCATGATGACCATCAGGGTGGCCAGGAAGATGGTGGTGCCCATGATCATGGAATAGTCCCGGTTGTTGATGGCCGTGACAAAATGGGTGCCCAGGCCGCCGATGGTGAACACGGTTTCCACCACCAGGGAGCCGGTGAGGATATAGGCGGTCAGCGGCCCCACATAGGTGACCACCGGAATCAGGGCGTTTCTGAGGGCGTGCTTGGCGATAACCACCTGATCGCTGATGCCCTTGGCCCGGGCCGTGCGGATATAATCCTGGCCCAGCACATCCAGCATGGATGATTTAGTCAACCGGGTGATATAGGCCATGGGGTAGAGGGCCAGGGAGATCACCGGCAGGGTGTAGTTGGGGTCCGTGATGCTCCACACCTTAAACCAGCCCAGGGTGAAGCTGAACACCAACAGCAGCAGGGTGGCCAGGATGAAGCTGGGCACCGCCACAAACAGGGTGGTAAAGAAGATGATCATCCGGTCCGGCCAGCCGCCCCGGCGCAGCGCCGCCAGGGAGCCGAAAAGCAGACCAAAAACCAGGGCCACCAGCACCGCCGTGCCCCCCAGCCGGGCGGAAATGGCAAAGGAGGAGGAGATGGTGCTGGATATCTCCCGGCCGGTCTTCAGGGATACGCCAAAATCCCCCTGCACCAGATTGCGCAGATAGAGAAAGAACTGCTCCCCCACAGGCTTGTCCAGGTTGAAGCGTTCCTCCAGCACCGCCTGAATGCGGGGCTCAGGCGCCTTCTCCTTGGCAAAAGGCCCGCCGGGGATGGCGTTCATGGCAAAAAAGGTAATGGCTGAGATAATAAAGATGGTTACGATCGCAAGCAGAATGCGCTTGATCGCGTATTTTAGCATCCGGACGCCTTCTTTCTCTGAGAACTTGGGACACCGCCCGCCGGGCATCCGGCGTTCGTACACGGCATCATACCAAATAATGCATGATTAAGCAACAATTACATGATACAAAGATAATCCCGCGCCCTGCCATGTGTTTTTTGGCCTAAAGAGCGCGGGAAAAGTGGAATCAGAGGGAAAAACGGAGCAAGCGCGTAATTTTATGCAGCTCTGTATAAAGGGCCGGCGCTATCTGTGGTACAGCCGGCGCGTCTGATACTTTGGATCGCAGGTGAGGTTAACCCCCAGGCGGCGGAACACGTTTTCATCCACCGGGGAGAGGATGACGGTGGTGTGCACCTCGCAGCCCTTCAGCTGGGGCAATTGGCTCAGCGCCCGGGCGGCCGCCTCGCTTTGGGAGGCGGTGATGGAGAGGGCCACCAGCACCTCATCGGTGTGCAGCCGGGGGTTGCGGTTGCCCAGATAGTTGAGCTTCAAGTCCTGCACCGGGCCGATCACCTCCGGGGGGATCAGCTTTTCCGCCTTGGGGATGCCCGCCAGGCGCTTGAGGGCGTTTAGCAAAAGGGCGGCGGAAGCGCCCAGGAGGCTGGTGGTCTTCCCGGTGATGATCTCCCCGTTTTCCAGCTCAATGGCGGCGGCGGGGGCGCCGGTGCTGCCTGCCCGCTTGCGGCTGGCCGCGATCACGGGGCGGTCCTCATCGCTCAGCTTTAATTGCTGCATCAGCAGGTGGAGCTTGCCCACCTCCTCCTCACTCACATGGCCCCGGCGCTGCTCGCACAGGCTGGTGTACAGCCTGCGGATAACCTCCTGCTTGGCGGCGGCCTCCACCAGGGCCTCGTCGGTGATGCAGTAGCCCACCATGTTCACCCCCATGTCCGTGGGCGAATGGTAGGGCATCTCCCCCCAGATTTTCTCAAGGATGGCGCGCAGGATGGGGAAAACCTCGATGTCCCGGTTGTAGTTGACCGCGGGCACCTGATAGGCCTCCAGATGGAAGGGGTCCAGGCTGTTCACATCCCCCAGGTCCACGGTGGCCGCCTCATAGGCCACGTTCACCGGGTGCTTAAGCGGCAGGTTCCAGATGGGGAAGGTTTCAAACTTGGCATAGCCCGCCTTCATCCCCCGCTGATGCTCCTGATAGAGCTGGGACATGCACACCGCCATCTTGCCGCTGCCGGGCCCCGGGGCGGTCACCAGCACCAGGCGGCGGCTGGTCTCCACAAATTCGTTTTTGCCATATCCCTTTTCGCTCACCACCAGGTCCACATTGCTGGGATAACCCTCGATGAAATAGTGGATATACACCTTCACCCCCAGGCTGCGAAGCTTCCGGCGGAAAAGCTGGGCGTTGCGCTGGGTGGCCCAGTGGGTGATCACCACGGAGCCCACCTTCATCTGCACTGACTCAAAGGCGTCGATCAGGCGCAGCACCTCCTGGTCGTAGGTGATGCCCAAATCCCCCCGCACCTTGTTTTTCTCGATGTCATTGGCGCTGATCACCACGATGACCTCTATCTCATCCCGAAGCTTCCCCAGCATGCTGATCTTGCTGTCCGGCTGAAAGCCCGGCAGCACCCGGGCGGCGTGGTTGTCATCAAACAGCTTTCCGCCCAGCTCCAGATACAATTTCCCCCCAAATTGATCCACCCGCTCCATGATCTTCTTAGACTGGGTGCGGGTGTACAGCTCATGGTCAAAGCCCCTTAGCATTGCTCCCTCCTCACTGAAAAGGGCACAACCGTGTCTGTGCCCTTGGTTTTGGCGCGATGTGCGCCTGAATAGATGAACCTGAATCAGTGTAACGCAAAAAAGCCGGGTTTGGCAAGGGCGTAAATTCTCGCTGCCCTGCGCCAAACCCGGCGTGAAGATCAAAGGTCGTCCAGCAGCGCTCCGGATTTGGCGTAGGCGGTGCTTTTGGCCTCGAAGAAATCCGTCTTGATCATGTTGGCGTTGGAGTACTGGCTCACCCACTTCATGGTGTCCGGCTCCTTGTCATAGCCCTCATAGATGGGCTCAAGGCCGATGCCCGCGGCCCGCAGGTTGCCCAGGTATTTGATGTAATCGCTCACCATCTGCCCGGTCAGCCCCTGGATGTCCTCCCCGATGGCGTACTGTCCCCAGGCGATCTCCTGCTCGCAGCCCTCCCGGATCATCTCCCGGTACATGGCCTTATACTCCGGGGTGAACACGGAGGGCTCCTCCTTTTCCAGCTCCGCAATGATGTTGCGGAAGAGATACAGGTGGGTGGCCTCGTCCCGGTTGATATAGCGGATCTCCTGAACAGAGCCCGGCATGCGGTTGTTGCGGCCCAGGTTGTAAAAGAACATAAAGCCGGAATAGAAGTAAATCCCCTCTAAGATGTAGTTGCCCAAAATGGCCCGCATGAAGTTCTCCAGCGTCTTCTCCTGCTGGAAGGCGTTGTAGATATCCCCGATAAAGGTGTTGCGGGCCAGCAGGCGCTCGTCATCCTTCCACTGATAAAGGACGGCGTCCCGCTCATGGGGCTCGCAGATGGAGTCCAGCATATAGGAATAGCTCTGGGAGTGGAGCACCTCCTGATAGGTCTGCAGGCACAGGCAGAGGTTCACCTCGTTGGCGGTGATGTACTCCCCGATGTTGGGGAGGTTGGCCGTCTGGATGCTGTCCAGAAAAATCAGGAAGGACAGCACCTTGTCATAGGCCCGGCGCTCAGCCGGGGGCAGCAGGGGATACTGCTTTTTGTCCGTGGTGAGGTTGATCTCCTCCGGAATCCAGAAGTTGTTCATCGCCTGGCGATACCAGGGGGAGACCCATTGATACTTCAGGTTGTTGAAGTCGTTGAGGTTGGTGGTGTTGCCGCCGATCATTCGGCGCAGCCGCACCTGGGTGTCGCCCTGAGGGTTAAACAAGGGCTTTTTGGTCATCTGGCTCATGGTCCCGCTCCTCCTTTTTGGCTTCACGCAGCTTTCTGTTTTGAAAAAGGATGCAGCCAGGCATCGCTCTTGCAAAGAGCATAGCACGATGCGCGGGGCGGAGCAATCAGGCGGCCGGCTTTTCACGCCCCGGCATAAACCACAGCCGGATGACCCAGGCGCCAAAGAGGAAGCAGCCGGTTAACAGGATAAAGACAAAGTCCTTAAGCATCTCCCAGGAAACGGTGTGAAAGCCCTTGATGAGCAGGTGCCCCGCCAGCCAGGAAAGGGGCAGCCCCAAAAGCATCCGGATCACCCGGCGCGCCTTCTCTTTCTTGCGGAAAATAAGCAGCAGAAGCCCCAGAATCAGCGCCAGTCCCAGGGCCAATACCAGGTAATAGGCCAGCGCCAGCCGGGGCATCGTCCAGCGCCCGCCGTTTGGATTGGGGTCAGGGCCAAACACCAGCCTGTCCTCCCGGCCCGGCTCCAGGTAGAAAACCACCGCCCGGCTGTCCGGATCAAGGCTTTCAGTCAGCTTAAGCTCTCCCTGCCCTCCGGTCCTGTCAAAGGGATAGGAGAACACCTCCAGGTCAAAGGTCTGAAGGCCCGGATCCTCCTGCGAAGCCCAAGGGAATGGAATCAGGCGGGCCCGATACCCCCGCCGCACCGTGACCACCAGGCTGTCCCCCTGCTGATGAATCTCAAACAGCCCCTCCTGATAGGGCGCGAATTGGGGAGAGGTAAGGGCGGAAAGAGCCGCGGCAGCAAAGGCCAGCACCAAAAACATGGCCAAAAGCCCCGTTAACAGGCGGCGTTTTTTGATTTGCCGGCTGATCTTTTCAAGCGGCAGGGCGGCCTGCTGCGCAGCCGGAAGGTTCGCCTGAAGTTCCTTTAGCGTCTCAGAGCAGGCGGGGCAGTCCTTCAGGTGCTCTTCCACCAGCTCCCGGCTTTCGGGGCTGGCCAGCCCCTCCGCGTACAGGGGCAAAAGGTCCTTAATGATATCGCAGTTCATGTTTCCTCCTCATAGATGTCTTTGATCATCCTGCGCGCCCGGTGATAGACCACACAGGCCCAGTTGGCGCTTTTGCCAAACAGCCCGCCGATGGCCCCGAAGGGCATCTCCCCCCAGACCCGCAGCGCGAACACCTGGCGGTAGGGCTCCCTGATGCCTCCGGCAATGGCGGCAAGGCTTCTGGCCTCCTCCCGGTCAAAAAGAGGGCCCAGGGCGTCCTCCGCCTCCGGCTCCGGCAGCCCTTCAAGGGGCCTCAGGCGCTTTTGCTTCCGCAGGTGGCTTAAGTAAAGGTTCCGGGTGATCTGGCACAGCCAGACCCTCAGCTGGCTCTGGCCCCGGAAGCCCTCCAGGACGTCCATGGCTTTTAGAAAGGTTTCACTGGTCAAATCCAGCGCCAGCTCCCGGTTTCCCGCCAGCTTCAGCGCATAGCGGTAAACATCCTGGAAATAGGCCTGATAGACCGCGCCGATCTCCCGCAAAGCCTCACCCCTTCCTTAACCATAAGACGCGCGAAAAATGGAAACATGACAAACCGGACGCTTTTTGCCCCCTCCGGCGTGGTACAATCCCCTAAGACAAATGAAGGGAGACCAAAGGATGCCAAGTAAACGCTGTGAGATCCTCTGTGTGGGCACGGAACTGCTGCTGGGGGACATTCTCAACACCAACGCCCGCTTCCTGGCGCAGGAAGTCTCCCAGCTGGGGCTTGATCTCTACTACCAGACGGTGGTGGGCGATAACGAGCGCCGCCTGGAGGAGGCGGTGCGCCTGGCCCTGTCCCGCAGCGATTTTCTGCTGATCACAGGCGGCCTGGGGCCCACTTCTGATGACATCACCAAGGAGGTGGTGGCCCGGGTGTATGACCGGCCCCTGGTGATGCACGCCCCCAGCCTCACAGCGCTTCAGGCCTTTTATGACACCGTCAGGCGCCCCATGCCCAAAAACAACCAGCGCCAGGCCCTGGCGCCTGAGGGCGCCCTGGTGCTTGAAAACCCCCAGGGCACCGCCCCCGGCTATATCCTGGAGGATCCGCCCGGCCCCACCGCTATCCTGCTGCCGGGGCCTCCCCGGGAGGTGAAGGCCATGTTCAAAGCCCATGTGGCCCCCTATCTGCGCCGGTTTTCAAAGGGGCTGCTCCTCTCCCGCATGGTGCGGGTGATCGGGCTTGGGGAATCCCGCATGGCGGAGATGCTGGAGGACCTGATTGTGGAAGGCGTCAACCCCACCCTGGCCCCCTACGCCCGGGAAGGGGAGGCCTTTGTGCGCGTCACCGCCCGGGGAGACAGCCCGGAGGAGGCCCGCCGCCTCACCCAGCCGGTGGTGGAGGAAATTCTCCGCCGCCTGGGCCGGCATGTGTATGGCGTGGATATAGACAGCCTGGAGGAGGCGCTTTCAGCGCTGCTGAAAAAAACCGGGCTTAAGCTTGCCGTCGCGGAGGCGGGCACGGCGGGGCTGGCGGCCTTCCGCCTGCTGGCCTTGCCCGAGGCTAAAGGGCAGATGGCTCCCTGCCTGAGCGGGGAAAGCCTCAGCGATATAAAAACCCTGCTGGAGCCGGATGGTGAAGCCCTCCCCCCGGCCCCCGAGGCGGCCTGCGCCGCCCTGGCCCAAACCCTCTGCCGGACCCGGCAGGCTTCCGCGGCCCTGGTTATCTCCCTGGGGGAGGAGGGGAAATACGCCTACGCGGTCTGTCTTAAGGGCCACGCCACCGCCCTTCTTGCCACCGCGCCCAGGCAAAGGGACAGGGCCTATCTGCGCACCCAGGCGGTGCAAAACGCCTTTGACATGCTAAGGCACCGCCTGCTGGACTTGGCTTAAGAGGCGGGGTCGCCCTCTTCTTCCTCCAGCGGCTCCATCCCGCAGTTGATGGGGATGCCCTGGTCATTAAGATAGCCCTCCCCCCAGGCATACATCCGGTCCAGGACCGGCTTAAGGCTTTTTCCAAAGTCCGTCAGCGCGTATTCCACCTTGGGCGGCACCACGGGGTAAACGGTGCGGCTGAGCAGGCCATCCGCCTCCAGTTCCCTTAGCTGCTGGGTGAGCATTTTTGGGGTGGCCTGGGGAATCAGCCGGGCCAGCGCGCCATAGCGCCGCTTCCCGGGCACCAGGTGCCAGAGGATCAAGGCCTTGTACTTCCCGCCGATCAGCCCAAGGGCGGCGCTGACGGGGCAGTTGATGGTGTGGGGCTGGGTGCTCATGGGCATTACTATCCTTTCGGTAAGTATATGACAAAATAGTGCGTACTTGTCTTTTCGTCCTTATTGCGTGTAGTATAGGGCTGACAGGCGGCGCTGTCAAGCCCGCCTGAATACAGATGAGGTGATCACATTGGAAACCAAGCAATTTGACATACAGGGCATGCACTGCGCTTCCTGCGCGGCCAACGTGGAAAAGCACGCCAGCGCCCTTCCGGGGGTGAAGGAGGCGTCCGTCAACCTGGCCACAGAGAAGCTTCAGGTGCGCTATGACCCGGAGGAGTTCGCCTTGGACAAGCTGAAAACTGAAATTGACGGCCTGGGCTATGTTTTCGTGGCCCCGGCCCTTGAGGCCAGTACCACCATCCCCATCGAGGGGATGACCTGCGCCTCCTGCGCCCAGGCGGTGGAGAAAGAGCTGGTCCGCCTCCCCGGGGTAACCTTCGCCTCGGTCAACCTGGCCACGGAAAAGGCCAGCGTGCGCTACCGCCCGGACGAGACAGGCCAGCGGAAAATCCGGGAGGCCATCCAAAGGGCCGGCTACAAGCCCCTCCAGTCCACCAAGCCCTCCCAGGCGGAGGAGGACCGGGCCCGCCGGGAGGAGGGCATCCGGAAGATGTGGCGGCGGGTGATCATCGCCGCGGTCTTCTGCCTGCCACTTCTTTATCTGGCCATGGCCCCCATGATCTCCGCCAGCCTGCCCATCCCTGCCTTTTTGGACATGCACACCCGGCCTTTAAACTTCGCCCTGGCGCAGCTTCTGCTGCTGCTGCCCATCCTCTGGGCGGGGCATCGCTTCTATGTCTCCGGCACCAAGGCGGCGCTCAGGCGCGCCCCCAACATGGACACCCTGGTGGCCATGGGCACCTCGGCCGCCATCATCTACAGCCTTTGGGAGACCATCCTGATCGCCCAGGGCAGCCACGAGGCGGTGCACGGGCTGTATTATGAATCCGCCGGCGTCATCATCACCCTGATCCTGCTTGGCAAAACCCTGGAGGCGGTGTCCAAGGGCCGCACCGGGGAGGCGGTGAAGGCCCTGCTGGCCCTCACGCCCAAAACCGCCATCCTCCTAAGCGGGGATGAGGAGCGGGAGATCCCCGTTGAAGAGGTGGAGGCGGGAGACATCCTTCTGCTGCGCCCCGGCGCCCGGGTGCCGGTGGACGGCGTGATTATCTCCGGCGCCAGCGGCCTTGACGAATCCGCCATGACCGGGGAGAGCATGCCCGTGATGAAGGAAGCGGGCGACCAGGTGTTCGCCGCCACCCTGAACACCACCGGCTCCCTGCGCTTCCGCGCGGAAAAGGTGGGGGATGACACGGCGCTGGCCCAGATCATCCGCCTGGTGGAGGAGGCCCAGGGCTCCAAGGCGCCCATCGCCAGACTGGCGGACAAGGTTTCCGGCATCTTCGTGCCCGTGGTGTTTGCCATCGCCCTCATCGCTGGCATCGCCTGGCTGATCGCCACCGGGGACATCAACTTCGCCCTGAGGGTCTTTATCCCGGTATTGGTGATCGCCTGCCCCTGTGCTTTGGGGCTGGCCACCCCCACCGCCATCATGGTGGGCACCGGCAAGGGCGCTGAACACGGCATTCTCATCAAAAGCGGCCAGGCCCTGGAAACCGCCCAGGCGGTTGACACCGTGGTGCTGGACAAAACCGGCACCCTCACCCAGGGCGAACCCCAGGTGCGGGACATCCTGCCCCAGGGGAACCTTGACGAAAACCAGCTGCTAAGCCTTGCGGCTTCCCTTGAGAGCGGCAGCGAGCACCCCCTGGGCCAGGCCATTCTGCTGGAGGCCAGGGCGCGAGGCCTTGCGCTTTCAGAGGCCAGCGGCTTTGAGGCCTTAGCGGGCTTTGGCGTAAAAGGCCAGGTGGCAGGCCAAGAGGTGCTTATCGGCAACCAGGCCCTGCTTGAAAACGCGGGCGTCCCGGTGGAAGCCCTGGTGTCAAAGGCCCAGGCGCTGGCCGAGGGCGGCAAAACCCCCATGTATGTGGCCCTGTCAGGCAAACCCGCCGGGCTGATCGCTGTGGCGGATAAACTGAAGGACACCAGCCGGGAGGCGGTTTCTAAAATGAAGGCCCTGGGCCTTGAGGTGATGATGCTCACCGGGGATAACGCCCGCACCGCCCAGGCCATCGCCAGCGAGGCGGGCATCACCCGGGTGCTGGCGGATGTGAAGCCCGGGGAAAAGGCGGACGCTGTCAAGGCCCTCCAGGCGGAAGGCCGCAAGGTGGCCATGGTGGGCGACGGCATCAACGACGCCCCCGCCCTGGCCCAGGCGGACATCGGCATCGCCATCGGCTCCGGCACGGACGTGGCCATCGAGTCCGCGGACATCGTGCTGATGCGCTCCAACCTTCAGGATGTGGCCACCGCCATCAAGCTCAGCCGTCAAACCCTTAGAACCATCAAGCAAAACCTGTTCTGGGCCTTTGGCTATAACGTGCTTGGCATCCCGGTGGCAGCAGGCGTTCTCCATCTGTTTGGCGGGCCCCTGCTCAACCCCATGATCGCTGCCGCGGCCATGAGCTTCAGCTCCGTCTCCGTCCTGCTAAACGCCCTGCGCCTGAAGCGCTTCAAGCCCTAAAGGCTGACACACAGGGCGGGCGGCGGCGCTTCAGGGCGCTTCCGCCCGCCTCTTTTTTGTGCTATTCTTTTAAAAAACATCAGGGTCACAAGGCCCCTTTAAGGAGATAAGATGGCTTTTGAAAAGGCGCGCATCCGCTTTTATGACCAGGGGGAGGACAGCCGGGTGATCTTCTCCCTGATCCCCAGCACCTACCAAGGCAAATGGGTCTGGGCCCAAAACAAAAACCGCGTGGGCCTTGAATTTCCCGGCGGCCATGTGGAGCCCGGGGAAAGCCCGGACGCGGCGGCCCGGCGGGAGCTGGAGGAGGAAACCGGCGCCACCGCCTATCGCATCTGGCCGGTGTGCTACTATTCCGTCAGCCTCAGGGAGGCGGACGGCAGCTTCGCCCCCGCCCGCTTTGGCCGCCTGTACTACGCGGAGATCTCCGCCCTGGGGCCCATTGATTCCGAGATAGACCACCTGGTTTTCAGCGAAAAAATACCCGGGAACCTGGTGTTCCCGGATATCCAGCCCGTGCTTTTGCGCCATGTGGAAACATGGCGCCTGGCTCATAAACTATAAGCGCCTGATTACCAGATGCCAAACCACTGGCCCAGCGCCCAGGGCTTGATCAGGTGCAAGAGCAGCAAAAGCACGCTGACCAGCGCCATCACCTTATGCCCTTTGAAGGCCCGGCGGTCCTTTTTAAAATAAAAGGCCGCGCCCAGGGCCGCCGTCAGCAATAAAGCCAGATAGAGCAAAAGCCCCGTGTGCAGCGCTATGCGGCCGCTTAGCGCCATCCAGCCATGCGCCAGAGCGATGATGGCCAAAAGCACGCCGGCAACCCGGTGGATGGGTCGCAGGCGTTTGATGAGGTTTAAAAAGCGCTTGTCCTTGGTTTTCACCGTCCACTGGTTGATTTTCCGCAGCCAGTAAGGGGCCGTGGCGATCAGGATCAGCGCCACGCTGAGCCATCCTAAAAGCTTGTAATTCATCGTCCCTCCAAAATCTGCCGGCACAAGGCCGGCAGGTGATGGTGATTTTTTATATGCGCTTAGTCCGCCAGCACACCGATTTCAACCACGTTGTCCAGCTTCTCCGGCCCGTGGGGCGCGCCCTTTAGGGCCTCGGTCAAATCCTGGCCCGCGTTATGGCCGTTGTGGGTGCCGTTGGCCCAGGCCGCGCTGTCGGTGACGTCATAGATAATGCCGTCCACCGCGATATAGGCGCGCCTGCCTTCCTTGCCGTCAAACGCCTTCAGCTCCTCCAGAGTCAGGCTGAGGGCGTCCTGGGCCCCCGCGGTTTCCTCAGGCGCATCGGTGACGGGCACCTCCGTCGCCGGAACGTCCGTAACCTCAGGGGTCGCCGTGGCTGCGGGCTGGGAGGGGGTGCAGCCGACCAGGAAAATCCCCGCGGCTAAAATAAGCGCCAAAGCGTATACCTTTTTATTCTTGAACATTCTTGGCTCCTTTCTTCTCGCCTTTCATAAGGCCTACCATGAGAAAATACCCGCCGCCCCCAAAACCTAAACCGTTCCCGGCTTATTTATGTTGCAATTGCAACTGCGCTTTTGCGGTGTTATAGTATAATGGCCTCGGCGAAAGGGACAAAGCCCTTTGGCTAACAGGAGGATTTTGGATGCTTCGTGACATTATCACCATCGATCAGGATAAATGCATCGGCTGCGGGCTGTGCGTCCGGGCCTGTCAGGAGGGCGCCATCGGCATGGTGGACGGCAAGGCCCGCCTGCTGAGGGATGACTACTGCGACGGCCTGGGCAACTGCCTGCCCACCTGCCCGGTGAGCGCCATCAGCTTTGAAACCCGGGAGGCGGCCGCCTTTGACAGCGCCGCCGTCCAGCAGCATAAGGCCCGTCTGGCAGATGACCAGGCGTCCCCCGCAGGCTGCCCCGGGCGGCAGGCGATGCGCTTTGAGCCGGCCCCCGTCCAAACCCAGGCCCAGGAGGCCCCTGCCGCAAGCCAGCTTGGCAACTTCCCCGTGCAGCTGCAATTGGTGGCGGTAAACGCCCCCTTCCTTGACAACGCCAAGCTGCTTATCTCAGCGGACTGCGCCGCCTATGCCAGCGGGGATTTTCACCGCCGGATCATGACGGGGCATGTCACCCTCATCGGCTGCCCCAAGCTGGACGCCCATGACCAGGCCGCGAAGCTCACGGAGATTCTCAAGCACAACAACATCAAATCCGTCAAG
>ERZ764778.1041-NODE-1041-length-29947-cov-6.861167_pt1 | contig 29947 bp, 29 predicted proteins | sample MGYA00374951_ERZ764778 | MGnify/ENA primary metagenome ERZ764778 (study PRJEB28918, sample SAMN05720193) | bioreactor metagenome | isolation source: Anaerobic biogas reactor | place: USA:Washington, USA | collected 2015-08-08 ...
GACGGGTGAGAATGCCTGGACCAGCATGCTGTGGTACTCCCAGCTGCTCCTGGCGGTTGGCGGGCCTGAGGTGTATCAGCGCGGCCTGGATGACCCGGCCTTTGTGCAGGCGGCTGAAGTGCTTCGCAAGATGTTTGACTACACCTCCTCTGACGCTGTGGGCGCGGGCGCCGCGGTGGTCAACGGCCACTTCCTCAACTTTGAGGCCGCTGTCTACACCAATGGCCCCTGGTTCCTGCCGCGCTTTGCCAATGAGGGCATCAACGACCTGGGCGACAAGGTCCGCTTCGCGCTGCCGCCGGAGTATGTGGGCGGCCTGGGGGAATACGGCAGCCTGGCCACCACCATTCAGGCCTACATCTGCGCGGGCAAAACGGATGACGCGGACAAGGAAGCCGCCGTGGTGGAATTTTACAAGTTCATCTCCCAGCCGGAGTGGCTCTACAAGCTGGCCGAATCCTCCGGCTCCATGTTCTCGGTGAAGCTGGACGGCAACCCCAAGGACATCCAGATCAAACAGGATCTGCTGGCGGCGGCCAACGAAGCCCCCGCGCTGATCAAGCACTTCAACGACAACCTGCCCACGGAAGTGGTCAACGCCTTCCCGGCGGCGCTGGATGAGCTGGTGCTGGATCTGGTGGACGCCCAGGGCTTTGTGGACCTGCTCAAGGGCGCTCTTGACTAAACTTTCCAATAGGCCTATGCCATGACAACCGCGCCGCCGGAGGCCCCGGAACCATTTGCGGGCTTTCGGCGGCGCACCATTCGACCTGAGGAGGGGGTGCTTGGATGAAGCTGAGCAGACAGGACAGGGTTGGGATGGCGCTGTTCATGACGCCCGGCATGCTTCTTTTCCTTGGTTTTTTTGTTCTTCCGGTGTTCTACGTTTTGGCTGTGAGCGCGCTTGAGTGGAACGGGATGACAAGCCCCGTGTTTGTGGGGCTGAACAATTATCTGAGGATTTGGCGCGATGTGGTTTTCCGGCGCAGCGTGGGCAACAACATCATCTGGGCCCTGGTGGCCTGCTGTGTGCAGGTGCCGCTGGCCATTTTGATGGCGCTTATCCTAAACAGCAAACCCAGAGGCTGGCAGGCCTTCCGCACCATCTACTTCTTTCCCCAGGTGATCTCCGGTGTGGCGCTGGCCATGCTCTGGTCCGCGGTATACAACAGCGAATACGGCCTGTTAAACGGCATTTTGCATGCGCTGGGGCGGGGGGATCTGGCGCGCAACTGGCTGGGGAATTTGCAGACCGCGCTGCCGGCTTTGCTGATATACTGGGTGTTTTATGTGGGCTATTACATGGTGATTATCATGTCTGATCTGTCCGGCATCACCCAGGACTATTACGAGGCCGCCCAGATCGACGGCGCGGGCAGCATCCAGCAGGCCTGGTACATCTCCCTGCCCTTGGCCCGCAACAGCATCATGACCTGCGTGACCCTGGCGGCTGTCCTCAGCCTGCGGCAGTTTGAGCAGGTCTTCCTGCTGACAAACGGGGGCCCCGCCAACCGCACCAGCACCATGGTGCTGTATCTGTACAAGCAGATTCAGAACATGCGCTATGGCCAGGCAAATGCCGCCAGCGTGATGCTGATCTGCCTGGGCGTGGTGGTGATTCTGGGCATCCGGCGGCTGTTTGCGATGAGGAGTTCCGCTTATGAGTAAGATTATGACGCGCAGGCCCGCTGTCTACCTAAGCCGGGGGGACAGCGTCAAGGGCGCCATCGGCTTTGTGGTGAAATGGCTGCTGATTATTTTCTTTGCGGTCTATACGCTGTTTCCCCTGATCTGGCTGATTATCTCCTCCCTTAAGACCAATACGGAGCTGTTTGGCGATCCCTTTTCCCTGCCCCGGGTGTGGCAGTTCTCCAACTATCAAAACGCCCTGGCGGTGTCGGGGCTGCTCAAAATGATGGGCAACTCCATCTTGATAGCGCTTCTGGCCACCCTGGCCAACGTGGTGTGCGCCAGCATGCTGGCCTACTGCCTCTCCCGTTTTCGCTTCAAGGGGCGCGAGATCATCTTCACGCTGTTTTCAGCCGGCATCCTGGTGCCGCTTAACGCCCTGATGGTGCCCTATTTTATGACGATTACCAACATCGGCCTTTATAACACCAGGGCCGGGTTGATTTTGCTTTACAGCGCCATTGGCATCCCTATGTCCACCTTCATCATCCGGGGGCTGATGGGCAGCCTTTCCCGGGAGATAGAGGAGGCCGCCTACATCGATGGCTGCGGCTTTTTCGGCCGTTTCTTCCGCATCATCCTGCCGCTTTCCCGCAACGGCCTGATGACGGCGGCGACCTTCCAGTTCTTAACCTGCTGGAACGAGTTTGTGTTCGCCAACCTTCTCACCTCCTCCCAGGATGTGCGCACCATCCAGCTGGGGATCCGCTATTTCACCAATCAGTTTTCCACGGACTTCGTTTCCATGTACGCGGCCATTGTCATCAGCGTTTTGCCCAGCATTCTGGGCTATGTTCTGTTCCAAAAGCAGATTGTCTCGGGGCTGACCTCCGGGGCGGTCAAGGGTTAAGTGAGGAGGGCTGAATGAATCTGGACTTAGAGCAGGCCATTAAGGACATCAGGGAGCAGACCGTGCGCTGCATCGCTTCCATCGGGGTGGGGCATCTGGGGGGCAGCCTCTCCCTGGCGGAGATTTTAGGGTGCCTGTATTTCAGGCACATGCGCGTTGAGCCGGATAATCCCAGGCTGCCCGGACGGGACCGGCTGATCGTCTCAAAAGGGCATGCGGGCCCCGCGGTTTACGCGGCGCTGGCGCTTCGCGGCTTTTTTCCTGTCCAGGAGCTGCTTACCTTAAACGCGGGGGGCACCAAGCTGCCCAGCCATTGTGACATGAACATGACCCCGGGGGTTGACATGACCACCGGCTCCCTGGGCCAGGGCATCTCCTGCGCGGTGGGCGTGGCGCTGGCCTCCCGCCTGGCGGGGGACGGGGCCACCATCTATGCCATCATCGGGGACGGGGAGTCCCAGGAGGGGCAGGTGTGGGAGGCCGCCATGTACGCGGGCAACCAGCGGCTTAACAACCTGATTGTATTCACGGACTATAACGATCTGCAGATTGACGGCCCGGTCAGCCAGGTGAACGACCTGGCGCCTTTGGAGGACAAGTGGCGCGCCTTTGGCTGGTTTGTCCAGGTGATCAATGGGCATAAGGTGCAGCAGATCAATGAGGCCATCAGCCGCGCAAAACATCAGGACAAAGCGGCGATGATCATCGCCAAAACCATCAAGGGCAAGGGCGTTGCCTTTGTGGAGGCCCTGGGCGCCGGCAACCACAACATGCCCCTCTCCAGGGAAGAGGCGGACGCGGCCATCGCGGAAATCAGGGGGGAGGGATGAGCCAGATGGAAATGCGGCAGGTATATGTGGACACCATCAGGGAGATGATGGCGGAGGATGCGCGCATCGTGCTCCTCAACGCGGATCTGGGCAAGGCCGGCGGCACGCTGGGCCTGGCCAAGCTCTACCCTGACCGGGTGTTTGACGTGGGGGTGGCGGAGGCCAACATGCTGTCCATCGCAGCCGGGATGGCCAGCTATGGCCTCAGGCCCTGGGTGGCCACCTTCGCGCCCTTTGCCACCCGCCGGGCCTGTGACCAGTTTGCCTTAAGCATCTGCTACGCCCGGCAAAATGTGAAGGTGATCGGCATGGACCCGGGCATCGCCGCGGAGCTTAACGGCGGCACCCACATGGGCCTGGAGGACGTCGCGGCCACCCGCTCCTATAAGGGGCTGACCATTTTTGAGCCCGTGGACGCCCGGCAGCTAAAGCAGGCGCTGCCCCAGCTTCATGCCCATCAGGGGCCGGCCTATATCCGCTTGTTCCGAAAGGCAATCGCGGAGGTGTTTCCGGAGGGCTACCGGTTTGAGCTGGGCCGGGCGGATGTGGTCAAAGAGGGCAGGGATGTGAGCCTCTTTGCCTCAGGGCTGATGGTTCAGGAGTGCGTGGAGGCCCTCCCCCTGCTTGAGGCGGCCGGCATCTCAGCGGAGCTGGTGAACATCCACACCATCAAGCCCATCGACCGGGAGGCCATCCTGCGCAGCGCCCGCAAAACGGGCTGCGTGGTGACGGCGGAGAACCACAGCGTCATCGGCGGCCTTTATTCCGCGGTGGCGGAAACGCTGGCCTCCGGCTGCCCTGTTCCGGCGCTGCCCATTGGCATCAACGACATGTTCGGGGAGGTGGGCTTTCTCCCCTACCTGAAAAAACGCTTTCACATGACCAAGGAAGATATCCTTGCGGCTTGCCGGGAGAGCATCCGCAAGAAGGAGGAATTCAAATGAAAATCGCTATCGGCTCTGACAAATCCGGCTACATCTTAAAGGAGGCCATCAAAAAGCAGCTCGTCTCAGAGGGCTGGTCCGTTGACGATCTGGGCACCACGGATCCGGATCAGGCCAAGGGCTTTTTTATCGTCGCCCCCGAGGTGGCAGGCCGGGTGCAGGCGGGGGAATACGAGCGCGCCATCTTAATCTGCGGCACGGGCGCTGGCATGAGCATCGTGGCCAATAAGTTCAAGGGCGTCCAGGCCGTGGCCTGCGAAGGGGTCTATGCCGCCACCATGGCCCGGGTGATCAACAACGCCCAGATACTGTGCCTGGGGGGCTGGATTGTGGCGCCGGAGATGGGCGTTAAAATGGCCCAGGCCTTCTTGGGCGCGGAGTGGCTACAGGGCGTCGAGCCCTGGCGGGAGGAATGGCTGAAAGCGGCTGCCGGGCAGGTGAGCGCCATTGAAGCGGAGCGTTTTGGAGGGAAAGAGGCATGAAGCACGCGATTAAGTTAGGGGTGGTCTGTCTGACGCGCAGCACCTTTGATTATCCGGCAGCGGGGGAAATCTATAAGGGCATCCTTAAGGACTTAAGAAACCTGGAGCAGGTGGATGTTCTGGCGGTGGAGGAGCCCATCATGGACACCCAGGAGGCGGTTAAGACCGGCAACCTCTTTGCCGCAAACCTGGTGGACGGCCTGATCGTCATCAGCGGCACCTTCCATCTGGGGCATCTGCTGCTGGAGATCAAAAAGCGCTGCGACAGGCCGGTTTTGCTCTGGGGCCTTCCGGAATTGCCCTATGACGGGGGGAAAATCCGCCTCAACTCGGTCTGCGGGCTGAACATGAACGCCAGCAACCTGGTGAAAAGCGGCATCACGGATTTCACCTACACCGTGGGGGATCAGGTGGACGAGAACTGGGTGGACGCGGTCCGGATGATCGCCCTGCTCAAACAGACGAAACTGGGGCTGATCGGCTCCAGGGCCCACGGCTTTTTCAATGTGGACATTGATGACCTGGCGCTCTACGGCAAGTTTGGCTGCGTGCTGGACTATGTTACCTTGGGCACGCTGTTTGACATGCCCTTTGATGAAAAGCTGGCGGCCAGGCATCTGGAGCGGATCAAATCCTTCTTTGACACCTCCGCCGTCACGGAGGACAAACAGCGCAAGGTGGCGGAGCTGGCGGCCAAGTTCCAGGCCCTGGCCGAAAAGGAGGGCTTTACCGCCCTGGGCATCCGCTGCTGGCCGGAGTTCGCCCCCGCCTTTGGCATCGCGCCCTGCGCCGCCATGGCCCTGGCCCAGGATGAGGGCCTGATCATCGCCTGTGAGGGGGATATGGACTGCGCGGTGACCATGCTCTGCCACAAGGCCGCCGGCGCCCAGACGCCCTACATGGCGGATTTAAGCCAGGTGAACGCCCTGGAGAACGATGCCCTGATGTGGCACTGCGGCGTGGCGGCCACCGGGCTTGCGGACGGCGTCAGCACCCCCAGCCTGGACACCTATCACGCAGGCGGGCGCGGGGTGACGGCAGGCTTCGTGATGAAGCCGGGCCCCATCAACATGGCCCGCCTGGACAGCATCAGGGGCGAGTACCGCCTTTTCACCCGCCGGGGGGAGGCGATCCCCATGGGCAAGGAGCTGGCCGGCACCTACGCCAAGGTGCGCTTTGAAGACCCCATGGACAAGGTGCTGGACGATGTCATCTACAGCGGCCTGGCCCACCATGTTTCCATGGTGTATGGCGATTTCACCCGGGCCTTTGAGATCTTCGCGCGGCTTAAGGATGTGCCGATGATCTGAGATGAAAGCTTGGCTGAGAAGGGATTTCTATGACAAAGCCTGACCGCCTGCGCCGCTGCTGTTTTACGGGCCACCGGCCCCAGAAGCTTGTGCGGCGGGAGGAGGAGATCAAAGACAGCCTGGAGCGGGAGATCCTCCGGGCGGTGGCGGATGGTTTTGACACCTTCATCACCGGGATGGCCCAGGGGGTGGACCTCTGGGCGGGGGAGATCATCCTGCGGCTGCGCCAGGAAAACCCGGGGCTGGGGCTTATCGCGGCGCTGCCCTATCCGGATTGTGAGCGCCACTGGACGGCCCCCTGGCGGCGGCTGTTCGCGCAGGTCTTAAAGGGGGCGGACCAGGTGGTCTGCTTAAGCCCCCGGTACAGCCGCGCGGTTTATCTCAAGCGGGATCAGTGGATGGTGGACCAGTCCGCCCGGGTGATCGCGGTGTATGAGGGCGCGCCTGGCGGCACCCAGGACACCATCGCCCATGCCAAGGAAAAGGGTGTTGAGATCAAATACGCCTAAGGCGATTTTTAAGCGTCAAGAAGGCCCCGGCATCTGCCCGGGCCTTCTTGATATAAGAGGGTCTTTGCTTTTTCTTATTTTCCCAGCTGCTTATGCAGGCTGAAAAAGGCTTTGGTGTCCCCCAGGAGGATGAAACCGCTTAAGGTGTCGCCCACATAGAGGCGTTTGGCGTATTGGAACAGCTCGCTGTTCTCCTCGATATCCCGGTGCAGCTGCTCCAGCGCCTCCCGGGACAGCCCGCCCTCCTCCACGGTGCCGGCGGAGGCGATCTGGGTGCCCATGGTCTTCACCATGTAGGGGGGCACCGGCATCACATATTCCTTCTGGCCGCCGGCCGCGTTTTCCCCGGCGATAGCGCCCTGCTGCTTGGCGATCATCCACAGCCCGTACCAGCGCTGGTCCATCATGGCGCAGTCGCCCGCGGCATAGATGCCGGGCAGGTTGGTGCGCATGCGGTTGTCCACGGTGATGAAGCGGTCCACCGCCACGCCGCTGTCCTTCAGGTATTCCAGGCGGGGCCGCACCCCGGCGGAAACCAGGATCAAATCCGCCGGGAAAAAGCTGCCATCCTCCAGCCGCACGCCCTCTGCCCGGCCGTTTTCGTCCGGGACGATCTCCGCGATATAGGCATCGGTGGTCACCTGGGTGCCCTCCTGCTCCACCAGGGAGGTGAACAGCTCCGCCGCGCGCTCGTCCAGCTGGCGCATCATCAGCCGGGGCAGGCGCTCTAAAATCAGGCTTTCCAGGCCCCGCTGGTGCAGCGCATAGGCGGCCTCCAGGCCCAACACGCCCCCGCCGATGACGATGGAGCGGCTGGCGCCCGCGATCCGGCCCTCAATGCGCAGGGCGTCCTCCATCGTCCACAGGGTTTCCACCCCGCCAAGGTCAAAGCCCTTGGTGGGGGGCAGGAAGGAATAGCTGCCGCTGGCCAAAATCAGGCTGTCATAGGGCAGGCGCTCCCTGTTTGCTAAAACCAGGGTTTTTTCCTCCGGGAGCAGGCGGACAACGCGCTTATTTAATCGCAGCTCAAAGCCCTGCTGAGCATACCATTCCGCCGGGTTGATATAGAGCTTCTGTGCCTGGGCGCGGTCATGGAGCACCTCACAGAGGCGCTGGCGGAAATAAGGGAGGTGGCTGTCCTGGGACAAAATGGTGACGCGGCAGTTCGGGTCCTGCGCCCGGGCCGCCTGGGCCGCGGACAGGCCCGCGATGGAGCTGCCGATGATAACGATATGCTGTGAAGCCATTTTGCATTCCTCTCCTTCTGTCCTGGCAAACCGTCCTATCATACCCCAAAAAATCAAAGTGAACAAAAAACGGCGCCCCGCTCCACCTGACGGGCCAGCCCAGGGGGGCTTTGAGATTTATTCGCCGTTATCCCCGTTGAGGTCGTCAAAATAATCCGCCTTACTCACGTTGATGCGGATCAGCGCCCGCATCTGCAGAACCCGGAGATTGCGGGTCACCTTTTCCTCCAGGGCTTCCTGCAGGGCGGCCTGGGTTTCCTGGTGGTCTGTTTCCGCCCGTTCCAGATCGATTTCGTCCGGCCTCTGGGCGATGGTGCTTAAAATATGCACGCTGTTGCTGTCTATTTCGGCGGTGCCGCCGAATACGGCCAGTTTTTTCTCCACCCCGTCATTGATGATGCGCAGCACGCCGTCGCCCAGGGCGGTAAACAACGGCGCGTGGCCGGGCAGCACGCCCCGGTCGCCGTCAATGGCGCGCATGATGATCATATCCGCCTTCTCGACAAACTTCAGCCCCCGGGGGGTGGTGATGGTCAGGTCGATTTTTTTCTTGCCCGAAGGATTGGCCGTGTTGTCCGACATCTCAGCCGCCCTCTTGCTGCCTAAACCGGTCCAGGACCTCCTGGATGGAGCCGGCGTTTAGGAAATAGCCCTCGGGGATGTCATCGTGCACGCCCTTGATGATCTCTTTAAAGCCCCGGATGGTCTCTTCAATCGGGACATGGCGGCCGGGAATGGAGGTGAATTTCTCCGCCACATGGAAGGGCTGGGACAGGAAGCGCTGCACCTTCCGTGCCCGGCTGACCGTTTGCTTGTCCTCCTCGGAAAGCTCGTCCATCCCCAGAATCGCCACGATGTCCTGCAGGTCCTTGTAGCGCTGCAGGATGCTTAATACCGCCTGGGACACCTGATAATGCTCCGCGCCCACGATATTGCTCTCCAGAATCCGGGAGGAGGAGGCCAGGGGATCAATGGCCGGATAGATGCCCTGCTCCACGATGGACCGGGACAGAACCGCCACCGCGTCCAGGTGGGCGAAGGTGGTGGCTGTGGCGGGGTCCGTGAAGTCGTCCGCCGGCACGTAAATGGCCTGCACAGAGGTGATGGAGCCGCTTTTGGTGGATGTGATGCGCTCCTGCAGGGCGCCGATCTCAGTCGCCAGGGTGGGCTGATAGCCCACAGCGCTGGGCGTGCGCCCCAGGAGGGCGGACACCTCGGAGCCGGCCTGGACGAAACGGAAGATGTTGTCGATAAAAAGGAGCACATCCTGCTGTTTTTCGTCCCGGAAATACTCCGCCATCGTCAGCCCGGTCAGGCCGACCCGCATCCGCACCCCGGGGGGTTCGTTCATCTGGCCAAAGACCAGGGCGGTGTTGTCAATCACCCCGGAATTTTTCATGTCATAATACAGATCGTTCCCTTCCCGGGTGCGCTCGCCAATGCCCACAAAGACGGAGTGCCCGCCGTGGCCGCTGGCGATGCTGTTGATCAGCTCCATGATCAGCACCGTTTTGCCCACGCCCGCGCCGCCAAACAGGCCGATCTTGCCGCCCTTGGAGAAGGGGCAGAGCAGATCAATCGCCTTGATGCCCGTTTCCAGCATCTCAGGCTCGCTCGCCTGTTCCATCAGGTTGGGCGGCGCCCGGTGGATGGGCCATTTCTGCGGGGACTGGATGGCGGGCTGGTTGTCAATCGGCTCGCCCAGCACATTTATCATGCGCCCCAGCACCTCGTCCCCCACGGGGACGACGATCGGCGCGCCCGTATCCCGGCATGCCATGCCGCGCCGCAGGCCGTCCGTCGGGTACATCGAAATGCAGCGCACCGTGCGGTCGCCCAGATGCTGCATCACCTCCATCAGGATGTTTTTCCCCTCAAAGGGCACCTCGATGGCGTTGTACAGGGAAGGCAGTTCGCCCTCAAAGCGGATGTCCACCACCGCGCCTATGATTTGAATGATTTTGCCCATGCTTTTATTTGTCATTTCCCACGCCTACATTCCAAAATTTGCCCCTCCGATGATCTCGCTGAGTTCCTGGGTGATGGCCGCCTGGCGCTCGCGGTTGTATTTCATGGTCAGATCCTCGATAAGCTCTGAGGCGTTCTTTCCCGCCGCGTTCATGCTGACCATGCGGGCCGCCTGCTCGCTGGTGCCGGATTCGGAAAACGCCCGGAACAGGCTCATGTGCATATACAGAGGGATGATATGCGCGATGACCGTGTCCAGATCCGGCACGTATGTTCGTTCCGGCCTCCCGCCTTCAGGCGCCTCCGCCGTTTGAACCGGGAGCAGCCGCTCCACCTTTGCCGTATAACTCAGCACATTTTCTAACTGCGTATAGGCAACAAACAGCTCGTCCGCCTCGCTTGAGAGATACTGCTCCGTCATCCACTTCGCCAGGCGCTCGCTGTCATAATACATCTGGGAATCCGGAAGCCCGCTGATATCCCGCAGGATATTCTTGCCCTTCTTCTTGAAAAACTCCTGGCCCTTGGAACCTATGGTGAGGATTTTTTCGTTCTTCCCCTCCATATGGTGCAGGGCGGCGGAGAGCACATTGGCGTTATACGTTCCCGCAAAGCCCCGGTCGCTGGTCAGGACGATATACAGAGAATGCTTAACCTCCCGCCCGGCGTAGAAAGCGTTTTTGCCCGCCTCCGGATTCTGGCCCAGCTCTTGCGCCTGGCGCCTGATGTCCCGGTAGATGGGGCGGACGCCTTCCAGCTGGGCCCGGATCTTGTGCAGCTTTGTGGAGGCGATGGTGTCCATCGCCTTGATGATCTGCGCCGTGGATTTCACGTTGCCGATCCGCTGTTTGATGTCTTTCATCGAGGCCAAAACAGTTTCTCCTTTAGATATAGTCGCACAGTTCTTTGGCCTGGGCGATGGCGGCCTCGATTTGTTGGGCCAGCCCGTCTGACAGCTCCCCGCTTCTTCTGATTTCTTCCTTGATGTGGGGGGCGTTCTCCTCCACATAGTTTAGGAAGTCCTTCTGGAAGCGCAGCAGGTGTCGGGTTTTGATGCCGGCCAGATGCTTGTTGCTCAGGGCAAACAGGATCAGGATCTGGTCTTCCACCGGCATGGGCCGGTATTGCCTTTGTTTCAGCACTTCCATGATCTGCTCGCCGTGCCTTAAGCGGTCAGAGGTGTTCTGGTCCAGCTCCACGCCGAACTGGGCGAAGACGGCCAGCTCGTTGTACTGGGCGAACTCGATCCGCAGGGGGCCCGCCAGCTGTTTCATCGCGGGGATCTGGGCGGAACCGCCCACCCGGGAGACGGACAGGCCGGGGTTGATGGCCGGCCGGAAGCCGTGGTTGAACAAATCCGCCTCCAGATAAATCTGCCCGTCTGTAATAGAGATGATGTTTGTGGGGATATAGGCGGAAATATCCCCCGCCTGGGTCTCCACAATGGGCAGGGCCGTCAGCGTGCCGCCGCCGTATTCCCGGCTCATGCAGGCGGCGCGCTCCAGCAAGCGGGAGTGCAGATAGAAAATATCCCCTGGATAGGCTTCCCGCCCCGGCGGCCGGCGCAAAAGCAGGCTGATGGCGCGGTAGGCCACGGCGTGCTTGGACAGATCGTCATAAACAATCAACACGTCCCTGCCCTGATGCATCCATTCTTCCGCGATGGCGCAGCCAGCAAAGGGCGCGAAATACTGCAAGGAGGTGGGGTCGCTGGCGGTGGACAGCACCACGGTGGTATAGGCCATAGCGCCTGTTTCGCGCAGCACCCGGATAATCCGGGCGACGGTGGAGGCCTTTTGGCCGATTGCCACATAGACGCACAGCACATCCCGGCCCTTCTGGTTGAGGATGGCGTCAATGCCGATCGCCGTTTTTCCCGTCTCACGGTCGCCGATGATCAGCTCCCGCTGGCCCTTCCCGATGGGCACGAGGGCGTCGATGGCCTTGATGCCCGTTTGCAGGGGCTGGTTCACCTCCCGGCGCATGATGACGGTGGGCGCGGGGCTTTCAATCGGGCGGTAGCCTTCCGCCCTGATGGCGCCCTGGTCGTCCACCGGCTCCCCAAGGGCGTTGACCACCCGGCCCAGCATGCCGTCACCCACCGGCACCTCCGCCATTCTGCCGCTTAAACGGACGGGATCGCCTTCCTTGATCCCCGCGTCCGACCCCATGACAACCACGCCGATGCTGTCCTCTTCCAGGTTCAGGGCGATGCCATAAGTGCCGTTTGAGAACTTCACCAGCTCCCCGCTCATGGCGCTGGTTAAGCCATACACCCGGGCGATGCCGTCCCCTATCTGGATGACCACCCCGGCCTCGGCAAAATCGGGCTTTGCGGAATAGGATTTTATCTGTTGTTTGATGACGCTGGTGATCTCATCCGGTTTGATGTGCATAAGAGCCTCCTTTCCTCAGGTATTCTCTTAATCCATCCAGTTTGTGCCGGATGGTCGCGTCAAAAACGCGGCCTTCCACCAGCACATAAAAACCGCCGATCACATCCGGATCGATCGCTGTTTTTGTGAGGATCTGCATGTTCACCTGCTTTGCGATAACGCTGCTGATTGCGTCAATCTGTTGTGGTGACAGCGGCGTGGCAGAGACGATCTTCGCCTCCGTCCGGCCCAGGCGGCGGTTTTGCCGGATCATGTATTCCGACAGGACGGGCAGAATCAGGCCCACCCGGTTCTTGCGGACCATCAGCTGCAAAAAGCCCGGCAGATGGCCGCCGATTAAGCCTGAAAAAGCCTTTTGGAGCAGCGCGTCCTTCTCTCTTTTGGGGATTTGCGGGTCCGCCAGAAAAGCGCCGGTCTCCGGGTTGTCCAGCGCCTCATACACCAGCGCCGCCTGAGCCAGATCCTTTTCCGGGCTTCCGTTTTCCGCCGTCAGCTCCAAAAGCGCGTTGGCGTAGCGGTTTTCTATCTTCGCCATTGTGCCTCCTCCAGCTGGGCCAGCGCCTGGTCAAAGTACTGGTTCTGAGCCTCTTCGTCCATGCTCACGGCCATGTGCTCCTGCGCGATCAGGGAGGACAGGTCAATGATTTTCAGCCGCGTTTCTTCCAGGAGGCGCTTGTTCTCTTCCGCGATGCTGGCCCGGGCGCGTTTTTTGATCTCATCCGCTTCCGCCTGGGACTCCTGCAGAAGAAGCCGGCCCTCGTCCTTCGCCTCCTGGCGAGCGGCTTCAAGGGTGTCCAAACGCTCCTGCTGGATGCTCTCTATTTTGACTGAATACTCTTTGATCAGCGCGTTTGACTGGGTTTGGACAGCCGCTGCGTTATCGATATCGCTTTGGATGCTCTCCCTGCGCTTGCGCATGAACTCCTTGACCGGCTTATAGAGGATAAAGGTCAGCGCGATGGCCAGGATGACGCCGTTTAGAAGCTGCATGCCAATCAGGGTAAAGGTTTGTGAATCCAGGCCGAACACGCGCCCTTCAGGCACGGCGGTGGAAACAAAGGCGATGGTATCATTCAACGCAGGTGACCTCACTCGTTCTCTTGGTCAAGCGGAACTTAAGAAAGCAGGTCCACAAAGGTGCTGACCAGGGGGTTTGCAAAGATCATGATGATGGCGATTAAAAGGCCGTAGATGCCTGACGTTTCGGCCATGGCGAGGCCGACAAACATCGCGCTTCGGATATCGTTTGCGGCTTCCGGCTGCCTGGCGATGGAATCGATCGCCTGGACGGCGATTTTTGATTGCCCGAAGGTGGTGAAGATGCCGTTGAGAAGTGCGATTGCGGCGGCGATGTGCGCGACGCTGATGATGGTTGCCAGTTCAGTCATGTTGATTTCCCCCCAAAAATTATTTTCAGATTCTGTAAATGCAGGTCTTGAAATGGCCGTGATAAGCTAAGTGGCGGCGCCCCGGACATACATCAGGCTGATAATCACAAAGATGTAGGCCTGAATCGCGCCAAACACAATGTCAAAGAAGGCGTGCAGCAAGGCCGGTATGCCGATCTGGGCATAAAGCGGCATCAGCCCGTAATAGAGCGTCAGGATGATGGTTCCGGAGAGCATGTTGCCAAACAGCCGAAAGCTCAGCGAAATCGGTTTTGCCAATTCCCCCACCAGGTTTAGGGGGAAGAAGATGGGGCTTGGTTCAAAATAGCTCCTCAGATAGGCGCCCTTGCGGTGCCGCAATCCCATGAAAAACATCAGGAAAAAGCTGGCGAAAGCCATGGCAAAGGTGGTCGTCCAGTCCGCCGCCGGGGACCTGAGGCCAAAGGTGCTAAAGAGCGCGCTGGACAGAATAAACACAAAAACAGTAAAGAACCAGGGCGATATATACGAGAGCTTTTCGCCCAGCGTACCGCTGGAAAACTTGTCAAAGGTTTCGATGACGGCTTCCACCGCATTCTGAAACCCGCGGGGGATCTTCTTGAAACGCCTGAGCCTTATCCGGACGACCAGGGCCAGGGCGATCAGCACCGCCATAATGATCCAGGTGTTAACCACCGTCTCCGTTATCCAGATTTCAAGGCCCCACAGGTTGAGAACCCGCAGGTTTTCCACGTTTAACATGAGAAGTCACTCACCTCCTTTGGCGCTTTTTGCTTCGTCTTTTTTTGCAGGCTTAAACCTGACGGTGTAGATGGCCAGCTGGTAGGCAAGGACGCCGACGACCACGCCCCACAGGCTGACCTGCTCAACCAGCGCCCCCAGCAGCAGCGCGGCCGCGGAAAGGCCCAGCCTTAAAAGATACTGAAGGGTGACATAGTTGCCGGCACGACCCTTTTCCATGGCAAGCGTTTTGTCCACGGCGCGTTCCAAGAGAAAGATTTTCAGGATGCTGACGGCCCCGCCCAGCAGCGCGCCCAGCATAAACGGAAGGAAAGCCCAGGAACGATAATAGATCGCGGAAATAATGATGCACAAAAGCGTGATGGCCACAACGGTGATGATTAACCGTCTGGCCAAATCCGACAGCCCCAGGGCTTTTTCTGCTCCGTTATCCGTTTTCAAGCTGCTCCTCTTTCCTGCCGGGCATTTTTAATAAGGATCGTATCGCGGCCCCGACGCCCAAAATAGAAAAAAGCAGCAGCCAGGGGGAGGCGCCGGTCAGATCATCCGGGTGTTTTCCAAGCAGCATACCCAGCAAGACGGATGCCGCCATGATAAACTCCATTTGAGAAAACCGGGCTAAGGCACGGAAGGTCTGATGGTGTTTCAAAAGCGGTTGCGCGGCTTTTTTTGCCCATCGCTCAAGATCATACCCTCTTCCCTGCTTTCCGATTCATGGCATAGCGTGGGGATAGCGCACCGTGAATAACCTTAGCAGAAATTTTCGGGTTTACAATTTTTGCGCCCTGAAAAAGATGATTTCCGGCATTTGCCCAGCTGTAAATCAACACGCACCGGAATGATCCGGTGCGTGTTGACAGACGAGGTGTTATTCTTCGCCCAGGCCCCAATCCACCAGCTGCTTCCACAGCGGATGATCCTGGCTTAAAACCAGGGTGCTGTTGCCCTGAAGGCTGCCCTTCAAGGCCTGGAGGGAGCGCCAGAAGCGGTAGAACTCCGGGTCCGCCTTGTAGGATTCGTTGTAGATGGCCATGGCGGCGGCGTCCGCCCGGGCGCGGGTTTCGCCGGCCTGGCGCACCGCGTCCGCTTCAAAGCGGGCGGCCTGCAGGTCCGCGTCCGCCACCTTCATGCGGTACTGCTCGTCGCCCTCGCTTCTTAGCTGCTGGGCCACCTTGGCCCGGTCCGCCTTCATGCGGTCGTAGGTGGTTTCCACGTTGGCCTGGGGCAGGATGGTGCGGTGCACCTGGATGTCCGTCACCTCAATGCCCCGGATCACCATCTCCCGGTTTACCGTGTCCCGGCCGTTGATGAGCGCCTGGTTGAGGGCGTCCTTGTTGGAGATAAAATCCTCCGCCAGCAGCCGGTTGATGGCCTGGACGATGACCGGGTGGATCAGGTTGTCCAGCTGGGTTTCCGCGTTCTGCTCGCTGCCCAGCTTCAGGCTGAACAGGGCCGGGTCCGCGATGCGCCACTGGGCATAGGTGGTGATGTTGTACTGCTTTTTCTCGCTGGTATTGACGGTTTCGGAGTTGGAGGTGTAGTTGAACAGCAGGGAGGGGTATTTCTCCACCTTGTCCACAAAGGGCAGCTTCATATGAAGGCCGCTGCCCCGGCGCATGCTCACCCTGCCGTCTTCTCCCGTGATTTCCCCGGCCAGGCGGTCGCCGAAGCGCTCATGGAAGTCGTTGGTATCGTCTAAAATGATGGACTTGATCACCCCAAAGCGGCTGACCACCGCCTGCTCCGCCTCGTTGACGATGAAGAAGGACTCGTTGAGCAGCACCAGGGCCGCGATGAGGATAATGACAAAAAGCACCAGCGGGCGGGCGTTTTTCTGGGTGAATTTTTTAAAGGCCTCCACCGCCGGGTTGGGCTCCCGGGGGGTCTGGGGCGGGGTTTGGGGACGGTTCCAGTTGAACTGATTGTCGTTGTTATTGCTGTAATAACTCATGCCTTATTCCCCCTCCTCTCCGCTGACGGTTGAAAGCTGCCCCAAATCCAGATGCTGAAGCACCGAGCCGCCCTGGTCCACCACCACGATGCGCCCGGCGCCGCCCAGGATGTCCTCCAGGGTTTCGATCACCATGCGGCTTCTGGCGGTGTCCTCCTGGGCCTTGTACTGGGCCAGCACGGCGTTGAACACCGCGGTTTCCGCCTCCGCCTCCGCGATGACGTCCACCTCGTAGGCCAGGGCCTGCTGGGTAAGCTCATAGGCCTGGGAGCGGGCCAGGGGCAGCACCTGGTTTTCGTACTGCTGGGCCTCGTCCAAGCGGCGGGTCATCTCGTTTTTGGCGTTGTTCACATCCTCATAGTTGGCGATGACCTCCGTGGGCACGGTGATGTTCTGGATGTGCACGCCATGCACCTTCACCCCCATGTCATAGGAGTCGATCAGCGCCTGAAAATCCGGCAGCACTTCCTGCTCGATGGTGTCCTTGTTCAGGAGGGCATCGTCCAGGGAGCGGTTTTGGATGTTGCGCCTGAGGATGGCCTCAAAGGCCAGGTGCATGGTGGTTTCCGGGTCCTCCACGTCAAAGAGGTATTCCTTCACGTCCCGGATGGTGTATTGGTAGATGGCCTCCAGCGCCACGATGCTGTTGTCATTGGTGAGCATCACGGATTCGCTCTCCACATCCGTGTATTCCGCGGCGGAACGGCTGGTGCCCGCGATGGCGGTGCGGTAGCCGTATTCCTTGTTGTGGATGTTGGTGACGCTGCGGGAGAGAACCTGTTGCACGCCGGGCATGCGCCAGTAAAGGCCGGGCCGTTGGTATCGGTGACCTGGCCAAAGGTCATCACCAGGGCCTGTTCCCCCTGGCCCACCCGGTAAAGGCCGCCCAGGCCCAGGGCGATGATCAGCGCCAGGATGATCAGCCAGATCGCGGTTTTGCCGTGTTTTTTTGCCATGTAGTGGCCTCCTTTTCCATTTTACTCTAACATATCGAAGGGGGATTGTACACCGGGCTTTCGTTTACAAACAGGGGCGCGTATGCTATCTTAATGGGGCGGAATAGCAAGGAAACAACAGGAGGGGAGGGCATGGCCGTCATCAGGCGGGTAGCGCATACGCTGCGTCCCTGGCTGGGGGGCGCCTTTGTCGCCCGCAACGCGGAGCTGATGGAAGACATCGCCCTGTGCCTGATGGGTTTCCGGCCGGAAAAGGACAGCCTGAGAGGGCTGGCTTTTCAGCTGGACAACCGCCTGTTTATGCGGGTGCGGGAGGAGACGGGGGGCAAGCTGTCCCTCCGGATGGACAACGACCAGCTGGTGCGCCTGAGGATGGATGATTTCAGCCTGATGGCCGACGAGCTGCTCTACCTGCTCTTTGAGGCCCTGCCGAAAAACGCCTCAAACCAGGCCCTGATACGCAGCTATTCCATGCACGCCCCCAGTCTCTCGGCGCTTCGGGCGCTTTACCTGCTCTACCGGGACCTGCAGTCGCCGGAGGAAACGGCTGTCCTCAGGCGCCTGGTCGTCGGCAGCCACCCGCCGTTTAGATGGCAGGGGTGGATTGATACCTGAAGGATTTAGGAGAAGAATGGGCAAGATAATTGCGATTGCCAATCAAAAGGGCGGGGTAGGGAAGACCACCACCGCCGTCAGTTTGGCCGCCATGCTGGCGGATGAGGGCAAAAAGGTGCTGCTGGCGGATGTGGACCCCCAGGGCAACGCCACCAGCGGCCTTGGTGTGGCCGCGGGGGCGCACACCAGCTATGAGGTGATTATCAGCGCGCTGCCTGTGGCGGAGGCCCTGGTGAAAACCCGGGTGCCCGGCCTTGCCCTTCTGCCAAGCGACATCCGCCTGGCGGCGGCGGAGGTGGAGCTGGTGGGACTGGAGAGGCGGGAATACCGCCTGGCGGAGGCCCTGAAGGCTATCCGGGACCGCTTTGACTATGTGCTGATTGACTGCCCGCCCTCCCTGGGGCTGCTTACCCTCAACGCCCTCACGGGGGCTGACAGCGTGCTGGTGCCCATCCAGAGCGAGTATTACGCGCTGGAAGGGGTGACGGCGCTGATGAACACCATCGCCCGGGTGCAGCGGGGGCTTAACCCCGGCCTTAAGCTGGAGGGCGTGGTGATCACCATGTATGACGGGCGCACCAACCTTTCCCTCCAGGTGGCGGACGAGGTGAAAAAGCACTTCAGGGACAGCGTGTTTTCCACGGTGATCCCCCGCAGCGTGCGCCTGGGGGAGGCGCCCAGCCACGGCCAGCCCATCCACGAGTATGACCCGCGCAGCGCCGGAGCGGTGGCCTATCGGCAGCTGGCGCGGGAGATCATCCAGAGGAACCGCCCATGAAGAAGAAAGCCGCCCTGGGCCGGGGGCTGGACGCCCTCTTTCCTCCGGAGAAACCCAGCGCCCAGGTTCAGGAAATAGCCATCAGCCTCCTGGACCCGGACCCCGGCCAGCCCCGGCGCGTTTTTGATAAAGACGGGCTGGAAGAGCTGGCCGCCTCCATCCGCCAGGTGGGGCTTTTGCAGCCCATTCTGGTGGAGGGGGTGGGGGAGCGCTACCGGATTATCGCAGGGGAAAGGCGCTTCAGGGCCGGGATGATGGCAGGCCTTAAAACCATCCCCTGCCTGGTGCGCCAGCTTTCCCCCCGGGAGCGGGGCCTGGCCGCCTTGATTGAAAACCTCCAGCGGGAGGATCTAAACCCCATGGAATCCGCCCGGGCGGTGCGCCGCCTGATGGACGAGGGGGGCTACACCCAGGAGGAGGCCGCGGAGATGCTGGGCAAATCCCGCCCCGCGGTGGCAAACCTGCTGAGGCTTTTGAACCTGATCCCCCAGGTGCAGGAGATGATCCTTGCAGGGCAGCTCAGCGAAGGGCATGGCCGGGTGCTGGCCGGGGTGAAGGATAAAGCCCGCCAGCTGGCCCTGGCCCGGCAGGCGGTGTCAGAGGGCTTAAGCGTGCGCGCCCTGGAAGCCCTGCAGAAAAAGCCCAGGCCCGCCATTAAGGCCCAGGGGCAAAAGGAGCCGGAGCTGGCCGCCTTTGAGGAGCGCATCCGGGAAGCCCTGGGGGTGCGCGCCGCCATCAGGGGCAGCATGAAAAAGGGCAGGGTGGTTCTGTCCTACGCCTCCTTTGAGGAGCTGGAGCACATCTACGACGCTGTGGAACGGCTCTTGTCTTAGCGGGGCCGGGATGATCAAGCTAAAGGCGCTGGTGGTGGCGGACGAGGAAAGCCGCTATATCTGGGATTATTTTGACCGCCAGGTCTTTAAGGGCGTGGATGTGATCATAGCCTGCGGGGACCTGAAGGCCAGCTACCTGTCCTTCCTGACCACCATGGTGTCCGCGCCGCTTTTTTATGTCCACGGCAACCACGACGGCCGCTTCCTCCAGCATCCCCCGGAGGGCTGTGACAACCTGGAGGAAAGGATGCAGGTGATCAAGGGCATCCGCTTTATTGGCTTTGGCGGGGCCCTGGCCAGCAGCCCCAAGCCCTTCCACTATTCCGACCGGGACGCCTTTCGCCAGGTTGCCCGGCGCCTGCCGGAGATCAGCCATCATGGCGGCTTTGACGTGCTGGTCACCCATGCCCCCGCCCGGGGCCTGGGGGACATTGAGGGGGCCTTTCACCGGGGCTTCCGGGCCTATCGCTCACTGCTGGATATGTTCGGCCCCAGGTATTATTTCCACGGCCATGTGCACAGCAACTATGGCGCTGATACCGCCCGCAGCCAGCGCTACCGGGACACCCAGATCTACAACGCCTTTGGCTATAAACTGCTTGACCTGTCCTTTGAAAAGCCCGGGCGCAGACGGCGCCTGAGCTATTTGAAGACCCGTTATGACTGGGGGAGGGCCTATGGAAACCAACAACCTTAACCTTCAGGCCCGGGAGCTTTACGACCGGGCCCATCGCCTGGGGCAGAAGGACTACAGCGCCCACACCGCCCGGGGGCAGCGGGGCTATCTGGCGGCCCTGGATGATATCACCGGGGAGGCCCGCGCGGTGGCCTACATGAAGCAGCCCCAGCAGGAAATATCCTTAAGCCGGGTGGCGGGCACCTGCACCGCCGCCCGGGCCCGCTCGTTTGCGGACAACTTCATGCCCCTGCACTCCTCCATGAGCGAGTTTGGCTCCAAGTGGATCAACCTCTGCGCCATTCATATGTCTGAAGGCCTGCGGGATCCGGTGCAGGTGTATGAATATCTGTGGCAATACTATGTGATGGAGGGCAACAAACGGGTCAGCATCCTGAAGTTTTTTGATGCGCCCACGGTGCAGGCGGAGATCACCCGGGTGGTGCCCCAGCTGGACGAGAACGACCCCATCACCGGGGTGTACTACGCCTATCTGGGCTATGCCAAAAACGGCCTCTTTAAAAATATCCAGCTTTCAAGCGTTCAGAAGTATGAGCAGCTCAGCCGGCTGGAAGCCCGGCTGATTGCTAAGGGGCTGCCCGGCGACCTGAACGCGGGCGCCCTCTACCTCCAGTTTGAGGCGGCCTATGCCCAAAGCCCGCGCCCCCTCCCTTTGGGCGACGCCTTTCTGGAATACCTGCGGGTCTACGGCCTCTCCACCGGGGTGGTAATCAGCCAGGTGGCGGAGCGCATCGACCAGTTAACCCCTCAGATGGAGCTGTTAAGCCAGCCGGAGGCGGAGCCGGAGCTGGTGCTAAGCCCGGCAGAGCCGACAGCGCCCGGTCTGTTCAGCCGCCTTTTGGGCCAGCGCAAGAGCGCCCGGGTGGTGTTCGCCTATCCCCCGGGGCGCAGTGAGGACAACTGGATCGGCGCCCATGAGGAGGGCCGCCAGGTGATGCAGGCCACCCTGTCTGAACGGGTCAATTCCAGCTTTGTGGAGGGGCTGACGCCGGAGAACATCTATGAACGGCTCAACGCCTCCGCAAAAGGGGCGGATTTGCTGCTGATCACCGCCTCCTCCCTGACTCTTCCGGCGCTGCGCTTTGCCCTGGAAAACCCGGACTGCCTGACCCTGGTGTATTCCAGGGCGCGCCAGGATCACCGGGTGAGCACCTATTACGGGCGCTATTACGAGCCGATGTTCCTCTGCGGGGCGGCGGCCGGCATGGCCACCCGCACCGGAAGATGCGCCTATATCACCCCGCGGATTGTCTTCCAGCGCCACACCGCGGACATCAACGCCTTTGCCCTGGGGGTCCGCTCCGTGCGGCCGGAGGCCCAGGTGCTTTTGGTATGGCGGGATGTGACCCCGGACCAGCCGGAGACCAGCCTGCTGGGGCTGAAAACCGCGGCCAGCCTGGGGGCGGATGTGGCCTACACCCCCCTGATAAAGGAGGCTATGCGGGTGGCGGAGCCGGCGCATGTCTTCAGCCTGGTGGGCCGGCTGAACGAGCGGGGGGAGCTGTCCCAATACCTGGCGGCCCCCCAATGGGACTGGGGCCAGTACTACACCGAGATCATCCGCAGCTATCTAAACGGCAGCCTGGACATCCTGCGGGTCATCGACCGGGGGGACCCGTCGGTGGCAGGCCTGTGGTGGGGCATTGGCGCGGGGGTGCTGCGCTTCCTCCAGGGGGGAAGCCTGGACGCCCGGGGGGAAAACCTGCTGAAATACCTGCGGGGCGCCATTGGCCACGGCCACTTCAACCCCTTCCATGGCCCCATCAAGGACCAGGACGGCACCCTGCGCGTCTGGGAGAACAACGACCTGAAGCCCTATGACATTCTGGAGATGGAGTGGCTGTGCGATTTCATCCAGGTGATTGATTAAAGGCGGGCTTTGGCGGCAGAATAAAGAAGCAGCGGGTGACATCATATTCACCACGCTGCTTCTTAAACAAGGGACGGTTTAGCCCGGGGATTTCTTTAGGCGAGGTAAGCCTTCAGCATCCACATCAATTTTTGATACTCGGCCAGATAGCCGTTAAACTGATCCGCCGTGGCGCCGTCGTCCGCTTCATCAGACAAAGAAGCAATCTCCTGGCTGTCCTTAATCCAGTACTCCACGTCCGCCATCAGGCCCTTGACCGCCTCCTCCGAGGAGATGGGGGCGTCTTCCAGCTCCTTGATGGTGGCCATGGAGAGCGCTTGTTTCAGGTTTGCCACCGGGGACTGCCCCAGCGCCAGCAGACGCTCGGCCACATCGTCGATGATGGTGGCGGTTTGGTCGTACAGCTCCTCCAGTTTGGCGTGCAGGGTAAAGAAGCTGCGCCCCGTCAGGTACCAGTGCAGGTTGTGCAGCTTGATGTAACTCACCTGCTGGTTGGCCAGATACAGGTTCATCTTGTCGTATAGTTTTTTGCTCATGTGAAATCCTCCTCAGTGTATTATTGTGTCCTCGAAATTTCGAAGTTAGCATTGCCTAACCTTTGTTATTATACCCATTTTTCTCCGGAAATCACGCCGGATTTTTCTGGATTTTTCTGTTGGGAGCTTTCTGACACAATCTCCAAAATTCGCCCTTGCATTCGTCCGCGAGGCTTGATATACTACCTTGGCTGTCATTTGACGGCGTGCGCCCTTAGCTCAGCTGGATAGAGTGTTTGACTACGAATCAAAAGGTCGCAGGTTCGAATCCTGCAGGGCGCGCCAGGAGAACCGCTTGATGTAAGGCATCAGGCGGTTTTTGCTTTGGCGTGAAGAGCGGTTTTCCCGGACAAATCAAAAAGCAAGGAGCAATCCGGCGGCCGGGCGGAACCGTCAGGGGTTTTCTATCCTGTGGCTGCGGCGCGGCCTGTCCTGGCTCTTGAAAAACAGAGATTCAAACGGGAATCCCGGGAAAAACAGCCGGGCCATTTGACCAAAGCGGTTTCTATGATAGAATATTCACGGCGTTAAGGAACGATGGCATGCCTGTCCTGCGCGGCGTTTGCTCGTTCTTTTTCTGTTCAATGATATTTGGCGGAGTGCGTATGGAATATCTGATTCTGGGGGTCATTCTGATTCTGGCGCTGTTGGCCATTCGGTTGTCCAGCCGGCACGGCATCCCGGCGCTGCTGCTGTTTATTGTGCTCGGCATGGGATTTGGCCTTCTGGGGATGGATTTTTCCGATTACGAGTTCGCGGACGGCCTGGCCACGGTGGCGCTGATGGTCATCATGTTTTACGGCGGCTTTGGCACCAGCTGGAAGATGGCCAGGCCCGTGGCCAGGGAGGCCATCGTCCTAAGCTCCCTGGGCGTGGTGGCGACGGCCCTTTTGACAGGGTTGTTTTGCCACTATGTGCTGGGCTTTGGGATGCTGGAGGGCATGCTGATCGGCTCCATCGTGGGCTCTACGGACTATGCCAGCGTGTCCAACATCCTGCGCAGCAAGCACCTGAACCTGAAATACAGCACCGCGCCGCTTCTGGAGCTGGAAAGCGGCTCCAACGACCCCACCGCCTACACCATGACCATGGTGTTTCTCTCGGTGATGATGGGCTCCCAAGTGTCTGTGCCGCTGCTCATCCTCCAGCAGGTGGCGCTGGGGCTTGTGGTGGGCTTTGTTTTGGCCTTCCTGGTGGGCAGGTACCTGCGGCGCATCTCCGCCCAGGAGGACGGCCTTTCCGCGGTGTTCATGTCCGCGGTGATGCTCATCACCTATGCGGCCGCCAGCCTCATCGGGGGCAACGGTTATCTGGCGCTTTATATCCTGGGGATCCGCCTTGGCAACATGGAGTTTCGCGGAAAAAGGGACATCGTGTTCTTCTTTGACGGCTTTACCGAGATCATGCAGATCGCCCTCTTCTTTGTTCTGGGGCTGCTGAGCAACTTCCAGGGCTTTATCCGCACCTTCCCGGTGGCTTTGGCCATCATGGCCTTTATGACCCTCATCGGCCGCCCGGTGGCGGTATGGGGGCTGATGCTGCCCTTTAAGTTAAAGCGCAACCAGCTGCACATGATTTCCCTGGCGGGCATACGCGGGGCGGCGGCCATTGCTTTTGCCATCATGGTGGTGAACAGCAAGGCCCCCTTTGTATCGGATATTTACCATATCGTCTTTGGCATCTGCGTGCTCAGCTCCCTGGTTCAGGGCAGCCTGATGCCCCCGGCCGCCCGCAGGCTTGACATGCTGGACCCCAATGACACGGTGCTGCAAACCTTCAACTACTATCAGGACAAGGCGGAGATCGGCTTTTTGGAGACCACGCTGCGCCAGGGCAGCCGTCTGATCGGCAAAAAGGTGGCGGACCTGCGGCTCACCTTTGACTTTATCGTGGCTAAGATAGAGCGCAAAGGAAAGACCGTGGTGCCCCGGGGCCAGGTGGTGCTTCAGGAGGATGACGTGGTGGTTCTGGCTGGAGAGAAGCATTTCGACTTGAGCGGCCACGACCTGACGGAGTTCACCATCCCCAAGGGGCACAAGTGGGAGAACAGGACCGTCAAGGAGTTGTCCCTGCCCACAGACCGGATCATTGTGATGGTGCAGCGCAGCGATGATGACATCATCGTGCCCCTGGGGGACACCCTGCTTCAGGCAGACGACAAGGTGATCATGCTGCAGATGGAGGAAGAGGAGCGAAAAGCCCGGGAACAGCCCCTTTTGGAGGATGAGGCGCCATCTGTGCCTCTGGAAGCGGAAAACACTCAGGGAACTGAGTGATACACTCTATTTCAAACAAAGAGGAGAGGAAACGTAAGATGAAAAAAATGGTTTTTGCACTGTGCTTTGGTAACCGGGGTTTTATGCCGGGAGAGCTGATTCTGGGCGCGCGGGAGGAGATGGTCAAGGCCGTCACCGACGCGGGCCATGACTATATCATGATGGAGGAGTCCGCCACCCGCTTTGGCGCGGTGGAAACCCGGGATGAGGGCCTCCTGTATGCCAAATGGCTCAAGGAGCGCGAGGGGCAGTATGACGGGGTGATCTTCTGCATGCCCATCTTTGTGGATGAGAACGGCGCCATCAACGCCCTGCAGGACGCGGGGGTGCCCATTTTGATGCAGGCCTATCCGGATGAGATCGGCAAGATGGATTTCAAACACCGCCGGGACGCCTACTGCGGCAAGTTCTCGGTGACGGATGTGTTTTACCAGTACCAGGTGCCTTTCACGGTGTTAAAGCCCCATGTGGTGCATCCCCTAAGCCCCGCCTTTGCGGAGAACCTGCGGGAGTTTGCCGCCATCTGCCGGGTGGTCAACGGCATGAAGCGCTTTAACCTGGGCTGCATCGGCGCCCGCACCACCGCCTTTAAAACCGTGCGCTTTGACGAGATCACCCTTCAGAAATACGGCATCAACGTGGAGGCCTTTGACCTGTCCGAATTGATCATGAAGGTGAAGGAGATGGAAGACCAGGCCCCCGGCGTTCAGGAAAAGCTGGCCAAACTGCGCGACTACACCGATTTTTCCGGCGTGCCGGAGGAAAACGCGGCGACCCTTGCCAAGGTGGGCGTGGTGATTGATGAATACATCAGGGATTATCACCTGGATGCCATCGCCCTGCGCTGCTGGAACGAGATGGAAACCTACCTGCGCGTCAGCCCCTGTGTCTTGCTGAGTGCGCTGAATGACATGGGCATCGCCGCCTCCTGCGAGATTGACGTCTGCTCCGCCATCACCATGCGGGCGATGCAGCTGGCAAGCGAAGAGCCCGCCACCGTGCTTGACTGGAACAACAACTATGGCGATGACGAGGACAAGGTGGTGCTCTTCCACTGCGGGCCCGTGGCCCAGAGCCTCATGAAGGGCAAAGGCCGGGTGACTGAGCACAAGATGTTTGCCAAGAACGATCCGGGCAGCGGCTGGGGCACCAACGAGGGGCGCATGGACGCCTTCCCCATGACCTATTCCAACTGCAAAACTGAGGACGGCAAGCTGACCGTGTACGTGTCCGAAGGCCGGATGACGGATGACCCCATTGAGGAGGGCTACTTTGGCTGCGCGGGCGTGGCGGAGATCAGCCGGCTGCAGGACAAGCTGATCCGGCTGGCCCGGGGCGGGTTCAAGCACCACACCTCCGTGGGCAAGGGCCACATGCAGGCGGTTTTGGAGGAGGCCTTCACCACCTATCTGGGCTATGACCTGGTGAGTATCGACTAAGGGAGGTGCGCCATGATCAGCCTGGGTGTTGACATCGGCGGGACGGGGGCCAAATGCGTGGCCTTCAGCGAGGAGGGAAAGCAGGAGGCCATCAGCTACCGTGAGTACCCCAACCCCGCCGGCAAGACGGACCTGGATCCCCTGGTGCTGGCGGAGGCCGCCTTTCAGGTAATCGCGGACTGTGTGGCCGCCCTGGCCCGGCCCATGTCGGTGGGCGCCATCACCGTCTCTTCCTTTGGCGAGTCCTTTGTGCCCATTGACGACAAAGGCCAGCCGCTGACGGACATCATCATGTACTTTGCGGACACGGGCAGCGGCGAGTTTGACGCGCTGGTCAAACGGGTGGGGGAGGAGACCTTCATGGACATCACCCTCACCAAGCCCGATGCCTTCTACTCCCTCTCCAAAATGCTCCACACCAGGCAGCTGGCTTCCCGCCCGGTGTGGAAGCATCTGCTGATATCCGGCTATATCTGTTATTGCCTCTCAGGGGAGACCGCCATTGACATCTCCCTGGCCTGCCGGACGCTTCTGTTTGACGTGAAGAAAAGGGACTGGTCGGATGAGCTGCTTTTGGCCTCCGGCTTTAAGCGGGAGCAGATGCCCGCGGTGCTGCCCGCGGGCACGGCGCTGGGGCCCTTAAAGCCTGAGGTGGCCCGTCGCTTGGGCCTGCCGGACACCTGCCAGGTGGTCATCGGCGCCCATGACCAGGTGGTCAATGCCTTAGCCTGCGGTGTGAAGGGCGAGGGGGACGCGGCGGATGTCACCGGCACCACGGAGAGCATCGCCCCCTTCTTTGGCGCCATTCCCCCGGGCTTTGATTTTCAGCTTAGCAACTATGCCTGTGTGCCCTATCTGAACACGCCGGGCTATGTGACCTATGCCTACAACATCTCCGGCGGCGCCGTGGTGCGCTGGTTCAGGGACAGCCTGGCCGCTCATCTCTCCCAGGAAGCGGGGGAGGCGGGCCTTAATCTCTATGACCTCTTAAACCGCCAGTGCCCCAAGGAGCCGGGGCAGCTGATGATGCTGCCCTTTTTGCAGGGCATGGGCGGCACGCCGGACATTGAGCCCCGGGCGCGAGGGCTGATCTATGGCCTGTCCATGAACACCAGCCGGGGGGACATCTACCGCGCCATCCTTGAAGGGCTGAGCTATGAAATGGCCATCAACCTGGACGCTCTTTCGGACTTTGGCATCCGGCCCCGGCGGCTGTATGCCTGCGGCGGGGGCGCCCGTTCCCCGGTGTGGCTTCAGATCAAGGCGGATGTGTGGAACCGGGAGGTTATCCCCGTATTAACGGAGGAGACCGGGGCCCTGGGCAGCGCCATCCTGGGGTTTGCTGCCCTGGGCGGACAAAAAGACCTGCCCGCCCTGGCCAGCGCCTTTGTGCGCCATGGCGAGCCCATCCGCCCCGATCCCCGGCGCGCGGCCCATTATCAGGGGCAGCTTAAGCGCTACAAGCGAATGCGAGAAATGCTGATGGAGGAAATCAGCCAGAAAGAAAGGGTCAGCCGATGAACAGCAAGCAAATTGTTAAACGCGCCTTTGATCTGGGGATGGTGATCCCCGCTTTCAATATCCCTCATTTGCCCATGGTGGAGCCGGTTATCCGGGCGGTGGCGGAGGAAAACGCCGTGGCCATGATTCAGGTGGCGCGCCTGGAATGGGAGAAGTTCCAGTCCCAAAGCCTGGAGCGGGTGGCGGAGGAATACGCCAAATACCAAAAGCCTGGGCACACCCTGTTGCACCTGGATCATGTGCCGGCGATCGATGAGGATCATGAGCGGGTGGACTACATGGCCCTGCTGGAGCGCGCCATCAAGGCGGGCTATGAGTCCCTGATGGTGGACGCCTCCCGCCTGTCCCTGGAGGGAAATATTGAAGCCACGGCCAAAGCGGCCACCCTGGCTCATGCTGCCGGGCTTCCTATTGAGGCGGAGCTGGGCGCGGTGATGGGGCATGAGACCAGCCAGCAGGCCATCCCCTATGAGGAGATTTTCCGCCAGAAGATGGGCTTCACCCAGGTTGAGGAGGCGGTGCGCTTTGTCAAAGAGACCGGCTGCGATTGGCTGAGCGTGGCGGTGGGCAGCGTGCACGGCGCCATCGCGGAAGGCATGAAGGACCAGAAAAAACCAGCCGCCAAGCTGGATATTGAGCATATCCAGGCGCTCAGGGACGCCCTGGGGATTCCCCTGGTGCTCCACGGCGGCTCCGGCATCGAGCAGGACTACATCGCCCGGGGCGTTAGGGCTGGCATCGCCAAGATCAACGTGGGCACCGAGATCCGCCAGCCCTATGAGCGGGTGATCGGGGAGGGCGGCAGCGTCCCTCAGGCCCAGGATGCGGTCTATCGCCGCACGGTGGCGCTGATCCGGGAATTTCTTCAGGTGAAGGACAGCGCCAGCCGCCTGGGCACCCTGTAAAGCCCGGCGCAAGGCCCCAAGGGCCGCTGTGAACAAACGGTAAATCCCTGGCAAAAAGGCGCCCGGCAGGCGTTTAGGCCCCGGGCGTCGTGATATAATCCCAGTTGAGGAGGATTCTTTTAGACTAAGAGGAAACAAGAGGAAACGGGAGGGACTGACCGATGAATGGAATGATAAAACGCTTAACCGCGCTGATGGCAGCGCTGATGCTTTTCCTGTCTGCATCCGCCGCGCTGGCAGAGGGCACCGTGCCCACGGCGGAGTCGGTGCTTAATGCCGGGGGCGCTGTGGCCTTTGAGGCCCAGGCGCAGTTTGACGGCGCTTCCCTTAAGGGCATCATGGGCCTGGCCCTGGGGGGCGGCGCGCAGGATGAGGCCACCAACACCCTGATTGACGCGGCGATAAGCGCGCTCAACCGCCTGCATGTCCGCGGCGTCTATGCCAAGGACGGGCTCTCCGGCTACCTGGGCACACAGGAGGGTGAGCTGATCAACCTCCAGGCCGTTCTTTATGACGAGGAAACCATGGACAACGCCCTCACCACCAACCTGCTCCCCGGCATAGCCCTGGTGGTGGACCCGGCGATGGTCAAGTCCGCCATGGGCCAGATGCCCCAGATGAGCCAGGCCCAGGCGGAAGCGATGCTGGCCCCCTATGGCGAAGCGGTGCTGGCTTTTATTCAGGCCCAGCTGAACCCCCAGCCCTTGCCGGAACCCCTTGACATTCCGGACGCGGGCCAGTTCGCCTTCAAGGCGGACTTTGAGCTGACCACCCGGGAAGTGGCGGAGCTGATGGAAAAGCTGTATAACATCTTTAAGAACGACAAAAACCTCCAGGCCATGATCCAGCAGGCGGGCTCCGCCAGCGGGGAGGACCCCATGGAAGCCCTGAAAGAAATGGAAGAGGGCATCGCCGAAATGAAGGCGGCGGAGGACAAGGTGATCCTAAGCGGCGTGGCTTACCTGAACGAAGCGGGGGACACCACCTATGTGGAGGCCTTGACACCCCAGGAGGAAGAGGAAAGGGCCCGTTTAACCCTTTTGATCAAGGGCGGGAACCTGAGCGAGGGGACCACGGTGAGCATGAAGCTCATTGCCAAGGGGGAGGATCCCTATGCCGCCTTCACCTCAGAAGAGCTGACAACCCCCGAGCCTGTGTTGGAGGAGATCGACTGGGACGCCGTGGAAGCGGACATTCTCTCCTTTAGCAACTTTGC
>ERZ764778.1065-NODE-1065-length-29370-cov-4.533311_pt1 | contig 29370 bp, 20 predicted proteins | sample MGYA00374951_ERZ764778 | MGnify/ENA primary metagenome ERZ764778 (study PRJEB28918, sample SAMN05720193) | bioreactor metagenome | isolation source: Anaerobic biogas reactor | place: USA:Washington, USA | collected 2015-08-08 ...
AAGGCCGACGGCTGCGTGAGCGAGTGTTTTCCGCGGAGTTTTCGGAATGAGGGGTGTTCGATCGCGGATTGGGTGATGATGAACCTGTACGCCGGGCTGCTGAACGGGGAGGACGAGCCGTACGCGGTGGCCCAGAACAGCTTGTGGAATGCGCTGTTCCTGAATCAGTTCGCCACGGGCGGGTTCGGGCATCGGGACCTTTCGCCGGTGGGGTATTTGATGGGTCCGATGAATGAGTGCTGGTGGTGCTGCACGGAGCACGGCGGGTTGGCGATGACGGAGTACGGTCGGCACGCGGTGACGCGGCGGGGCGAGACGGTGTGGGTGAATTTGCTGACGCCGGGGCGTTTTGCACTGCCGGGCGATGACGGGCGGGAGATTGTCGTGACGGTGAGCACGTCGTTCCCCGCCGGCGGCGAGGCGACGATCACAGCCAGCGGGCTGGCGGAGGGGATGGCGCTAAAGGTTCGCGTGCCGGAGACGATCTGGGATGCGCGGGTGGAGGAGCAGCGGTCGGCGGGCGAGTTGACGGTGCGGATCGCCGGGCGAGTGGGCCACTGGCTGCAGGAGTACCAGGACAAGGTGGTGCTGCGGTACGGTCCGGTGGTGCTGGCCCCGATGACGTACTATTGGAACGTGGAGGGCAAGACGCTGGAGGAGGGGAGTACGGTGCCGGCGGAGTACGTACCGGCGTCGCTGCCGAAGGGTTTGCCGCGGTTGGAGGTTGAGGCGGATGCGGCGGGACGGGTGGCGGTTTCGGGCGATCCGGTTCCGGACTGGTCGTTCTGGGAGTTGGGGCCGACGGCGCCGCTGAGCGTGGAAGGTGCGTCGGCGAACGTTCCGGTGGAGTTTCCGGACGGGACGAAGCAGGTGCTGTGGTTTTCGCCGCTGTGTCACGCGACGTCGTCGATCAGCTACGCGGACGTGCCGATTCTTTTCCGGAAGTGAGGGTGCGATGGGCCGGGTGGAGGCGGAGAGTTTCGGAGCTATCTGAGATTTGACGAGTTGAAGGTCGTGGTGCGTTCAGCGAACGCCCTTAAAGGAGCAATGCGATGGCGAAGCCGTTCGAGCAGAAAGACAATTTGTTCATGACGTGCGCGATTCACCTGATTCCGATGCCGAAGTGGACGATGTGGCGCGATCCGCCGTGCTGCCACGGACTGGCGGAGGCGGTGGAGAAGATGGACCGGTTCTGCCATCGGATCTACAAGGTTCCGGTCACGTGGATGTGTTCGTACGCGGGTCTGCAGCAGCACGCTGAGCAGCTCAAGCGCTTCGTCCACGAGTACGGCGACGAGGTGACGATCATGGAGGGCGGGATCGCGAGCCGCGCGGTGCTGGACAACCAGCCGGAGGTGTACCAGGGCTGGGTGGAGGATTGCGGGCTCAAGCGTCCGGGCGAGGATTTTCAGTCGAAGGAGGCGGAGGCGGTGGGAGCCCGGGCGTTCCACGACATGGACTACGATGAGCAGAAGGTCTGCCTTTCGTATCTGAAGGACTACTTCGACCGAACGATCGGAGTTCCCACGCGGACGCTTTCGACGCCGTGCACGAACGCCGACACGATCCGGATCATGATGGAACTGGGGATGGACGTGTCGTGGGGGTATTGCTGGAACTACTTCTGCGAGGGGATGAACCACAAGGGTTCGGTGCCGTACCCGTTCTACATCAGTCCGAAGAACCACTCGGTGCCGGACCCGGCGCCGGGGCAGAAGCGGGTGCTGGGGCTGCACTGGGGGATGTCGTCGGCTGCGATCTACAACCGGGCGGAGGTGCACTCGAAGCACGGCGGTCCGGGGTTCTGCAGCAATCCGCTGGAGCTGGCGAATCGCAGCGAAGGATTGGAGAAGTACGACCTGCACCGCAAGCTCATTCGCGAGGCGGTGTCGTGGGCGCAGTGGAACCCGTACGGCCATCTGCCGCTGCAGCTTGAGGCGATCTGGCTGTCGGAGGACGAGATTTCGCCGGAGCTGCACGACATGTATCCGACGTTCAACTCGGCGAACACCGAGGTGCTGTATACGCAGATCGAGGAGTGTTTGCGTTGCGGAGCCAAGCCGGTGACATTCGCGGGCTTCGCGGACTGGCATCGGGAACACGTGGGCGATACGGCGGAGATGGTTCAGCACCACGAGGATCCGCTGCCGGAGGTCCGCAACCGGGGCAAGGACGCCCACGTGCCACCGCTGGTGCTCTACGGGTCGTCGAAGCGGCAGTTCTGGTTCGACCGCGGGCGCGGGTTCAACTACGTGCGGCGGTATTCGTACACGCCGGTGGTGCCGGAGGAGCAGATCGTCAATGAGTATCCGTTCGACTCCGAGCCGCGGGTGTATTTGCGGATCAAGCATTCGGCCAACGTTCGGACGGGCCTGGTGATCCGGCCGGAGGGCGTGCACTACGAGCTGTCGCAGTTCGACCTGACCGCCTACGACGGCGATCCGGACTACGCAGCCATCCTGTGGCACGCGAACATTCCGTCGTACGTGAAGGACGAGGATATCACGATCGGCGGCGCGTTGAAGGGGTTCAAGACGATTCGGCCGAAGAACCTGGCGATCCTGTTCGCGGAGCTGGCCAAGGGCGAGAATTCGATCGTGTTCCGGTCGGACCTGCCGGGCAAGCACGTGCGGATCGTCTCGGCTGAGACGGTGGGCAAGCGGTTCGAGGTGTGGATCGAGAACGACGCGGATGAGGCGTACCTCAACAGCATCGAGTTTGCCATGCCGACGGGGCTTCGGATCGGCGGGTTCTGGTGGGACGGGCACTACAGCCGGACGATTTTCCGGTACGGCTGGGGCCACTACTCGCGCGAGGACGGCAAGTTCTGGCTGGCTTCGTACTATCCGGTGCAACTGAAGATCAATCGCGGGTTGACGCGGATGAGCGTGGAGTTGCTGTAGCGCACGTTGGAGCATGACCATGATGACGGGCGAAAGCGGGTTCGTGGACGTGTGTGCGCACGGCGCGGGCCGCGGCGGGCTGGACACGCGGGCGGTCCAGTCGGCGATCGACGCGTGCGCGGGTCGCGGCGGCGGGACGGTGTACGTTCCGCCGGGCCGGTACGTGTGCGGAACGATCCGGCTGGCCAGTTTCGTGACGCTGCACCTGGAGGCCGGCGCGGTGCTCGAGGGCAGCACCTCGCCGGGCGATTACGAGGGCGGCGAAGGCGGATATCTGATCTACGGCGAGGATCTTGACGGTGCGGCGCTGACCGGTCGCGGGACGATCGACGGGCGGGGTCCGTCGTGGTGGGCGTCGGAGATGATCAACGCGACGGCGCTGCGGCCGAAGGAGGCGCGGCCGCGGGCGCTGGTGTACCTGGTCAACTGCCGCAACACGGTGGTGCGGGACGTGAGTCTGGTCGATTCGCCGTTCTTTACGCTGTGGATGCTGGGCGGCGAGGGCGCGGCGATCGACGGGGTGCGGATCGCCAACCCGCGCAACGGCCCGAACACGGACGGCATCGACGTGGACTGCTGCCGCGACGTGACGATTTCCAACTGCCGGATCGACGCGGGCGACGACTGCATCGCGCTCAAGAGCAACGCGAAGTGGCTGGGACGGCGGCAGGCGTGCGAGAACGTGGTGGTCAGCAACTGTGTGCTCTCGTCGAGCACGTGTGCGGTGCGGGTGGGTTACGAGGGCGACGCGCCGATCCGGAACTGCGCGTTTTCGAACCTGGCGATCACGGACACGCACATCGGGATCGATCTGGTTTCGATCCTGCCCGCCGATGAGCAGGCGGCGCGGTACATCCAGGAGGGCGTGGAGATCGAGAATGTCGCGTTTTCCAACGTCGTGATGGACCGGGCGCAGCGGCCGATCTTCGCGTGGGTGGGCAACGAGACGGGCGGGCCGATGCGTGGCCTGATCGCCGACGTGGCGATCCGCGGCCTGACCGCGCGGGCGGCCGGCAGCAGTTACATCGGCGGGTTGCCCGGCAATCCGATCCGCGGCTTTCGGCTTAGCGACGTGAGGATTGAGGTGCACGGGACGATCGAGTCGGCGGATGTCGCGGTTCCGGATGTCTGGGGTTCCCAGCCGGTTCCGTTTGGGCTATACTGCCGACACGTCGAAGGGCTGACCCTCGGCGAGGTGAAGGTTGACATGGCCTCGGCCCGCGGGCCGTGGCGGGGCGATGTCCACTGTGAACATGTGAATACCGAGTAGCGTGGGCGATGCCCGCCGCCAACGCGGGTCGTACACAAGGATTATTTTCATGAACGTGTCATCTGGGAATACGACGGGATCGAAGGTGGATTTTGCTTATTCGTTCGGGACGCCGCACCGGCTGACGGTGTGCCGGCCGGATGGTCCGGACAAGACGCTGTTGGACGCCAAGGCGGGCGAGCTGCGGATGGCGTGGAGCTACCACCGGATGGCGGATTACGAGGCGGCGACGTTCGTGGCTCCGCCGACGACGTGGGAGTTGTGGATCAAGACGGAGATCGACGGGCAGGCGGTTCCGAGCAGCACGTGGCGGCGGCTTGAGGGCGATCTGCCGGTGCTGGAGAATTGTTACGGCGATTCTCGCGGGCGGATTCGGCTGACGGTCGCGGGCGGCGAGACGGCGGCGGTGACTCGGATCGAGGTCACGAACACCGGCGATCGGCTGCACCGGTTCGTGGTCAACTGCGATTCGAGCTACACGTGGGCCAACGGGGTGAACCTGGCCTGGCTGGGCGAGATGGAGTTCGTGGATTCGATCATCTCCGGCTGGAAGGACCGGTCGGATCGGGTGCTGGTGGTGGGATTGGGCGCGCAGGAGTACGTGGCGCACAAGGCGGGGATCGGGATGGTCTGGACGCTGGCGGCCGGGCAGAGCGCGGTGGGCTGGCTGGTGCGGCCGTACAAGGCGTACAAAGCCGATCTGCCGGCGCTGCGGCAGGGCGACTGGGCGGGCCAGCTCGAGGCGGCGATCCGCGAGTGGCGCGAGCGGCTGGATCGGGCGGTTCCGATGCACATTCCCGATCCGCGGGTGGGCGAGGCGGTGCGGGCGAGCCTGGCGGACCTGTTCGTGATGCGCGAGCCGACGCTCACCGGACAGATCGCGGGCATGGCGGGCACGGAGGTGTACCGGGCGGCCAACAACGCGGAGCCGGCGGTGATGGCGATCTGTCTGGATCAGTTCGGCTATCCGGGCGAAGCGGAGGACGGCTACGAGTTCTGTCTGGAGCAGCAGGGCGCCAACGGCGACTGGGCCGATCCGGAAGGGTGGAGTGCCTACTGGTGGTCGAGCTCGGGATTCAAGTCGTGGGCGGTGATCGAGCACTACAAGCTGACGGGCGATCGGGCATACCTGGAGCGGCAGTATCCGCGGCTGCTGGCGTCGAGCCGGTTTCTGCACGCCCAGCGTCAGCGGACGCGGAAGCTGGCGGATGGCCGGCGTCCGCTGACCTACGGTTTGATGCCGAAGGGCGCGGGCGATTGCGGGCTGTTCGACGATGACGATTTCTATGGCGTGTTCTATCCGCACAATTTCTGGGCGACCTATGCCGACCAGGTGGCGGCGGAGGTGGCAGCCATTCTCGATAGGCCGGAGCGGAAGGAACTGGAAAGCAACTATCAGCAGGCGCTGGACGATCTGCTGATGTCGCTGGCGGACGGGGCGATCGAGGAGGACGGCTACCGGTGGATTCCCGCGGCGCCGGGCAAGACGTCGGGCAGCCGGTGGGGGGCGCTGAACGCGCTGTTTCCATGCCGGCTGCTGCCGGCGGATCACGAATTGATCACCGGGACGATCCGCAAGATCGAGTCGCGGATGAGCCCGGGCGGGATTCCGATGCACACCGGATGGCTCGAGGACGGAATGTGGGTGGCGATCACGCTGGACAATCTGGGCCAGGCCCAGCTCGTGCGCGGCGAAGGCGACAAGGTGGCCGAGTACTTCTACGCGGTGCTGAACCACGGCACGCCGCTGTACACCTGGTGCGAGGAGCGCGGTCCGGCGCCGGGCACGGAGACGTGCACGGGCGATCGTCAGCATCTGTTTACGCCGGTGGCGGTGTTGCGGGCGGTGCGGGACATGATGGTGATGGAGGAGGATTAGGGCCTGCACGTGGGCCGCGGCGTACCGCGGAGCTGGCTGGCGTCGGGTCGGGAGGTCGGCGTGGAGCGCGCGCCGACGCACTTTGGTCCGGTCTCCTGGACGATGCGGTTCGACGCGGCGGCAAGCGTGGTGAAGGTGAGCCTGGACGTGCGGCCGGGCAGCGGATCGGCGTGGATTCGGGTTCACGTGCGTCTGCCGGGCGGCCGGCGGGTGGCGCCGTCGGGCAAAGGGACGGTGGCCCAGGACGGTCAGAGCGTACTGATCAAGTCGCCGGCGGGCCGGATGGAGTTCGAGCTGGCGGTCGGCGAATAGGACGTATCGGCGCAGGCGGCTACGGGAGGCGTTGCGGTTCGACGAAGAGCGGGGCGTCGGCCGGTTCGGCGTCGAGGTGTTCGTAGAACCGGCGGCACTCGCGGAGTCGTCCGCGCACGGTCCGTCGGCCGGCCAGGTAGCCCCGCTGCGGGGTGACCACGGTGTACTGGTGCTGGCGGCTGTCCTTTTCGGCGTAGATGACGACCCAGTCGGTGATGCGGTCGAGCAGCTTGAGGCGGCCGGTGTCGATGTATTCGAGGATGGAGGCGGCGATGCTGCCGCCGATGCCGGGGATCCGGCGGAGGTTCTCTTCGCCGTCGGTCTCAGCCAGGTCGAGGACCGGGCGGTGCCATGTGCGAACGTTATGGGCGGCTGTGCGATACGCTTCGATGCGGTACTGATTCTCCTCGCGTCCTGCGAGCAGGTCGCCCACCCGGTCGAGCACGTCGGCGATCTCGGCGTTGGTGATCCTTCTGTGGGCCATCGGGTTTTCCTTCATCGCGGGAAAAGCGTGTTGCCCTGACGTTGGTTGCCTACAGAAAGTCTATTCTTCTTTTGTCGGGTTGTCGAATCGCGAGAATGGGTGAAGGCTTGACATGCCGGTCGGATAGGTTTATACTGCCATCCTGGGCTTCGGGGGAATGGCGAGTGCTGACCAGGGGGAACCTGTCTTCCACGTGGCCGCAACGGTCGTGCGGCGCGCCGGGCGGGAGGGATCCCCAAGGAGATGAGAGCCATGGAGTACCGACGATTGGGGAACACGGATATCGAGGTCTCGTGCGTGTGCATGGGCACGTGGGCGACGGTCTCGGGCGGCAGCGACTATTGGGGATCGCAGTCGCACCAGGATTCGCTGACCGCCATCCGCACGAGTCTGGATAGGGGAATCAACTTCTTCGATACGGCGGAGGACTACGGCGAGGGATCGTCGGAGCAGCTTCTGGGCGAGGGGCTGGGCGACCGTCGCCGGGACGCGGTGGTGGCCACGAAGGTCGGGCCCCGGCATTCGCGGCCGGAGCAGATCAAGCGGGCGTGCGAGGAGAGTCTCCAGCGGCTGGGAACCGACTACATCGACCTCTACCAGATTCACTGGCCCAGTCCGGAGGTGGCGGTCGAGGACCAGATCGCCGCGCTGATGGCGCTGCGCGACGAGGGCAAGATTCGGACGCTGGGCGTTTCGAACTTCGGGACCTCGTACCTGCACGACCTGCAGTCCGGGCCGGTGCAGACCAACCAGCTTCCGTACAGCCTGCTGTGGCGGGCGATCGAATTCGAGATCCTGCCGGCTTCGCGCGAGAAGGGCTTGGGGATTCTCGCCTACAGCCCGCTGGCCCAGGGGATTCTGACGGGCAAGTACGAGTCAATGGAGGACGTGCCGGACGGGCGCAAGCAGACGCGGTTTTTCTCCAGCCGGTGGCCCGAGGCGGCCCATGGCGAATCGGGTCAAGAGGAACTGCTGTTCGAGACGGTCGGCCGGGTCCGCGAGTTGTGCCGGTCGGTCGGCGAGCCGATGGACCGGGTCGCCGTCGCGTGGGTGCTGGCCCACGAGGAGGTCGCCGCGGTGATCGTTGGAGCCAGGAACCGTGAGCAGGCCGCCGACAACGCGGAGGCGGCCGGCGTGGATCTGTCGGCGGACTTCCTGCAGCAGCTCGATTCGGCCACGGAGCAACTCAAGGAGTCGCTCGGCCGCAACGGGGACATGTGGCAGCACGAGTCGCGGATGGAGCGGCATCCGGTCCGTGCCTGAGGAGGTGTGGTATGCGCGTCTGGCCGGGAAAACCGTATCCCCTCGGGGCCACCTATGACGGGCGAGGGACCAACTTTTCGCTGTTCACCGAGTCCGCCCAGGCGGTCAAGCTCTGCCTTTTCGACAACGGCGGTCAGGAGACGCAGATCGAGTTGCCGGAAAGCACGGAGCACTGCCGGCACGGCTATCTTCCGGACGTGGCGCCCGGTCAGCGGTACGGCTACCGCGTGCACGGGCCGTACGATCCGGCGTCCGGCCAGCGGGCCAACCCGGCCAAGCTGCTGCTCGATCCGTACGCCAAGGCGATCGAGGGGCAGGTGCAGTGGAACCCCGCGGTCTACGGCCACAACCAGAGCGATCCCGACGGCCCGCCCAATCTGGCCGACAGCGCCCCGTTCATGCCCCGCTGCATCGTGATCAATCCGTATTTCGACTGGCGTCACGACGCGCCTCCCGACGCCACGCTGCACGAAAGCGTCATCTATGAGCTTCACGTCAAGGGTTTCACCATGCGCCACCCGGACGTGCCGCCGGAGCTGCGCGGGACGTACGCCGGGCTGGCCCATCCGGCCGTCATCGACTATCTGACCGATCTGGGCGTGACCGCAGTCGAACTGATGCCCGTCCACGAGTTCATCCACGCCCAGCGCCTGCTGGAGAAGGGCTTGCGCAACTACTGGGGGTACGACACGATCAACTTCTTTGCCCCGCACCACGAGTACGCCTCGCCCGGCCCGCCCGGCCGGCAGGTCCAGCAGTTCAAGCAGATGGTCCTGGCGCTGCACCAGGCGCGGATCGAGGTGATCCTCGACGTGGTCTACACCCACACGCCGGAGGGCAACCACCTGGGTCCGACGCTGGCCTACAAGGGCATCGACAACGTGTCCTACTACCGGCTGGTGACCGACCACCGCGGGCGGTACTACGACACCACGGGCACCGGCAACTCGTTCAACATGAATCACCCGAACGTGCTGCGGATGATCATGGATTCGCTGCGCTACTGGATCACGGAGATGCACGTGGATGGTTTCCGGTTCGATCTGGCGCCGACTTTGGCCCGCGAGCTGCACGAGGTCGACCGGCTTTCGGCCTTCTTCGACATCATCCACCAGGATCCGGTGATCTCGCAGGCCAAGCTGATCGCCGAGCCGTGGGACGTCGGGGACGGCGGCCATCAGGTGGGCAAGTTTCCCGTCCAATGGTGCGAGTGGAACGCGCTGTACCGCGACGACGTGCGGAAGTTCTGGCGCGGCGATCCGGGCACCCGGAGCGAATTCGCCCGGCGTTTTACCGGCAGCGCGGAACTGTACGAAAAGGGCGGCCGGCCGCCGTACGCCAGCGTCAATTTCGTCACCTGCCACGACGGGTACACCCTGCGCGACCTGGTCTCGTACAGCCACGGCCACAACGAGGCCAATCAGGAAGACGATCGGGGGCGCGAGGAGTACAACATTTCCTTCAACTGCGGGCACGAAGGGCACACCGACGACCCCGAGGTGAATATGCGGCGGTCTCGTTATCAGCGGGATTTCCTGGCCACCCTGCTGCTCTCGCAGGGCATGCCGCACATCCTTCACGGCGACGAGATCGGGCGGACCCAGCACGGCAACAACAACGCCTACAGCCAGGACAACGATACGTCGTACGTCGATTGGGAGCATCGCGACTGCGATCTGCACGAGTTCGCGCAGCGGCTGATCGCCCTGCGCCGCGATCATCCCATCTTCCGGCGGTGGCGGTGGATCCGCGGTTCGGGTACGGGTCAGCCCGCGGAGGTCGCCTGGTATCAGCCGAACGGTCAGCCCATGACCGATGAACAGTGGGACCGTCCCGACGACCACGCCCTTCAGATCATGCTGGACGGCAATCACATTCGCGGATTGGACCTGCAGGGCCAGCCGATCTCCGACGACAGCTTCCTCGTCCTGGTCAACGCCCACCATGAGCCGCTGGCGTTTCGAATCATCCCCGGGCCGACCGGCGGGGCGTGGTTCCTCGTGCTCGATACCTCGGATTGGCAACAGGACGACCGCCGAAGCGTCCAGGCCGGCGAGGAGATCACCATGCCCGCCTCGAGCCTCCTGCTCTTTACCGACGGCCAGTAACAGCCCATTGTCTTGTATCGTCGCGGCGGTATACTAGGCCCTTTCTTTGGCAGGAGACTTCAGAACGATGAAAACGCAGACCACCGTCAATTTTGAAGAACCGATGCGTCTGTTCGCCTCGCACGCCGAGGCGCTGGTCGACGAGCGAGGCCGGACATACTTCAACGTGTTCCGCACCGAGCCGGCTGAGGCGGTCTTCGACTGGCCGGATTACGTCGATCTGCCCGCGCGGTACCTGGAGGCGGCGGCCATGATCGAGCCGGTGGTGGGCGGGTTGGTCGAGACGGTCCCGGCGCTGCGGAAGTGGCTCTACGGGTTCGTCGAGGCGGACGGGCTGGCGTACCGGCCCAACGACATGATCGCCAACCACGAAGCCGAACTGTTCGACCAGGCGCGGTACATCCACATGCTGGCCACGTGGGCGATGTACGATCCGGAGGACCGCGAGGTGCGGGAACGCCTGGCCAACGCCTGCCGCGGCTTGATGGGGCGGGCGACCTTTGAGGGCGACTACGCGTATATCAATCGCATTGAGGTGTATTTCGGCGGCACGCTGATCCGGCCGATGATGCAGGCGGCGCTGGTGATGAACCGGCCCGACTGGATCGACTTCGCCGGCAAGCTGACCAAGGGCATTCTCCACCATTCCGAACACTTCGCCGCCGACGGCAGCTTCAAGGGTCATCATCACGGGCATCTGGGCTGCCAGGCGGGCATGCTGGCGTGGGCTCTGGTGACCGGCGATGACCGCGTGCGCGACCGCGTCCGGCAGATCTTCGACTGGTCACGGTCGATCAGCACGTCGTTCGGTTTCGTGCCCGAGGTGGCCCAGCGGCCGGACGACCTGGTGGCCTGCGAGACATGCACGTTGATGGATTACCTGGATGCGGTGCTGCTGCTGGCCCGCCACGTGGACCCGGGATACTGGGATGTGGCGGAAAAGGCGGCCAGGAACCACCTAATGGAGGTCCAGGTTCGCGACGCCTCGTGGCTGGCCCAGACGCCGGAGAAGCCGGACGAGGAGGACATCATCCGCAGCCGCATTCGTCAGCGGGTTTTGGGGTCTTTTGCCGGCTGGAGCGCGCCGCACGCCATGCTGGCCTGCGCCGAGGAACAGCAGCGGTTCACGTGGGTCAAGTCCCAGGAGCTTCAGCCGCGTTACTGGGGCAAAGTCCGGGCGATCCAGAACTGCTGCGCGGGGGCGGGCGTCCGCGGGCTGCACCAGGTCTGGAGCAACATCGCCACCTTCGCCGACGGACAACTCAGCGTCAACATGCTGATGGGCAAGCGGGTGCCTGAGGCGCGGATCACCGGCTTTGCCCCCTTCGAGGGACGGGCGACGATCCAGATGCTGCAAGACTGCCGCCTGCGGTTCCGGCCGTCATCCGATCTGCGGCCCGAGCAGGTCAACGTCCGGCTCAACGGCCGGAACGTCCAGACAAAATGGAACGGTCCGTTCGTGGAGATGGGGGCGGTGCGCCGGGGCGACCAGATCGAGGTGACTTATCCGCTGCCTCAACGGCGGGAGGCGGTTACGATCGGCAACCCCGGATTCCAGAGCTACCGCTTCCAGGCCGACTGGAAGGGCGATACGGTGATCGCCGTCGAGCCCGACCCGAACAACGCGACCACCGGCCATTCGCACGTGATGAACCAGCGGATCCCGGTCTACTACGGCCCCGACGCCCCCGGCCGGCTCTACCAGCGCGACGCCTGGCGAAAGGACCGGACGGATGTGGCCCTCTCCCAGCCGGCGCCGGATGACCGGCGGATCGACTGGTTCAGCCTGAGGTCCAAGCAGTAATCACCGTGCGCCGCAGCGGAGAAGGCTGGACGCGATCATCAGTTGGTATTGCGCAGCACCTCGATCAGCGCTGTCGCCTGAGCGCGGGAGAAGTCCTCCAGCCGTTGGATGTCCGCATCCAGCGGATTACCGGCTTCGATGCTGTCCCTCACGTCGTTCGCCAGGTCGGTCCTTTCCCGGTGCATGGCGGCTTCCAATGCGGCCCAGCGGGTTCTCTGCTGCTTCCATCCCTCCTGCCTGTAGTCAGCGGTGCGCTTGCCCAGGGCATAGGCCGCGCCGTCGACGAGAGGTTTGGGCGTGCGTCGCTGACCCATGAACAGCGGGAACGCCGCCACCCGCGCCGGTAACGACACCCACGCCACCGTCAGAGTTTCCGGGTGGTCCGGGTCGATCTCGACGGTCATTCCCGAAATGGATTGTCCGGTCAGAATGGGCCGTTCCCGCTGGACGTTCTGGAACATCGCGAAATCGACCTGGTCGGCCGCCCGAAGGCTCAGGACGGGCTTTTCCTTGTTGAACCGGCTGAAGTAGGCTTCCTTATCGTGGACCTTCGAGACGACGTGCTGCGCGTTGTTGCAGGCTTCGATGATCACGCCGTCTTTGTCCACGAACAGGAGGTGCTGCCCGTTCACGTCGCCGCCGGCGTAGTAGCCTTTCCTGACGAAATCCTCGAGAATGGCAAGGGCCTCTTTCGAGGACGCGGCCTTCTCAGCCATGTAGCGCAGAATGTCCCCGCCCATCAAGCCGCGGTATTTCGGAGGCGCGTCCGGAAGGACCAGCGTGGAGGAATCCTTTTTCTTGCTGGCGGGGTAGTCGCCCGCGATGGCCAGGCCTTTGTCGTTCACGACCATGGACAGCCCTCTGAGCGAGCCGATATCGGTTACGGCGATGAACTTGTTGACGCCCGGGGTGGCGTTTTCCACAATGACCGCCACCTGGGGACGATCGACGTTGTCGCGGGTCTTGTGGAAGAGAATCGCGCCATCCTTGGCCCGGCTGCGCGGCACGGCGTAGGAGGTGCATTCGATGATGTCGCCGTCGGTCACCGGCGGCGAGAGCTTGTCTTCGGATTCGCTCGCTTTCAGGAACCGCTTTCGCGACACGCTCCCGCAGAAGGCGAGATAGAGGTCCTCATCCAGCCCGACTTCCCTGGCGATGGCGCGGTTCTCCTGGAGCCGATGGGGCGCGATGGTCTCGGTGATGCGATTGTAGACCGCCGCCCGCTCGATGAGCGTTTCCCGGCTGAGGCCCGCTTCCTCCGCCGGGTCGAGGTAGGTGGTCTTCATATCCTGAATGATCGCCTCCTTGTTCATTTTCCCCCAGGTCCGTCCAATGCTCTCCGGATCGCCGGCCAACAAAATCATGTCCGTTTCCTCCGCCAATACCGGCGACGCCGGCAAGATAAAGAACACTATTGTCGCGATAGCGACCCATTTCGAACCGTCGATTCCCGACTTCATACCTGTCCTTTCGTTTGCCTACTCCGTATCCACGCGAACAGCAGTTTTTACCAGGAAAACATCGGCACGTCCAGCCACTGGCCGCCCTGCATGGCGGACTCGTGGGCGACGATTCCCGGGAGGGTGAAATCGCAGGAGCGGATCACGTCGATCTGTGGGTTCCGGTCCTCTTTGATGGCGTTGATGAATTCCCGAATGAGGTGGTATTCCGACGTGCCGTGGCCGCCTTTCTGGGCTTCGGGCGGCGCGGTCTTGTCGTTCACGTAGAAGATGGGCTCGTCTCCCTTCGCTATCGTGTGCGTCTGTGGATCATCGATGAACAACGAATGCCCCGGCCCCTCCTTCTCCTTCGGGATGCGGCTGTTCTCCAGGTGGCCGTGGGTGCCGTAGAGGCAATACCAGACCATGTGCCGGCGGGCGGCGACCTGGCTGCGGAGAATCTTGACGATGGCGCCCTTCTGCGTCTTGAACAGGCCGATCTCGATGTCCAGAAAACCCGGATGGTCGGCGTAATCCGGACACTTGTTAAATCCGGTGGTCAGGCCGCACGCCGCGACGACGCGGTCGTCCATGAGGGTCAGCAGCGGACCGAGGGTGTGGGCGCAGTACCAGATCGGAGGCCGTTCGTGCCGCCAACGGTATTGCCCGGTGTCAGGGTCTCTCAGGAGCTGGATGATCTCGTGGATGTACTCCCCTTCGGCATAGTAGATTTTGCCGAGCTTGCCTTCGTCGATCATCCGCTTCCACTGGATGACGTAGTCGAAGTAGGTGTAGTTTTCGGCCATCATGTACTTCATGCCGGACTTCTTCACCGCGTCGACGACCTCGCGGCATTCCTCGACGGTGTAGGCCATCGTCTGCTCGCACAGGACGTGGCGGCCGCTCTGAAGGGCCTTGACGGTGTGTTCGGTGTGCATCGGGATGGGCGTGGCGATCATGACGGCGTCCATCCCGGCATCGAGAAAACCGTCGTAATCGGTGAAGCACTGCCGCTCGTTGATGGCGAATCCGTCGGCCACCGCGTCGATTCGCGATTCGTCGACGTCGCAGAGGGCGGAGACTTCCACGTCCGGATGGGCGGCAAATACGTTCAGAAAGCCCTTGCCGCGGGACAGGCCAACCAGTCCGATCTTGAGTTTCTTCATATCCACCTCACCAGGGAAATGAACCTTGCTCAACGGCTATTTCCATTCTAGCTTGTAACGAAACGCCCGGAAGAGTAGACTTCTGCTAAGGGCTGCATTGTTTTGCTTGTGGCTTGCGAGCTATGACGAAGAAGGAAACGCATTCGCGGCAGGAGCAGGCGATCCTCGTCGCGCGGGCGATGGCGTCGCCTCCGACGATCGATCGGTTGGACGTCCTGATGCATTCCGACTTCAACGGCAATCGGCTGCATTTCTCCGGCACCGATGAGTTGATCCACATTCAGCAGGGGCAGGCCCAGATCGTCGTCGGCCGAAAGCGATTTCTGCTGGGGCCTCGCGACACGATCGTTCTGCCGCATCGGACCCGGCATCGGGACCTGAGGTACGGGAATCAGCCCTGCCGGTTCCAGTACATCTTCTTTCACTGGCCGGCCGGGCGAGGGCTCCTGGAGTCGATGTCGGCGGAGACGCTGCTGAAGCTGCCGTCGGGGGAGAAGCATCACGTCCACCTTCTGATTTCCGAGTTCGAGCGTGAGTATGTTTCGACCTCGCCGGCTGCCGAGTACAGGATGCAGATGCTTCTGATGGAATCGCTGCTGGCGATCCTGCGGTTTTCGACGCCGATATCGGATGCGTCCGACGCGAACGCCGGGGCGGCGGTGGCGGAAGTCCGGCGCAAGCGGCTCGCGGAGAAGGTGCGGGCGCATCTGCTGGAGAACTACTGCGAGACGGTCAGTCTGGTGGACCTCGCCAAGCGGCACGAGACGAGCACGTTTCATCTGTCGCGGACGTTTTCGCAGGAGTACGGCGTTTCGATCACCGACATGCTGGCGACGATTCGAATGGAACGCGCCAAGGAAATGCTGCGTGAAAACAGGCTCAGCGTCAAGGAAATCGCCGCCAGGACGGGATACAGCGCCTCGAATTACTTCTCTCGCTGCTTCAAGCGGCTCTGTGGGATGAGCCCGAGTGAATATCAGTTGATGGTGTGCAGGTCCAGACCCGCCAAAGGCGGGAACGACCCAGGAACCGGTCGCGGACATCGGCGGGGACCCACACGATAGGACGTCCGATGGGGGATGTTTTCACCGCCGTTGGAGGCCGTCGGCTGGGACGTTCTCGAGGATGCGGCGGGTCGTGCCCCAGAGGGCCGAATACGGGAACCAGAATTACGCGAAAACAAGCCTATTGACTCCGAATATTGCGCGTGCTATACTGGCGTCTAGTCGCTATTGCGCGTGCAATAGGCGCATTGAACGCAAGGTGAGAACCGGCCATGGAGCAGACCAGGGTATCCAAGAAGCCGACCGTGGTGGAGGTGGCCCGCCGGGCAAGGGTCTCGAGGGCGGCGGTGTACGCCGTCCTGAACGCGGACCGGCCGACCAACATCGGGATCAGCGACGAGAAGCGCCGGCGGGTCCTGGAGGCGGCGCGGGAACTGGGCTACGTGCGAAACGAGCTGGCCCGGTCGTTGGTAACGGGCCGGACGCACACCATCGGGGTGCTGGTGCACACGCTCAAGACCCACTTCTACACCGATTTCTTCACGTACATGGACGATGCCTGTCACGCCGACGGCTATTCGGTGTTCGTCAGTTCCAGCGAGTTCGATGGCGCCCGCGAGCGGCGGAACCTCGAGGCATATCTGGCCAAGCGGGTGGACGCGGTGGCGATCGCCCGCGGTCAGCCCGGCAACAACGACGACGTGTTACAACGGCTGATCTCGCAAGGGGTTGTGGTGGTGATCCTGGGCGAGGTGGACGTGCCGGACCTGCCGTATCCGGTGGTCGGGTTTGATGAGGGCCGGGTCGGCGACCTGACGGCTGAGCACCTGCGGTCTTTGGGGCATCGGCGGGTCCTGTACCTCAGCGCTGGCCGGACGCGGGACAACAGCCTGCGGATTCACAGCATCCGGGCCGAGCGGTTCGCCCAGGCGTGGCGGCAGGTGGGCGGCGAGGGGCTCGAGCGGTTCGATACAGCCGATCCGGTTCACGGCGGGATGGAGTTGGCTGAGGCGCTGGCGAAGATGCCCGAGGGCCGACGGCCGACGGCGGTGGCGTGCAGCACGGACCGGCTGGCGATCAGCCTGGTTTCGTCGCTACGGATGCATCGGCTGCGTGTGCCGCGGGACATTTCGGTGATCGGCTGTGATGACATCGACGCGGCGGCTGAGTGCACGGTGCCTCTGACCACAGTTCGCCTGCCGACGGACCGGATGGCTGAAGGTGCGTGGCGGCTGATCAAGGGCAAGCTCGGTTCGGAACCGGCCGATTCCGAAAGCGGTTCCGAACGGCTGATCATCCAGCCGGAGCTGGTGATCCGGGAGTCGACAGAGAAGGCGAGGAATTGCTGATTTCCGATTGTTGATGGCTGATTTGAGGAAGGCATGAACATGAACGGGTTGGCGGCTCCTTCACATTCGAAATCGTTTACGCTGATTGAGCTGTTGGTGGTCGTGGCGATCATCGCGGTGCTGGTGGCGATCCTGCTGCCGGCGCTGAGCGCGGCGCGGGAAAGCGCCCAGCGGGTGCGGTGCCTGGCGAATCTGCGGCAGCTCGGCGTGGGTGCGGTGATGTGGGCGGGCGAGACGAACGGGGACATCGGCGGACTGCCCGGGCGGGTGCACATTCCGCCGCGATGGGACGAAATCTACCTCGCCACGATCTTCGGCCGGCCGGCGGCGGTCGATCAGCTTCGCGACTGCGCGGCGATCCTGCGGTGCCCGAGCGATCCATACCCGCGGCCGGCCGGCGAGGTGGCCCGGTCGTTCGCGACCAGCCCGTACGTGATCAACTACAACGGCGAGTATCCGTGCCCGCAGCCGGCCTACACGAGCATCAAGGTGGACCAGGTTCCCCAGCCGTCGGAAACCACGCTGCTCTCGGAATTCTGGAAGGACAACATCTTCGGCGGCGGCGTGTGGTTCACCGCGCATTACTTTCCTCTGCCCGGATCGCTCTACGGCCACAGCGGGCCGTACCACGCGACGGGCGGCAACCTGCTGATGATCGACGGCCACTCGGAGTGGTTCGACGCGATGACGGACATCGCACGCTATTACCGGATGTACGAAATCACCAAGTAGGTCTCGTTGGAGAGCTTGAATGGTGCGTTTATTCTCAGCGGTTCTGGGTGTTGCGGTGCTCCTGGCGGCAGGCGCCGATGCCGCGACGGTGGAGCTCAAGCCGGTCGGCGCGGCTGGGCTGTTGCCTAACGACTACGTGCAGGCGGACAACCCGATCGGCGGGTACGTGCCGGACCAGGGCGAGTGGCGGATGGTGGTGGAGTTCGATCTCGGCGCGGTCAAGGATATCGCGGTCGATAAGGCGGTGCTGCTGTTCGACTCTCAGCCGCTGTTTACGCCCGCGGCGACGCTTGATGCGGCGGTGATTCCCGGCAGTGGCGACGTTGAAGGGGTTGACTACGATTCAGCGGCGAAGCAGCCGCTGGGCCGGGTGGCCGGTCCGAGTCAAGGGTCCGAGTCGCTTGCCTGCCGGGTGGACCTGACCGAGGCGGTGCGAAAGACGCTGGGCGGCGGCGGTCAATATCTGGCCATACGGTTCTACCGCGCGGATGTCGATCCGCGGAATCCGGCGGCGGGGGCGCGAAGCGTGCACAATCCGCGGCTGGTGATCAATCCGCCGCAGCCGACGGGAGGGAGTCTGCTGGTGCGGACGGATGCCGCGATCGCCGATCACGCCGACGCGAACGTCGAGGGAAGCCTGGCTTGGGCGGTCGGGCAGTTGGCCGACGCGGCGGGCACGGTCGAACTGCCGGGCAGCATGACATATGCGATCGGCGGCGACTTGACCGTCCCGTCGAACGTGTGTTTGCGGTTCGGCTGCGGCGCGGTGCTGGCGGTGGCCGAGGGCAAGACGCTGACGATCGACGGCTGCGTCGAGGCTGGGCTGTGGACGATCTTTGCCGGCAAGGGCAAAATTGCGGGCGAGCCGAAGGTCGAGGCGATCCGGCCGCAGTGGTTCGGGGCCAAAGGCGACGGCCAAGCCGACGATATCGAGCCGCTGCAGAAGGCGGTGGACTACGCCTGCACAAGCCGCGTGTTGGCGGTCGATCTGGGGCGCGGCCGGTACCGGATCACGCGGACCCTCAACGGCACGAACACCCGCGAGGCGGGCACGATCCACCGCGACGGGCTGCGGATTTTCGGCGCCTCGCTGATCGGCACGCAGATCATCGGCGATACCGGCGATCACCACGCGATCGTCGAGACCAGCGGCGCGCAGTGGCTGGAGATGGAGCGGGTCCACCTGGTCGCCGGCGGCGGGAATCCCAGTTCGATAGGCATCTTCACCGGCTGTCCGAAGGCGTGCCCGCAGTCGCAGAACCAGATCTACCACGTGGTGATCTCGCTGGGCGACGCGATGCAGCAAAACGGCGGGCTCGGCTCGATCGGCATCTGGAATTACGCCGCCGAGGAGCACACCTACCGCAGCCTTTACATTCACGCCAACCGGCCGGTGGTGCTCTGGGCGTTCAACGGCGAGAAACCGGACGCCCCGGACCACAAGGGCATGTTCAATTACACGAACTCATACGTCGAGTTGCTGAATGCGCCGCACTCGCTGGGCGTGGTGACCTTCAGCGGCGAGTCGTTTCTGCAGGCGGTGGGCAAACACGCACCGGTTGTCACGAGCCATTGCGCCAATTCGCTGACCATGCAGGGCGTGTACCTCGGCTCGGTCGGGTCGGGCGCCAACACGTGCGCGTTCGACGTCTACGGCTCGCTGACGAACCTGACGTATTCGGGCACGATCGAGGGGCCGGCGACGTTCGCACGGGTCAACGGGGTGCTGATCGGCAGCCGGGCCAGCGCGACGTACGGGCTGGTGGGCGAGGCGCAGCGGACCGGGCTGCTCTACGGCGATCAGACCGGCGCGATGGACGGCACCGCGCCGCTGCTGGAGCTCGGCCCGGCCGGGCGGATCGAGAATTGCGACCTGACGTTCACGCTGGAGGCCCAGCGCGAGCGTCCGCTGATCGGATTTGGCAAACCCAAGGACGGCGGCGCCCCGGCCGCGCGGATGGCCAATACGACGGTTCGGACGAATCAGCCGACCGCCTGCCTGGCCACCCCGGACGCACTGACCGCCACGTGGGCCAACGTGGTGCTGTCCAACGGCGAGACGAAACGCGTAATCAACGAGAGGACCGCCAAGTGAAGGACCTGGACCATAAGAGCCGCGATACGGAGACATGCATGCGATTGTACTGCCAGATATTGCCCATGATCGCCTTGATCGCCCTGGCCGCGACGCCGGCCGACCTGACGGACCTGGCGGCTCCGGCGATCGCGCCGCCCGAACAACCGGCGCATGATGTATGGATCGAAGGCGAGACCGGCGAGACGGCGGCGGGTTGGTTCGCACGCGACGATGCGGCCTGTTACGGCGGCAAGGAACTGGTGGTGTACCAATCCGCAGCCGGCGACTACCAAACGGCCTATGCGTTCAACGTTGAGACGGGCGGAAAGTTCCTGCTGATGGTGGCGGGCCAGCCGACCGGAACGCCCTGGACTTCGCCGATCCGGTATCGGATCGATGAGGGCGAATGGCGCGACGTGACGCGGGCGGTTCGGGCCCCGATCGGCTGGGGCGCCTTGTCGGCTGTCACCTGGACGCTGATCGACCTGGTCGAGCTTTCAGCGGGCGGGTATCGGCTGAGCCTGGCGGTCAATCAGCCGCGGCAGGACGGGCTTTATGTCCAGATGATCGACGCGATCGCGTTGGTCCGCGACCCGTATTCGCGGCTCGAGGTGCGGCCGCGGCTGGCGGCCGATCGACCGGGCAACGTGTTTGTCCGCGGCGAGCCGGTTCGATTCGGCTTCCGGCGGGACTACGGCAAGCACCAGTGGCAGTGGCGGGTGACGGACTGGCTTGGCAGCCAGGTCGCCGAGGGACAGTGGGAGGGCTGTGGGCGGCTGGAGGTTGGCGAACTGGCGTTGGGTTACTATCGACTCCATCTGAAGTCCGCCGATCAGTCGTCGTGGCTGCCGCCGACGCCGCTGGCGGTGGTGGTCGATCCTTCATCGCGGACGCCGAACCGCGACAGTGCGTATGCGATGGACAGTGCGCAGAGCTGGGCCAGCGAGTGGGATAACGTATTCGAGCCGCACAACGTCTCCGAGGTGATGGCGGACCTTCAGCGGCTTGCGGGACTGACCATGGTCCGCGACCGGATGTCGTGGGCCTGCTGCAATCCGGCGCCGGACGTGTTTGACTTCGGGCACTTCGCCAGGAACGCGGCGCTGCTGGCCGAACGGGGCATCGGGGTCTGTCAGGTGTTTCACGACATGCCGGCCTGGACGCTGGAAGGCCTGCCGGATCGTCACGCTCCCAGCGGATTGCCGCACGATCTGTTCGCGGTCTACCGGTTCTGCCGCGAGGCGGCCGCCGCGATGGCGGACAACGTGACGGCATGGGAGTTCTGGAACGAACCGAACGGTTCTTCTCACTGCTGGCCGACCGATTTCGCAACGGCGATGAAGGCGGCCTATCTGGGATACAAAGCGGGCAATCCCGACGCCGACGTGCTGGTCGGGTCGGACTGCATTCCCAACGTCTCGCCGTTTGTGGTCTTGTTGATGGAAAACGGCGTGGGCGACTACTTCGACGTCTACAACTTCCACCTGTACTCGACCACGGACCGGTACGCAGCGGTGACGGCGGGCAAGCGCGGGCTGCTGGAGCGGTACGGCGTGGGGCACAAGCCGATCTGGGTCACCGAGAGCGGACTGGCCCACGAGGATACGGGCAGGGCTTCGCCGCTGGCCGTCGGCAGTTCACGGCGCGAGCACGACGACGAGCAGGAGCGGATGCAGGCTGAGCACCTGGTCAAGTCGCAGATCGTCTTCCAGTCGGAAGGGGTCGAGCGGGACTTCTTTTTCCTCTTCAAACCCTACAACGAGTACGGCAACGGCAAGGTCTGGGGTATCTTCCGGTGGGACTGGACGCCCAAGCCGGCGTACGCGGCTCTCTCGAACCTGGTCGCCCAGTTGGGCGACTGCCGGTATCTGGGGCGGATGGACCTTGGCGAAAAGATCGATGGCTACCTCTTCGAAACGCCGGACGCCGCGCAGGTGCTGGTGCACTGGAGCGCCGACGGGACGAACCAGACGTTTGAACTTGCCGGACAACAGGGCGAACTGACCGCGGCCGATCTGATAGGCGCTGAGAGTCAGGTCCGCGGGCCTGCGTTCTCTTCGGGCCGCTACCCGGTCTATCTTCGCGGGCTGTCGGGCCTGCGGGCCGAGTCGCAGCCGGAGTCGCCGCCCGCCGCTACGGCGTCGCCGAAGGACCTGACCGTGGTGATGCGGATTTTACTGGGCGAAGGGTTCGGTCCGGTCGGCAATCCGGCTGCGCCGGTCGAGGCGGAAGAGACCCACGCCGTGCTGGAGATATTCAACTTTTCCGATCGGGCGAAAGAGGGCCGGATCGAAAGCGTCGGAACCGCCTACCAGATCGCCGGCCTGCCGGAACGGATCGCCGTGGCGGCGATGGCCAAGACCGCGGTGCCGCTGGTCATTCGTTTCCACGCCGACCAGGTGCCGACCGGTCTGGTGAATCTCAAGCTGGAGGGACGCTTCGAGGGCCAGACGATCTCTCCGCTGTGCGCGCGGTTCAAGCTGCCCAACGTTGACCTGGCGGCGTTCCTGGAAGCCGTGCCGCTGCCCGCCGAGGACGCTTCGCGCTGGCGGGCCAACAGTTCCGGAACGATGGAGATCACCAGCGATCCGGAGCAGCAGGCGGTCCGGTTCCACGTCCAATTCGGCGAGAGCGGCGACCGGTGGGTGTATCCGGAGTTTCCGCTTCGCTGGCCGCAGGAGTCGCTGATGGGGGCGGCGGGGATCGGGTTCGAGATCAAAGCCGACACCGAGGTGGGCCGCGGCCTGGTGATGGCCGTCCTGGACAACGTGCCCGAGGTCGGGCCACGCTACGACTTTGTCTACCGTCAGACCACCGAATGGCAAAAGGTACAGATCCTGTTCGAATCCGACGCGGGTCCGGAGTTCGACCCGGCCTCGGTCCGAATGCTGCGGATCGGGGCCAACCCGACCGTGGACGGCTACACCTACTGGATCCGCAACGTGCGGCTGTACTACCGCAAATAGGGATGCAAACCGGAGAGACGGACATGCAACCGACGAAAGAGCGCCAAGGCGTTTACCCTGATCGAGCTTCTGGTCGTGGTCGCCATCATCGCGGTGCTCGTGGCGATGCTGCTGCCGGCCCTGAACGCCGCCCGCGAACATGCGCGGAACGTGGTCTGCAAGTCGAACATGCGGCAGATGGGAGTGTGCCTCGGCCTCTATCTCGGCGAGAACCACGGGCTGATGCCGCCAAGCTGGATGCCGTGGAACGGCGACCGGCACACCAACAACTTCATGGCCCTGCTCGCCCAGTACGTCAACGGCGGCGAGGCGAGGGTCGATACCTACTATCTGGACGGGCAGGCGGCCCGGATGTGGATGTGCCCTTCGTTCCGCAAGAATCCCGCTGATCCGGATCACTGGGAGTACCAGTACCAGATGAGCTACCACATGTCGTGGCGGGTGGATCCGCCGGTCGCGGCGTGGCCGACGTTTCCCCGCGTCCAGTCGCTGCAGCATGACTTGATCACGGACCCGCACGATAAGATCGTGATCGCCGAGGGCTACCCGTGGCACGTCGAGTTTCATACCGGCACCATGGACTACGTGCAGAACGGATGCCGCCACTTCGGCTATGGAAACGACGTGATGGCCGGGTTCAACGTGGACTACGATCGGCCGACCGCCGATTGGACGTGGATCGAGCGGCATCCGAACATCATGCCGTATTGATACGACCAGACGGTCGCCGATAGAATAAGGAGATGCCCATGCGGATGCACGAGCGCCAACGTCGGGTTTTCACGCTGATCGAACTGCTGGTGGTGGTGGCGATCATCGCGGTGCTGGTCTCGCTGCTGCTACCGGCGCTGGCGGCGGTCAGGGAGCGGGCCAAGCGGCTGACCTGCACGGCCAATCTGCGGACGATCCACAGCGGCTTTAGCCTCTACGCCCGCGACCATGCCGATTTTCTGCCCGACATGTACGTGGACGGCCAGCACGACCCGAATCTCAACAACTACATCTGTTTCCTCTGGCCGTACGTCTACGCCGACCGTCCGTTCGCGCCCGGCGATCCCAACTTTTACGAGCGAATCACCGGCAGCGCATTCCGCTGCCCGACCAATCCGGCGTACCGCACCACGCAGGCGGGTTTCGCCAGTTTCGCCGCCAACGAGCACCTGACCTTCATGAGCCTCGACCGGATCGCCAATCCGAGCCGCAAGCTGCTCTGCGCGGACGGCGGAAGCGACACCTATGACGAGGTCTACTGGGGCAACGTGATCTTCCTGTACATCCCGACGGCTGGGCGGGTGATCAATATCACGTATCGGCACAACAACGATGCCAACGCGGCCTGCGTCGACGGGCACGTTTCGGAGGTGCCCATCGCCGATGCCTACGCTTTGCACGGTTCGAGAGTCTTCGCTGACGACTGATCCGCCATGAACGAGCCCATTCGACCCGAGATTCACTATCGGATTCCCGGTTTCTACACGCAGGACCAGTGGTTCTTTCGCTGCGGGCGGTGCGTGTATTTCTACCACCTGCTGGCCCCGCTGTCGGCTGGGGATTCGGGGCGATGGGGTCGCGAGGTGGTCGGCGTCTCGCGTTCGCAGGATCTGGTGAGTTGGGAATACCTGGGCGTGGCGCTCGGGCCGTCCGACGATCCCGAGGCCTTCGACAGCCGCAACATCGCCACCGGCACGACGCTGGAGTGGAACGGGCGGTTCTACATGCTCTACTGCGCGGGCAGCCTGAACGCCGATAATCCCGGCGGGATCGGTCTGGCCGCAAGCGACGATCTGGTGAACTGGCGGCGGGTGAGCCGCGAGCCGGTCCTTCGGCCGGACCGGCGGTGGTACGCCCATTCGCCGAACGCGGATGCGCATTACTGCTGGGCCGATCCGTTCGTGTTTTGGCACGAGCAGGATCGGTGTTTCCACATGCTGATCACCGGCCGGATGCGCGAAGGTCCGATCGACGAGCGCGGCTGCGTGGCGCTGGCCCGATCGAGTGATCTGCTGAATTGGGAAATGCAGCTTCCGCTGGTGTCGCCCGGGCTGTTCGACCGGATGGAAGTGCCTTCGCTGTGGGCCCGCGGCGGCCGGTGGTATCTGATGTTCTGCGCCCACGGCGGGATTCAGTCGCCGCGATTCCGGCGGGAGTATCCATCGGTTCCGGATGCGGCGGCGTACGTGTACACGGCGGATGACCTTCGCGGGCCGTACGAGTTGCGCGGGCGATGGTGGGTGCTTCCGGCCAGCGGCTGCTATACCGCCCGCGTGATCACCGAGACCGAAGGCATTCCGGAATTCGACGGCCGGCACGCCCTGATGACCTGGCAGAGCGAATCGGAGGAGGGCCGTGGTATCGTTCGCACCGGGGCCACTCGGCCGTGGATGGTGGAGTACCTGGACGAAGGCGGTTTTGTGTTGGATCGACGGTTGTGAGACCGGATCGGACGAATGCAGGAGATGCGAGTGATGACGTGTGGCCGAGTACTGGTGTGTCTGTTGGTATTGATGGCGGCGGGTCAGGCCGTTTGCGGCGAGGTGATCGACGGCTGGACGCTGCATCCGGATAACGCCGCCGATCCGTTGACCTTCGCGCACAGCGGCAAGACGCTTCACGTGCTCCAGAGCCTTGGCCCGGTGTTCGTCGTCGGCGACAGCCAGATCGGGCCGGAGGACTACGAGACGAGCGTGATTTCCGTGCGGGAGCAGGACGGCTGGACGGTCATGCGGTGCCGCGCCGCGGCTGAGGACCTGGCGGGCGACTACACGCTGAAGCTCAAAAAATGCGACGACGGCGCGGTGGAACTCGTGGTCGAAGGCGCAGCCGACGCGGCGGGCTTCCAGTGCGGCAACATCGGCGGGACCGATGCGCCGTTCAAGCAGTTCTACGTGGGTCAGCGGGATATGGAGGTCCACGAGGGCAACGACGGCTGGGCGCCGTTTATCTACTGGCCGGACGGCAAGCTCTATTTCCACGCTCACCTGGACCTGGACGTCTCGCACAGCGCGGGCTACAGCCATCGGGCGATGCCCAAGCAGCATTTTCTCGTGAAGAACCCGCCGATCAGCAGCGACACCGGCTATGCCGTGCTGACCGACGGTTCCCGGCCGAGCCTCCACGAACGCTACGTCATTCGCGCCGCGACCAACACGTGGGAGACCCTCGGCCCGGTGACCAACCAGCCCAGCGAATACCGTCAGGAACTGGCCGGGATGATCTTCAACGACGTCTGGGACATTCCGCACGACGCGAATCTGTTCTACGTGCGGTGGCTCAAGGAGGCGACGGCCGGCGTCGTGAAGTTCTACACCGTGATCGAGCAGTGGGGTTTCGGCGGGTTCGACGACACGCTGCCCGATCTGTATCGCGAGCCGGATCTGGTTGATCCGGCGCCGCCGTTCGGGACCGGACAGCAGCTCAAGGAACTGGTCGATCTGGCCAACACGATGGGCCGGACCGCGCTTCGGACCAACTACATGCTGGTCCGGCCGGACACCTCGCCGTCGGTCAACGAGGGGCTGGTCAAGCTCGCCCTGGGCGGCGACGGCAATCCCAAATGGCACAGCAATTTCAGCACGGTCTTGCCCCTGGTCGAGCGGCAGGACCGCGCCTTCCACAAACACTACGGCACCACCGCGGCGTTCTCGGACCAGCTCTCAAGCGGCGGGTACAGCGGGCTGTACGTCAACTACGACGCCGGCGAGCAGGGCGCCGGAATGGTCTGCACGGCCCGCCAACGGCTGCGGGAGATCTGCCGGCTGATGAAGGAAATCCACCAGGGTCCGCTGGGCAGCGAGTCGTACATCGCCGACTTCCAGTTCGGAAAGTACATGGACACGGGCGATTTTACGGTGTTCGCGGGCGACCGGCGGTCCGATTTCACGCCCGAGGAAAAACTCCGCCGCGTCCACGAGCTGACCACGGTGCACTCGATGGGGCTGGGATACCGGCACTTCTTCGCCCCGCACGAGGAAAACTGGATGGGTCGCGGCTTCGAGAGCTACTTCAACGACGACGAGAAGGTTGACAGCTACCGGGCGTGTGAGGTGCTCTACGGCAACGGCGGATACCTGTTCTACTACGCCGGCATGCGGCTGGTGCACGCCCTGACCGAGTGCTTCACGGTCGGCGTGGCCCAGCGGCACTATGCCCTTCAGCCGGTCGATTTCGTCAAGTACGGCAAGCGCAGCGTGTGGAAGACGCTCGATCAGCTCATCGAGAATCCGAAGATCGACTCGCGTGAGGCACTGCTCTCGTGGTTCCGGCGGTTTCACGTGCGCTACGCCAACGGCTGCCACGTCTACGTCAATCGCGACGACCAGGTGCTGACCGTGGCCGCCTCCGGCAACCGCACGTTCAAGCTCCCGCAAAACGGCTGGCTGGTCTATACCGAGGACGGCAACCTGACCGCCTACACCGCGTTGGAGGCTGATCCGTTCTTCCCGTCGCGGCAGGTCCGCGTCGATTTCTGCGAGGACAAGGCCCGCGGCATCCGCTACGTCAATCCGCGAACCGCTGCGCGGTTCATGGACGCCGCCAAGCCGACGGTCTGGCTGAACGGCAAAGTCCACCTGGTCCTGGACGAACCGAACCTGCGCTTCGGCGAACTGCTGCAGCGACAGCACGCGGCCACCGCTCCAGCCGAATAGCCGCTGCGGGTCGGGCGATTCCCTGATCGGGCTATCGTGCTTTGCCCCGATGGCGGCGGACCGGAGGTTCTCATATCATTGGTTGTCAACTCGAACTGGTGTGGGGGAACGATCATGGCCAAAACGGTCTTCGGCATCGCCGCCAGTCACGATCAGGCTCAGGCAATCCTGATCCGCCTGCGAGAGGCCGGCCTCCCGCCGGATGACGTGTCGGTGATCGTGCCGGACGATCGGCGGGGCAAGGTCGGCTACGAAGATGGGGCTCGGTCGGAGCCCGGTGTGGCCGGAGCGGGCGCCGGAGCGGCGCTGGGCAGCGTGTTGGGTTGGCTGGCCGGAGTCGGCGCGCTGGTCATTCCGGGCCTCGGACCGTTCGTCGCAGCCGGGCCGATCATGGCGGCGCTGGGCGGGGCGGCGATGGGCGCAGCGGTCGGCGGGCTGGTCGGCGCGCTCGTCGGCATGGGACTTCCCGAAGAGCAGGCCCGCGCCTACGAGGCCCGCGTCAAGGAAGGCGACGTTCTGCTCTCAATACGCGCCGCCTCCGACGCCGAAGCGGCCAAGGCGGCTGAAATCCTCGAACTCAACGACGCCGCCGACGTGGTCACGGTCAGCGACACGCCGGTCTAGGGTCGCGCGATCGAGTGTGCTCTGTCATCCGCAGTGGACGCATCCGTGCAGGTCGCGTCCCGCGGCCAGCGCCGTCTCAGCCGTCTCAGCCGTCTCGCGATCCAGGCCCAGCAGCTTGATTCCCCTGTCGACCGTGTGGCGGAAGATGGTTTCCATGTCGTTAAGGTGCGGCTGGCTCATCTGCACGGCGTACAGGCCCTCGATCCGCGTGAGCCGCCCGATGAAGTGGTCGCCGCGGCCGCAGAAGTGGTCCGACCCGCCGCCGAACTCGTCGAGCACCCGCCGGTTGTACGGCCGGATGAATTCGTCGAACATCTCCGGCGAAAGGTTCATCGCCGAGTCGTCGCGGAGCATGATGGTTCCCCGCTGCATCAATCCCCAATGGCACGTGTAGGGCTGCGGCTGCGGGGCGATCGTCAGCCACTCGCGCAGGAAGCGGATGTACGTTCGCGTCACCAGGTCGAGCAGCGCGTGGATCATCGCGGGCCTCTCATAGAGATCGACGAACAGCCCGCTGCCCCACAGCAGCTCGCAAACGTCCATCGGCCCCTGGAGGTCCGGATGGTAGTGATGCACGTACCGCCCGATCTTCGGATACCACCGGCGGATCTCCTCGAACACGTGCGCCATCTCCAACGTCCGTCCGCCGAAGCCGCCGTGCGGGTCCGGATCGCCGCGGTCGAGGATCGCCTGGATGCCTTCGATCGTTCCCACCGGGCGGCTGGTCGGCAGCGTGTCGGTCTCCTCCGGCATGATGAACATCTCGACGCCGAAGACCGACGGCAGGATGCCCGTTCCATAGTTGCTCCGGACGGCCAGCAGATGTCCTCCGCCCGCAGCCAACTGCTCCGAGCACATCCGCAACTGGTGCAGGGCCATCAGCTCGAAGTCCTCAATGGCCTCGTTGAGCCGCACCGCCGGCCATTCGAGTCCCGGCGGCGCGGTCCTCGAACGTCGCGGTGAAAAAATCCCATCGTCGAACCGGCCCTCCCAAAAATCGGTCCACCGCCCGACCAGATCGTCCTCGACCGCTGCGTCGATCCGCCGCTCCAGGTCGTCCATGTACTTCCCAAGCCGCTGCGAAATCATCCGTTCACCTCACAATTCCGGCCGATGGTGCAGAGGGATTTGTTGAAGGGGGTATTTGTACCGGTGAAGCTCCGTAGCGGCAAGCGATTCTCGCCTGGGAACCGCAACCGCCGCTCGAACGTCCACCCCGTTCGTCCGGATGTCCAGCCCAACCGGCGGACGATCGCGGAGCGGCCGCTATTCCTCCAACTGCGTGCCGACCTCTTCCCATTCCTTCCACAACGCCTTGAGCTCAGCGTCTTTGGATTGGTACTC
>ERZ764778.1074-NODE-1074-length-29274-cov-6.996920_pt1 | contig 29274 bp, 20 predicted proteins | sample MGYA00374951_ERZ764778 | MGnify/ENA primary metagenome ERZ764778 (study PRJEB28918, sample SAMN05720193) | bioreactor metagenome | isolation source: Anaerobic biogas reactor | place: USA:Washington, USA | collected 2015-08-08 ...
TTTTCGTAAACTATGTCACGAGCACTTACCCTCCCCAAAATCCGTGACGGTCAGCCATTTTCCTTTCCACCTCTGTCTACTTCGATCGGTGCAAGGCACACAGGCCGCTACGCCGGCGCGTACGTATACGGCGCCTGCAGACCCAGCGGAATCCCTAGCCCCCAATAGATGAGGAGGAAGGCCGTCCACCCGATCAGAAACACGACCGAATAGGGCAGCATCATAGCCCCCACCGTGCCGATTCCCGTCGTTTTCACGTAGCGCTGGCAGAACACAACCACCAGCGGGAAATAGGGCATCATCGGCGTGATGATGTTCGTACACGAATCGCCCACGCGATAGGCCGCCTGGGTGAGTTCGGGCGACAGCCCCACCAGCATCAGCATGGGCACGAAGATCGGCGCCAGCATGGCCCACTTCGCCGACGCCGAACCGATCAACAGGTTGACCGTCGCGGCCAGGAGAATGATGCCGGCGATCGTCACCGCCGGCGGCGCTCCCGAATCGCGCAGGAACGTCGCTCCCTTGACGGCCATCAGTACCCCGATGTTCGAGTCGCGAAACGCCGCAATGAACAGGGCCGCGAAGAAGACGAGAACCAGGTAGTAGGCCATCGTCTCCATCGATCGGCTCATCCCCTTGATTACGTCGCGATGCGAGGTGAACTTGCCCGATACGAAGCCGTGAATCACGCCGGGAATGAAGAACAGGAAGAAGATCAACGGCACAATCGCATGCATCAGAGGAGCCGGCGGCCGGTAGGAGGTCAGGGAACCGTCCTCCGCTCGCAGGGCAGAACCCGCGGGCCACGCCCAAGCCACCAGCAGCACTATGGCAACGAGCATCGAGGCCAGGCCCCACCACATGCCGAGTTGGTCCCGCCGGGTCAGCGCTTCCATCTTCGGCATGTCCTCGGGGTCGCCGTCGACGAGTGTCCGCTTCAATCGCGGTTCTACGACCACATCGGTCAGGAACCAGCCCAAGAGGATGATGAGCAGCGACGAGGCCGCCGTGAAGAAGATATTGCAGAGCGGGTTGACCGCCCGAGCGGGATCCACCAGAGCCACCCCCGTCTCCGTCAATCCGGAAAGCAGCGGATCGATGCCCGAGGGAATGAAATTGGCGCTGAACCCGCCCGACACGCCCGCGAAGGCGGCCGCAATGCCGGCCAGCGGATGCCGCCCGGCCGCATAGAACATGACTCCGCCGATCGGGATCACCAGCACGTAACCCGCATCGGCCGCCGTGTGGCTGACGATGGCCACCAGCAGCAGCATCGGCGTGAGCAGTTTCTGCGGAGTGAACGCCAGCAGATTCTTCAGACACGCATGGATGAAGCCCGAATGCTCCGCCACTCCCACGCCCAGCAAAGCAACCAAGACCACTCCCAGCGGCGGGAACTTGACGAACTCGTCGACCATCCCCGAAAGGAAGGTCGCCAGGTGCGTGAGCGTGAGCAGGTTGACGACCGCGATCGCTTCCCCCGAACGGGGATCGATCTCGCTGAACGTGAACCGCGACAGCCACCACGAAAGCCCCCAGGTGACCGCCAGCCCGATCACAAACAGCACCGCCGGATCCGGGAGCTTGTTGCCCAGAGTTTCCAGAACGTTCAGCACTCGCACGACGATTCCCGCCGGTTTGCCGTTCGGTTGCTCCGCCTTCGACCGGTTCTCCGCCTGTGACATCATGCACCCTCTCCTAATGGCCGTTCTTCACACATGTCAGGAATAGAGAAGATAACCACTCGATTGTTCCCGCCACTGTTCGACGTTCAATTCGGCAAGCTGCGCGACGTCGGCCGGCAACGTCCGGCCGGAGTCGATCGCCTCGCGGAGCCGTGTGCTGCCCGAAAGAATGTCGATCGGCATGAGGACCTCTTCGTATTCGTAGGGGGGCGGCAGCCAGGAGAATTGTTCCCCATAGAGCCGCCGCAGACAAGCGAACAGAGCCACGGTAGTCGAGTAGGAACGAACGGCCCTGGCATCGGTGAAGTGCAAGGCCACCCCGCCGCAGCTCCGGCCGGCCCATTTGTTGAAGGTAGGCCGAAATCGGATCGGGCGGATCGTCAGCCCGGGCGTGGAGTAGTCGGCCAGTGCTGCGGCCAGTCCAGCCGGTTCGATGTACGGTGCGCCGACAACCTCAAAGGGCGTGGTGGTCCCCCGGCCTTCGGAGAGGGTCGTTCCTTCGACAAGCACCTGGCCCGGGTAGACCACGGCCGTCTCCGGCCGCGGCATGTTCGGCGACGGCATCACCCACGGGCAGCCGGTTTCCCACCAATACATCCCCCGGCGCCACCCCTGCATTGCGACAACCTGCACGTCGGCCCCGATATCCAGCATCCGGTTGGTCAACAGGGCCATTTCGCCGACGGTGAGTGCGTGCCGCATGGGGATCGCGGCCCGGCCGATGAAGCTCGTGAAGCCGGCCTCCAGAATGGGCCCTTCGCAAACCTCACCCCCGAGCGGATTGGGCCGGTCGAGCACGACCACAGGAATACCGGCCTCCGCGCACGCTTCCAGGCAGTGAGTGACCGTCCAGATGAAGGTATAAACCCGCGTGCCGACGTCCTGCAAATCAACAAGCAGGCAGTCCAAACCCTCCAGCATCTCGGGGGTGGGTCGGCGAGTCTCGCTGTAGAGGCTATGAACGGGGATTCCGAGCGGTCGGTAGATGCCGTGACCGGTTTCGATCATATTGTCCTGTTCTTCGCACCACAGGCCGTGCTGCGGCGAGAACAAAGCGGCCAATTGGCCGGGGCATCGTTCGGCCAGCACGTCGCAGGCGTAGCGAAAGCGGGAATCGACCGAGGCCTGGTTCATCAGCAGACCGAACCTCGCGCCCGCCAGGGCAGGCCGCGGATCTTGGAGGAGGACTTCCACTCCGATGGTGACCGCGGGTTGGGGCATGGTGTTCTTCCTGGGCGCTTGAGGAGAACAACGCGAGCACGGTACAATTCGTGCAAACTGCGTCAAATCGGGAACGCACGATCATACCCCACACGCCGACAAGGGAACATCCCGCGATCCGCATTTCGCTGATTGCGTGCCTTTTGTGGTCTGTTGCCGGCCCCTCGCTTCAAGCGGGCACGTTCGACCTCGACTTGCCGTCAAAAGCGGTTGCGGTCGAATAGTGGGACGTGACCGCCTGAGCGGGGAATACTGGGACGTATTGGTGGATCACCATAAGAAGCAGGCTATCAGCCCCATGCTCGGCGACCTCCCGGAGCCAGAATGTGCCCGCGAATTCTGGTGAGGAGACTTGTTCAGCCGGGAAACAAGCAAGGCGGGCGACCGGTTCGGTCGGCAGACGCGGCCGGGAGAAGCACGCGAGTCAACGAGCCTGCATCCGCTCGCCCAGCCATGCGGCCACTTCCTCGATCCCCGTCCCCGCCTTGGCTGAAACCTCGAACACTTTCGCCTTCGAGGCCAAGGCTTTCATGTCGCTCCTGACTCGGGCCACGTCGAAATCGAAATGAGGCAACAGGTCGACCTTGGTGATCGCCAGGGCGTCGGAGCCGCGGAAAATGGCCGGATACTTGGCGAGCTTGTCGTCTCCCTCGGGCACGCTGAGCAAGGCGATCCGCAGGTGCTCGCCCAGATCGAAGCCGGCGGTGCACACGAGATTGCCCACGTTCTCGATCATCAGCAGGTCGAGCGTGGGAAGATCGAACCCTTCGGCGGCGGCCTGCACCATGGTGGCGTCGAGATGGCATGCCCCGTCGGTGTTGATCTGAACGACAGGAATGCCCAGGGCGTCGATCCGCTCGGCGTCGATGGAGCCGGCGATGTCGCCCTCAATAACAGCCGGGGCCACCGTGCCGCCCAATTGGGCAAACAGCGCCTCGAGCAGTGTGGTCTTGCCGCAACCGGGCGAGCCGACGATGTTGACGCAGAACGCACCGGCCGCGTTGAATTTCCGGCGATTCTCTTCTGCAAGCTGGTCGTTGGCTTTGAGGATCTTTTTGGCTGCGACGATTCTCATGGCGGGATCCGTTTGCGGTGCAGAGGACAAGTCGATCTAGTCGATTCTTGCGTTTTTGCGCCCGCGAGACAAGTGCCGCGCCGGCCAGGGCTCACTCTTCATCCAAATCGATCGTTTGCAGGAGCATCTCCCGCCCACCCTGGATGGAGATGTCGCGGCTGCCACAGGAGGGGCACTCGAGACAGAAGTCGTCGAGTTCCGTTCTCGCGCCACAACCGGCGCAGACGCAGACTGCCGGAGGCTCCTCGATCTCGAGCGCGGCGTTTTCGACAAGCGTGCCCGGCGAAAGCAACTCGAAGGCGAATCGGATCGAGTCGGGCTGGACGCCGGAGAGACGCCCGATCGACAGGCTGAGCCGGGTGACCTTGCCCGCGGCCCCGGCTCGCGCAACCTCTCCCTCGACCTGCTCGATCAGCGCTTCAACGATCGACACTTCATGCATCTTAGTATTGGCTAGTCGACCGCCGCCAACTGGACGCGAGCGCTCTCCAGACGCTGGGCCAACAGTTTGGCGATCGCCTTGGTGAGCTGGTAGCCGAGCAAGGGTTCCGAGTCGCACAACTCGCGGACCTTCTTGGCGTCGAGGCAGATCAGGTGCGTATCTTTGACGGTCGTTCCAATGGCCGTGGCCTTGTAAGGCTCGATCAGGGCCGACCAGCAGAGCAATTCGCCGCCCACCAAGGTATCAACCGTGCGTTCTTCCCCGGTGCCCAGCAGGTAGCGTATCTCGACTTCCCCCTGGGTGATGACGTGCAGCACGTTGGCCGGGTCGCCTTCACGAAACATCTCGGTTCCGGCAGGGACGTCCTTCTCCTCGGCAATCATCGCCAAAGCCTTCAGGCTCTGCTCACCGATGTTGGCGAAGTAGTGATAGCGTCGCAATGCTTCGGGCGAAATCATAAATGGTCTCCTTCGTGAGCCGAGGCCCCCTGGTCAGTTTTCCCGGTCTCCAACAGTTTGAGCACTTCTTCCACGGCCTTGGGAATGGAAGCCGCAACGGCCGGAGTGCACTCTTCGGTAAACGTCAGTATATCCTGGGCTTCGATGCCGACAAGCAGGATGGCCCGGTTGTCGGGCAGATTGACGCCCGCCTGGCGGCCGAACTGGAGGGCCGTCGTCAGATTCATGTCGTGTGCCGAACAACTCCGCTGGGTTGGGATTGCGTCCGGCGTCAGATGGTGGATGGTCCCCGGCGCCGCACCGGTCACGATCGCATCGATGACGATCGCCCGATCGTAGCCTTCCATCCGCTCCATCAGCCGCAGTCCGCCCCAATAGTCCTCTCCGACCTCGACGTCGTCGCGATCGGCCAGCAGTTCGCGCAATCTGGCCGCCACGTGGAGCCCCACGCTGTCATCCGCCACGATCCAGTTTCCCAATCCGAGGACGAGAGTCTTCATCGAGTTGTTAGGGTTCAGGGTTCGGGGTTCAGGGGGCAGAGGTCAGAGGAGCATCGCGGGGGCAACGAAGCTTGCCGCCATGAGCGGAACCGATCGAAGTGCCTGGAGCAGGGCCCGGAGATCGGGGCTGTTGGGACAGTTGCGCAGAATAGGGAAAAACAAAAGAGCCAAAAAAAGATCGGGCGACCGTGACCGTCCGATCGTCCGAGCTATTCTACGCAATGGCACCGCTCAGTCCAGATACTGGGAGAGCTTCTCGATGACCTCTCCATCCGGACGGCGGAGGTTGACTTCCAGCGGCATCTGGCCGGGAAGGCTATGGGTGGCGCAGCCGAAGCAGGGGTCGTAGGCCCGGAACGCCATTTCGACCATGTTGAGCAGGCCTTCGGACACCTGGCCTTTCTTGATCAGTCCCTGGGCCGCTTTCTTGACCGACATGCAGATCGGGGCGTTGTTGTTGGTCGTGCCGACGATCAGGTTCACGTTGGTGAGGATGCCTCGTTCGTCGGTGACATAGTGATGGGTCAAGGTGCCGCGAGGCGCCTCGACGCAGCCGATTCCCTCGCGAGGCGTCTCGGTCGGGATCGTGCGGAACTTGGGACTGGTGATCTCCTCGTCGGTGGCCAATTCGACCCAACGTTCCGTAGCGTAGAGCAGCTCGACCAGCCGGGCCCAGTGGGTGGCCAGCGTGTGGTGCACGGGCTTTCCGCCGAGCGTGGCGTACATCTTCTCGTACTGCTCTTGGGCCAGCGGCGTGGCCATGCCGTCGGACGCATTCAGTCGCGACAGCGGCGTGCACTTGTAGACGCCCGAGTCCTTGCCGTCGACGAAGCCCTTCCAGCCCACGGCCTTCAGGTAGGGGAACTTGAGGTACGACCAGGGCTCGACCCGTTCGGCGACATGCTCCCGGTAGTCCTTCGGATCGTACTTGACGAGTTCTTTCCCGTCCGGCCCCACGACTCGCAGCTTGCCGTCGTAGAAGTTGACCTTATTGTTCTCGTCAACCATCCCCATGTTGTAGGTTTCATGGGTGTAGACGCCGCCCGTGATCAGATCGACGTAGGCGGAGTTCTTGAGGACGATGTCTTCGAAGACCTGCAGGGAGAACTTGGCGAATTCGATGGCTTCGCGTCCTCGGGCCTCGATCTCCTTGCGTTGCTCTTCGGTGATGCCGCGGCTGACGCCGCCGGGGAGGCCCCAGTTGGGGTGCACGGCCCGTCCGCCGAGCAACTTGATCAGGGCGTGACCGTCGCGGCGCATCTTGAGCACCTTGCCGCCCACGTCCATGCCGACCTTGGCAATCACGCCGAGCACGTTGCGTTGGGCGGGCGGCGCATCGGGCCCGACGACGAAGTCGGGGCCGCCCAGAGCGTAGAAGTGCGTCGTGTGATCGGTGGCGAAGAAGATGCTATAGAACATCTCCCGGAGTTTCTTGGCGGCCGAGGGCGGATCGACGCTCCAGACCTTATCCAACGCCTTGGTGGCGGCCATGTGGTGGGCTTCCGGGCAGACGCCGCAGATGCGGTTGGTCAGATTGGGCATGTCCTCCGCGGGCCGCCCCACGCAGAACTTCTCGAAGCCTCGCAATTCCGGAATCTGCAAGTAACAATTGGCCACGTCGCCTTCCTCGTTGAGGAAGATGTCGATCTTGCCGTGACCCTCCAGCCTGGTGATGGGATCGATTGAAATTCGTTTCATCGTTTATACTCCTGCCTTGTTTTTCCGCCGCAGATTGCTCTGGGCCAGGCTGAACCGATAGAAGCTGCCGACCGGATCGGGAATGCCCTCCTTGATGATCGCGTCGATCTCGTCGGGATCTTCCGAGTCGATCACCGAGGCCACTGCACTCAAGAGTTGCATGCCGTGGTCTTCGACGCCGTTGTTCGGGCCGTAGCACCCGATGCAGGGCGAGTTGACCTGCGGGCAAAGGGCGCCGCAGCCGGCTCGCGTGGCGATTCCCGCACACAACAGGCCCTGCTCCAGCAGGCACCGGTCGGGATCGACTTCGATTTCCCACGTCCGATAGAACTTCTTGATCTTCTTTTCTTCACGCTTCCGAGGGCACTCGTCGCAGACGGTCGTGTTCGACCCGATCACAGAGCCCGGCTCGGGGAGCTTGTTCTCCAGGATCGCCACGATGGCGTCCCAAATGCGGTCCGACTCCGGCGGGCAACCCGGAAGCATGTAGTCGACCTTCACCGTCTGGCCGAGCGTTTTCAACGTGTCGTAGTAGACGGGCAGATGGAGCTTGCCTTCCGGCACCTCGGTGACCGGTTGGGGCTCGACGCCGTTCGGATTGTCGAGGGACGGACTGTCGTGGTAGACGGTCTTGAAGCAGCTCGCCTTATCGTTCAGATTGCCCAGGCCGGGGATGCACCCTTCCGAGGCGCAGGAACCGAAGGCAACCAGGACCTTCGACTTCTTCCGCAAGAGTTGGGCCATGTATTCCTGCTCGCTGGTGCGGATGCCGCCGTTGAACAGGCAGACGTCGATCTCGCCGTCGGCCATTTTCTCGATGTCGTGCACTTTGCCGTCGGCGGCACAGGGCCACATGACGATGTCGAAATGCTCGGCGACGTCCAGGATCTTGGTGTCGATTCCGAGCGTGGAGATGTCGCAACCGCCGCACGACGCGGCCCAGTAGACCGCCAGCTTGCCTTTTGCCTTGCCTTCGCTCATGAGTTCACCTCCATCACCTCTTCGTGCTCCTTGACGATCGCCTCCAGCGCTTCCAGCCGTTCGTCGCTCTCTTCCCAATTGTCGGGCCAATGGAGCGGGCCGAGCTTCTTGATGTCGGCGACGAATTCGGTGATGGCCTCGGCAAGTTGCTCGCCTTCGGCCGCCGAGCGCCAGAACAGTCGCACCCGCTCATCTTCGACGCCCAGCGCGGCCAGCATGTGCTTGAGCAGGTGGTAGCGCCGCATGGCCTTATAGTTCTGATCGATGTAGTGGCACTCGCCCGGGTGGCAGCCGGCGAGCATAACGCCGTCGGCTCCCAGCGAAAGGGCCTTGGTGACGAATGCGGGATCCATTCGGCCGCTGCACATGACGCGAATGATGCGTACGTTGGGCGGATATTTGATGCGTGCCGAGCCGGCCAGGTCGGCGGCCCGATACGAGCACCAGTTGCACATGAACCCCACGATCTTCGGTTCAAAGTTCTCGTTACTCATTCTCAGAACCTTCCAGGGACTGTGTTCGTTTTGTGAATGATTTCAGGACGCGACCGGTTCGGGCTCGGCGGCCTTGGCGGCAGCCCCGCCGTTTCCACCCGCCGGCTTGGCGTCCCAGAGAACGCCGTCGATCTGGGCGAAAATCTGCTGGTTGTTGAAGTGGGCGCCGGTGATCACGCCCGCCGGACAGGCCGCCACGCAGGTGCCGCAGCCTTTGCACATCGAACTGATGACGTGGCTGGTTTCCTTCACGGGGTCGAACTCGATTGCGTTGTAGGGGCAGAGGTTGTTGCAGATTCGGCAGCCCGAGCAGGCCTCTTCGTTGATCGAGGCCACGATCGGCTCGATCATCACCTTGCCCTTGGTGATCATGCCCTGCACGCGGGCGGCGGCCGCGGCCCCCTGGGCAACGCAGGCGGGGATGTCCTTGGCGCCCTGGCAGGTGCCGGCCACGAACACTCCCTCGGTCATGGTGGCCACCGGGTCGAGCTTGGGATGACGCTCGGTGTACCAGCCGGCCATGCTGCACGAGATGCCGCACTTGAGGCCCAGTTCCTTGGCGTCGGCCTGGGGCTCGATGGCGCCCATCAGCACGACCATGTCGACGGGGATCCGGCGCTGCTTGCCGAGCAACGTGTCTTCGCACTGCACGATCAGCTTGCCCTGCTCGTCGGGATTCCGGGCCGCGTCGGTGACCTCGGCCACCTTGCCGCGGACGAAGTGCATGCCCTCTTCGAGGAGCCGTTGATAGAACTCCTCGTACTGCTTCTGGTTCGTCCGCATGTCGATATAGAAGGAGTAGACCTCGGCGTTGGTCTTCTCCAGAATCAGGTGGCCGAACTTGAGCGCCGCCATACAGCACACGGCCGAGCAGTGGGCGTTGTGGTTCACGTCGCGGCTGCCCACGCAGTGGATGATCGCCACCGACTTGGGCTCCGTCTTGCCGTCGCGCATGACGATCTTGCCGCCGGTCGGTCCGGCCGCGTTGCACAACCGCTCGAATTCCATGTTCGTGTAGACGTTCGCCAGACGCCCGTAGCCGTACTGGGGAACCTTCTTGCAGTCGAACAGCTTCCAGCCGGTGGCCAGAATGATGTTGCCGACGTCGATCTCGATGATCTCGTCCTGTTGCTCGTAGTCGATCGCGTTGGTCGGGCAGACCTTGGAGCAGACCTTGCACTTGCCGCGTTGGAAGTAGGTGCAGTTCTCCACGTCGATGACCGGAGTTCGCGGCACGGCCTGGGGGAACGGCGTATAGATCGCCTTACGGTAACCCAGCCCGGCTTCGAAATCCTCGTCGACGATCTTCCGCGGGCACTTCTCCATGCAGATGCCGCAGCCCGTGCAGTCTTTCTCGACCACGTAGCGGGCCTTCTTGCGGATCTTCACCTTGAACTTGCCCACCGACCCGCTCACTTCCTCCAACTCGGAGTAGGTCAGCATGGTGATGTTCTCGTGCTGGCCGGCTTCCGACATCTTGGGCGTCAGAATACAGGCCGAGCAGTCGAGGGTGGGAAAGGTTTTGTCGAACTGGGCCATGTGGCCGCCGACCGAGGGGCTGCGTTCGACCAGATAGACCGGATGGCCCGCGTCGGCCAGTTCCAGGGCCGCCTGCAAGCCGGTGATGCCGCCGCCGACGACCAGCGTGGCCGGATGGACGTCGACATAACTGGGCTCGAGCGGCTGCTGGTACTTGACCCGTTCGGCCGAACCGGCGATCAGGGCCTTGGCCTTGGCCGTACCCGCTTCCTTGTCGTTGCAGACCCAGGAGACGTGCTCGCGCAGGTTGGTCATGTCGAACAGGTAGGGATTCAGCCCCGCATTCTTGCACGCCGTGCGGAACGTCTTCTCGTGCAGGTGGGGCGAGCACGCGCCCACCACGACGCGGGTCAGCTTCTCCTTCTTGATGTCCTCCTCGATCATCGCCTGACCGAGGGAGGAGCACATGAACTTATAGTCCTTTGAAACGACGACGTCCTTGATGTTCTCGCCAGCCCATCTGGCGACCTCTTCGACGTCGACCGTCCCGGCAATGTTGCTGCCGCAGTGGCAGATGTAAACGCCGACTCTCTCGGCCATGGTCGTCCTCCACGGAATATGTTCTCAGGGTGTTCGCTTGGGATGTGGGATGCGTTTCCGGCGCGTTTGACGGCGGTCCCACGTTTCAAGCAGACACGGCCTCCAGTTTCTTCTTGAGCACCGGCAGACCGGCCACGAGCTCCTTGCCAAAACCGACCGCCTTGGGCTCCAAACCGAATGCGATCCCAACCAGTTGCGTGAAATACAGAATCGGCATCTTGAAATTCGTGCCGAACATGCCGTTGACCCGGGGCTGATAGGCGTCGAGGTTCAACTGGCACATGGGGCACATGCAGAGGATCATGTCGGCGTCGTAGTCGACAGCGCTTTGCAGCAGGCGCCGCTGAAGTTCGAAGGCCTGCTCTTCGCTGATTTGCGGCATGTGCCCGCCACAACAGTGAGCCTTCACCGGGTAGTCGACCACCTCGGCCCCCAGCCACTCGAACAAGTGATCCATTTGCATGGGGTACTCGGTGCAGTCGCCGATCGAGATCGGGCGGACGGCCTGGCAGCCGTAGTACGGAGCGATCCGCAAGCCGGTCAGCGGCCTGACGACCTTCTCCTTGATCTTCTCTTCGCCGATATCGCTGCAGATCACGTCCAGCAGGTGCCGCACGCGGACTCCGCCCTTGTATTTCAACTGGCCGGCGGAGAGCGCCTCGTTGATCTTCTGCTTCATCTCGGCGTCTTCCGACATGAGCTTGTCGACCTTGGCGAGGTTGCAGTAGCAGGCGGCACAGGAGGCAACCAACTGGTTCGACTCTCCCTCGGCGATGGCCAGGTTTCGCGCCACCACCGAGCAGGCGGTCAACTCGTCCTGGGAGAAATACTCCGTTGCGCCGCAGCAGTTCCAATCGTCGATTTCGGCCAGCTCCATGTCGAGAACCTTGGCCACCGCGCGCATCGACACGTCGTAGGCCGCGGCGTTCACTTCCATCGAGCAACCTGGATAAAACGCGTATTTCACGATTTCCTCCCAATCTCGCGGGCTTTTTTGATGATCGCGTTGAGTTGATCCACTCGCTTGATCTTCGCGGGCGTGAGCGACATGCGGCCGCGGCTGAACATTCCGATCCCCATGGGACCCATCTTCAACATCGCAAAGGGCTTGTTGAGCAGGTAGAACCGGCTCGCCAACCCAAGTTCAAAGGCCCGGCCGTACTTGTCCACGTAACCGGTGAACGTCTTGGCCAGAGCGGGCGCGTCGGAACCGCTCGCCATGTTCTCGGCGATCGCCATCCGCTTGAGCTGGTACATGATGTCGGTGATAGGAATGTTCTGAGGGCAGCGGGTCGTGCAGAAGTAGCACGAAACGCAGCACCACATGGTGTTGGAACGGAGGACCTCCTCCTTCTTGTTCGCATTGATCAACGCGAACAGTGTTCGCGGCGTGTAGTCCATGTCTGCCCCGTTCGGGCAGCTTCCGCCGCAACTGCCGCACTGCAGGCAGTGAACGATGCGTTCTCCGCCGGGAGTGCCTTCAATCACTTCCTGGAGAAACTCGGAACCGAGCTTGTCGGCCTTCTGGCTGCTCATTAACTCCCTCCGGCTACTGACGTCAGGCCCCATTGTGAGGTGGGCTGTATGGTAACACGGGAATACGTTCGTGTTGGATGGGGGCCTGTTATTGGCAAACCGTGTACCGAAACGCGCCAAACGCATAACGCGAGCCGCAAGTGACTGTTAGACAAAGACTTGTTTGCGTTGCGTGAAACGGGCGCATATTCGGGCATGGTGAGCGATCCCGCAGGAATCCGCGGTAGGCAGGCGAGAATCCGTGGCATCCCCTCCCCGCGAGCAACCTGTGGAGACGATCGGGGAGGGGGGCCAGAGCGAGGGGCGACCGTGGGACCTGGGCCCCCTTGTACCGGGTGATGTGATCGACGACGATACTCGACGGGCTGCTTGAACCGGCCCAAATCGGCTGCAAGGGTTCACACGATGGCCGAAGAATTCGTGAGCGAGGCGATTCAACCGGTTTTCGAGACGATCGACATCATCCGAATGATCAGATCGGCCGTTCCTTCGATTCCGAAGTGTTCGACATTGATCACCAGGTCGTAGATATGGGGATCTTCGACGTCCTGGTGGAAGAAGTGACGGACGAACTGGCGCCGGCCGCGGTCCAGGCGATGCATCAACTGGCGGGCTTTGGCAATCGGGATCTCGTTGGCTTCCATCAAACGATGCAGCCTGAAGGTATCCGAGGCCACCAGCCGAACGGCCAGCCCCTGATTGCGTGGCAACAGGAATTGGGCGCCGCGCCCGACGAAGACGGCGTTGCCCTTCTTTGCTGCGGCCAGAAAGATGCGGTTCAGCCGCGTGAGGTACTTCTCGTGGGAGATGATCTCATGGTCGAGCCACGTGCCAAAAATGTCGTAGGCCCAACTCAAGGTCGTCTCGTCAACTACCTCGAGCACCGGTCGCGAGATCTGGTAGCGGTCGGCCAACTGGTCGAGCACACCCTTGTCGAAGACCTCCCAGCCGAGCTTCCGGCCGAGGGCCTCGGCCACGTTGCTTCCGCCGGCCCCGGCCTCGCGAGAGAGCGCGACGTAGCTGACGACTGCCTTCTGCCGGGTCGACTGAGGCTGGTCGATCCGCGTTGTCCGCTCTGCAATCTCCTGCGTTCGCGCAAACGCCTGCATCTTACGTTCGGCGGCCGCTGTCGTTTTCGGCTCTACCCAGCTCTGGTCTCGCACGATCCACCTCCCTTCCTGGAGTTCGACGGAAGCCGTGGGGAAGGGGTCTTATCCCGGGCTCGTGGATTTCGGTGCTCACATCCGGCATGGGTAAGGCGGAACCCACGTGCTCAGGCGCCGGCAGCTACAAGTTGCGGCAGGTCGGTTTCCCTTTCGTCGTGAACGGGTGACAATCTCGGCTCGAACGAGCCAACTCCCTTCCCAAGAAAAGCTTCGCCCCGTCTGTGTCGATTATAGCAGCAAACCTGAAAATTCGGCGTTTTTTCCGCTAGATCGGGGGGTAAAGAAGAGAGGGGACGGGTGTCGCCCGGCCTGGCCCCGTCCAAGCGGGAAGTCGCCGGTGTGGTGAGTGAAGATGCCTTCAGAGGCGGACCAACGAGATCGCCACGATCCCCGGCGGCTGACGCCACGTCGGCAGTGGAATCGGCCATGGGGAATCGTGGCGGCAAGGGTTCTTCGCTCGATCCGGCGTTGGAGTGAACCGGCAATGGACGACGGGGTCCGTCCGCTCGAAGCGGTGTTTCAGTATTTCTCCGAAGGCTCAAGCAGCATTTTTTCGAGCGACTCTGTCGGCTATAATGCGCCGCGGATCTGGACGATCCCCACACCCCATCTGTGGTTTCCACGGTGGATTTCGGAGGGCCTTCGATGCAAGTCACGCCCTTCGATCACCGCCCTGCAACCACTCCCCCACTTTCCTGCATCCATCGGAATCAGGAGACGTCCGAGCCATGCGAACGTCCTGCCTCACCCTGGGACTCCTGTTGTTCCCCGTCACGTTTGCTATGGCCGAGCCCAATCTGCCTAGGCAGGATCTGACCTGGCGACCTGCGCCGGGCTTCCGCCAGTCGCCCATGCTCAAGCGATTTCTCGATGGTCCCATGAAGGACGTCGACGAGATTGTGTTCGCCGTTCGCGTTCCCGGCCGCGATCACTGGTACGTGACGTTCGGCAACTATTCCGACCATTCCGACAGCCCGGCGAAGGACAAGAGCTTCAAGTTCGAGGACGGCGTGTACTGGGGTTACGGCGAAGGCGGCAAGCTCTGCCGACTGAACCTTCGCACGGGCCAGATGCAGTTGCTCATCGATGATCCTACCGGCGGCGTCCGCGATCCCCAGGTGCACTACAGCGGCGAGAAGATCCTGTTCTCCTATCGCCCGGGCGGAACGCACACATTCCACTTGTACGAGATCGGAATCGACGGGCAGAACCTCGTCCAACTGACCGACGGACCCGACGACGACATCGAACCGACCTATTGCCCCGACGGGAGCATCGTGTTCTGCTCGTCGCGGTGCCGCCGATTCGTGAACTGCTGGTACACGCGGGTGGCCGTGCTGTACCGCTGTGATGCCGACGGCGGCAACGTGCGGGCTCTGTCGAGCAACAACGACCACGACAACACGCCCTGGGTGCTTTCGGACGGCCGCATCCTCTACATGCGTTGGGAATACGTCGACCGCAGCCAGGTCCACTTCCATCACCTGTGGACCATGAACCCCGACGGAACCGGGCAGACGGTCTTTTACGGCAATATGCACGGCGGGATCGCGATGCTCGACGCCAAGCCGATTCCCGGAACCGACAAGGTCGTCGCCTCCTTTTCGCCCGGCCACGGCCGCCCCGAACATCTCGGATATGTGGCCATCGTGGATCCCCGTGCCGGCCCCGACAACCAGGGCGCGGCACGGCAGATCACCAAGCGCCCTGAATGGAAAGATCCCTACGCCTTCAGCGAGGAGTGCTTCCTGGTGGTGAGACGCGACGGGCTCCACGTGATGGACGGTCAAGGAAACACCGAACTCTTCTACCAACTGTCGGAAGAAGACCGGCAGAAGTGGGAGTGCAACGAGCCTCGCCCGCTGACGTATCGGCCGCGGGAGCGGGTTATTCCCGAGCGGACCCACCTTGCGAAGAGCACCGGCCGGCTGGTTCTGGAGAACATCTATCATGGGCGCAAGATGGCCTCGGTGGCGCCCGGCACGATCAAGAAGCTGCTCGTGCTCAAACAGGTGCCCAAGCCGATCAATCATTCGGGCGGCATGGAGCCGCTGACGATCGGCGGCACGTTCACACTGGCCCAGATTCTCGGCACGGTGCCGGTTGAAGCCGACGGTTCCGCCTACATGGAACTGCCGGCGCTTCAGTCGGTGTTTTTCGTGGCCCTGGACGACAAGGACCTGGCCGTCAAGCGGATGCACAGCTTCCTGACTCTTCAACCGGGTGAGACCTTGAGTTGTGTGGGGTGCCACGAGCAGCGGAACGAAGCCCCCCACGAGCCGCCCGCCGATATGCTGGCCCTGCAGCGTCCACCCAGCCGGCTGGAGAAGTCGCCCGACATTCCGGACGTGATGGATTTCCCGCGAGACATCCAGCCGATCCTGGACAAACACTGCGTCGAGTGCCACAACCCGGACCGCCGCGACGGCGGCGTGGAACTGGTGGGCGACAAGACGCCGATGTACACGATCAGTTATTGGACCATGCAGACTCGCGGGCTTGTGGCCGACGGGCGGAATCGTGAGACGAGCAACTACGAGCCTTACCAGATCGGCAGTTCGGCCAGCCGGTTGATGAACTTCATCGACGGCAGTCACTACGACGCCAAGCTGTCGGAGCACGAGAAGACTTTGGTACGGCTCTGGCTGGATACGAGTGCGACCTATCCCGGCACCTATGCCTCGCTGGGTTGCGGAAGCTATCCGATTGGCGCAACCACTCCTGCCGCCTTGTTCAAGCAGCGGTGCGGCGGCTGCCACCACCACGAGTTCAACGACCCGAAGCGGGGCGAGGTGAAGACCTACCGCTTTGCCGGCCGCAATCTCAACTGGCGGGCCCCCTGGTTCAATCTGACTCGCCCCGAGAAGTCCTTGTTCTTGCGGGCGCCGCTTGCCAAGGAGGCCGGCGGACTGCAACTCTGCAAGGAGGCGGTGTTCCAAGACACGAGCGATCCGCTGTACAAGGGTATTCTGGGAGCGATTCAGGACGGTCACAACCGCCTGATGACGGGCAAGCGATTCGACATGCCGGGCTTCCGCCCGACCGAGCATTACATCCGCGAGATGCAGCGGTTTGGATTTCTTTCGAAGGACCTCGGTCCGGATGATCCGGTCGACGTCTACGCGGTCGACAAGGCGTACTGGGATTCGTTCGGCTTCACCCCGCCGATGTAGCCGAGGGGAGCGACGAGGAGCGGCCGTTTCTGCGGGATGATCGGACGAGAATTCGCCGCTTTTCCCGGGAGTGAGACGGCCGAATCTCATTTGTGCGCCGGGACTGTAGCGTCAAGTTCGGGAACACGCTATAATGCCACACTTTGCGGCGCTGCGGCAGAACTGTGCCAGCGGATGGGTGTGAACCGGGGATTGTTCGCGCCCACAAGACGTCTTTGGGATTGGAGACGTCGGCCATGCAGCGATTTGGTCCTTTATGCGCCGACGGACTGCCCGCTCAGGGAGTGCCCGAGGCTCCTGGCTGTGACAACTGGTTCTACAAGGGGAGAGCTTGATGAGTGACGAGAACTTGGCGACTGCTGATGGGGCAAAGAATCTCGGATGGCGAGTCACCTTCGCTGCCATGGGGATCAATCTTGCCCTCGGAATTCTCTACACCTGGAGCGTGATCGGAAAGGGGATTCCCGAGGACTGGGGTTGGACCCAAACGGACAAGTCGTGGCCCTATTCCATCGCCTGCCTGGTCTTCTCTCTGGTGATGGTGCCGGCGGGCCGCTTGCAGGATCGAATCGGCCCCCGGTTCGTTGCCACGCTGGGCGGAATTCTGGTGGGCGTCGGCATGATCGTGGCAAGCCTGACCACGTCGCCCATGGGATATATTCTCGGCTTCGGCGTTCTTGCCGGAGCGGGCATCGGCTTCGGCTATGCGGCCGCGACGCCGCCAGCCGTGAAATGGTTCAACGCAGCACGCACCGGGATGATCGCGGGCATCGTGGTTTCGGGATTCGGTCTGGCTTCGGTCTACGCCGCACCGCTCGCCAATTGGCTGATCGCCACCTACAGCCTGCAGACTGCCGTGATGGTGCTTGGGATTGCTTTTCTCATTGTGGTGGTCGGACTGGCCCAGCTTCTGGCGCCTCCACCCAAGGGCTACGTTCCGGCCGGGGCGGCCCCGAAGGCTGGCGGTTCGTCCGCCCGCAAAAGCGAGGATTACACTCCGATGCAGATGCTGGGCACCCCCCAGTTCTATCTCCTCTGGTTCATGTACGCCTGCGGTGCGGGCGCCGGGCTGATGATCATCGCCAAGTTGGCCTCCATTGGAGAACTCCAGGCCGGGGTGAAACTCGGTTTCATTCTCGTGGCCACACTCGCCGTGGGCAACGGCGCGGGACGGATTCTGGCCGGCATGGCGTCCGACAAGCTCGGCCGCCAGCAGACGATGTTCGGCTGCTTCGTCTTCCAGGCCGTTCTGATCATCCTGTTGTCGCGTGCTTCCGAGGGATCGCCGCTGGCTTCAACGGTTGTGCTTGCACTGGTCTCGGCGCTCATCGGTGCCAACTACGGGGCCAACCTCGCGCTGTTTCCGTCGATCACCAAGGACTACTACGGGCTGAAGAATTTCGGTGTGAACTACGGACTGGTATTCACCGCGTGGGGCGTCGGCGGATTCATGCTTGCCCTTCTTGCGGGAAAGCTGTACGACAAGTATCAGACTTTCGCGTATGCCTACTACGGTGCCGCCACGCTGTTGGCGATGGCCGCGGTAGCGACGTTCCTGGTCAAGTCGCCTCACGCCGCCGCCGAAGCGGCGGAAGCCCCCCAGCCCGCCGCGGAAGGCCAGGCAGACTGAGTGTTCTCGTGCGTATTCAACTCTCAAAACCCAGGACAGCAGCCGGAAAAGGCTGCTGTCCTTTTTGATGCGTCGGTTGCGGTTTCCGTCATGCCCGAACTCCCCGAAGTTGAAACTATGTGTCGCGGTATCGCCGCTGTTGCCGGTCGGCAGGTCCACACGGTGCGATTCCCGAAGTCGCATCTTTGCGATATCGAGATGAGGCCGGCGAAGCCCGCCTTCCGCCGACGAGTGGCGGGCCGGTCGATCATCCGCGTAAGGCGGGTGGCCAAGCGGGTGATCCTGGACCTGGATTCGACGGATTCCGTCGTCTTCGAACCGCGGATGACCGGCCGGGTGCTGCTCACCGAACCGCCGGATCGAGTACACGTTCGCGCCGTCTTCGAATTCGCCGACGCCGATCATCCACCGCTGGTCTTCTGGAGCATGCGAGGACTGAGCACGCTCCGACTGCTTACTGCGGCGCAACTGGCCGATACCATCGGTCCGAATCGGCTGGGGCCGGACGCTTTGCTGGTCACGACGGCCCACCTGCACCAACGACTCCGAGCCAGCCGGCGGGCTGTCAAGGTGGCCTTGCTCGACCAAAAGGTGGTGGCCGGAATCGGCAACATCTATGCCTCCGAGATTCTCCATCGTGCCCGGGTTCATCCCGAAATCCCGTGCAGCCGGATCACGCCTCGATCGTGGCAGCGAGTCCAGGCGGAAACGGTGGCCGTGCTCGAAGAGGCAATTCGGGCAAAGGGTTCCACCTTGCGCGACGGCAACTATCGCACGGCAGCCGATGAGCCCGGCGGATTCCAGGACCGGCACCGGGTCTACGGCCGCGAGGACCTCAAATGCCTTCAATGTGGCCGCGGGACCGTTCGCCGGATCGTGCAGGCCCAGCGATCGACCTATTTCTGTCCGGTCTGCCAGCGAAAGGCTCGCGGCAAGTAGGAAAGGCGGCGGACCATCCCGTTTTCCCCACAACTGTTGCCCTGTTTCATCGTGGTTTGTGGCAGTCTATAATGACACCCATACCTTCGTCTTGGATGGCGGAGGCCGGGAGACGCGACTGGCAGAAACTCTGCATTCGGAGGTGTCACCATGCGGATTCGCCCCACGATGGCTGGTTGGATTCTCGTATTCTCCGTCGGCGTTCTGTTCTGGGGATTGCCCGGCAAGGTAGCCGCCGAATCGGAAGGGGCCGCATCCATGCAGGCTCTCATCGAAGCCGACTGGATCGAACAGGATCGGCTGTTCAGCGAATCAAACGGCACTGTCGCGGAGGCACCGCTCGTCACGACGGCCGAGGACGCCGCCGGCGGGTGCGACGGGGTCAAGAACGGCCGCTGGGGCTTCCATACGGCCAGCAAGGAGACGGATCCCTGGTGGCAAGTCGATCTGGGACGCGATCTGAAACTGGACCGCATCGTGGTCTTCAATAGGGTCGACCGCGGCACGGCTCCGCGGACGAAGAACCTCGTCGTATCGGTGAGCAGTGACGGTGCGGCCGACAAGTTCCGCGAAGTGTACCGGCACACCGGAGAACCGTTCTTCGGCGTGAGCGGCGGCGAACCGCTGGCGGTCGACCTGAAAGCCAAAAACGTCACCGCACGCATCGTCCGTCTCAGCGTCCCCGGCAAGTGCTCGCTTGCGCTGGATGAAGTGGAGGTCTACGGCGCGGCCGATCCGGCCAGGAATCTGGCCCTCGGGCAACCGGCCGATCAGAAGAGCGTGGGACCCTACTCCTATCCGGGGACGTTGCCCGAAGGCGTCGACCAGGCGACGCCGCCGGGGGCACAATCCGCGGCCGGCAGCTTTTCACTGGCCCACATCGGTCAAGTCCTCGATCGTGCGGGGCGGCTTGCCGAGCGATTGAGGGCAACCACGCCGGCCAAGCAGCTTGCCGACCTTCGCCGGCAACTGGCCGAGCTTGAAAAGGCCCAGCAGACCAGCGTCGACCAGCGCCGGGCCGTGTACTTCGCTGCCAGGCAACTTGCCCGGCAGACCGCCTTCACGAACCCGCTGTTCGACTTCGACAAGATCCTGTTCGTCAAGCGGCACGATGCGGTGGGCGTGTTTCACATGTGCGACCAATACTACGGCTGCAACGCGGTGCCCGGCGGCGGCCTGTTCGTGCTGCACGATCCCTTCGGCAAATCGCCGCGCGCGGTGAACCTGCTGGCCGATTCGGTCGTCGAGCAGGGACGACTGGCCGGCCTGAAGCTCGAAAACGGCTCGTTCCTTTCGCCCGAGCTCTCCTTTGACGGCAAAGAGATCCTGTTCGCCTTCAGCGAGGCGAAGGCGTGGGCCAAGTATCAGGGCAAGGAGGCCTACGAGTGGGGACCCGAGATCAGCTACCACCTGTTCAAGTGCAACGCCGACGGCACCGGCCTGGTGCAGCTCACGGACGGTCCGGCCGACGACTTCGACCCCTGTTACTTGCCCGACGGGCGAGTCGTGTTCGTGACCCTGCGACGCGGCGGCTATTTGCGATGCGGGCGTCATTGCCCCGTCTACACGATGCACACGATGGAACCGGACGGGAGCGACATCATCTGCATCAGCTACCACGAAACCCACGAGTGGCATCCGAGCGTGAACAACGAAGGGATGCTCGTCTACTCTCGCTGGGACTACGTCGATCGCGACACGAACGTGGCCCACCATATCTGGACCTGCTATCCCGACGGCCGCGACCCGCGGACCTTCCACGGCAACTACCCGGAGCGCCGCGAGAGCCGGCCCTGGATGGAGATGCAGATTCGGGCGATTCCCGGTTCGCACAAATACGTCTGTTCGACGGGCGCCCATCACGGCCACGAGTTCGGCTCGCTGGTGCTGATCGATCCGAGGTTGAAGGACGACGGAGCCATGTCGCAACTCCAGCGGCTCACGCCCGAGGTTCCGTTCCCCGAGGCCGAGAGTCCCAAGGGAGCGATCGCCAACTACATGATCTACGGCACGCCCTGGCCGCTGAGCGAAGACGACTACTTGTGCGTCTACGATTCGAAGGTGAAGAACCGCGGCATCTACTGGATCGATCGCGACGGCAACAAGGAACTGCTCTACCGCGATCCCGAGATCTCCTGCGCCAGCCCGATTCCCTTGCAGACCCGGCCGGCTCCGCCCGTGATCCCGTCGGCCACGATGCAGGCGGCCCGCGACCGCCGCGGCAAGTCGCAGGAGGAGATGAAGTCGACCGTCGCCGTGATGAATATCTACGACAGCGACTTCGCCTGGCCCGCAGGTACCAAGATCGAGGCGCTGCGGGTGATTCAGGTCTTGCCCAAGACAACGGCCCCGCCCAACGAGCCCCGGATCGGGATCGCCAATCAGAGCAATGCTCGATCGATCCTGGGCACGGTGCCGGTGGAAGCGGACGGCAGCGTGTTCTTCGAGGCCCCCGCGGGCAAGGAACTCTATTTCCAGGTGGTCGACGCCCGCGGCCTGGCCGTCCAGTCGATGCGATCGGGCACCTACCTGCATCCGGGCGAGAAGATGCAGTGCCAGGGATGCCACGAGCGCAAGCACCAGGGGCTGCCCGAGCCGGGTGCCGTGCCGCTGGCCCTGCGCCGGGCGCCGTCGAAGATCCGCCCGGAAGTTGCCGGGACGAATCCGTTCAACTACGTGCGGCTCGTGCAGCCGGTGCTGGATCGCAACTGTGTCGCCTGTCACCAGGAGAAGAAGGCCCTCGACCTGTCGGGCGGGCTGGCCGGGAAGAACGGCTGGACGCAGTCTTACGAAAGTCTGGCGGGCAAGTACGGGTTCTACTACCACGTGAGCAACGGCTCGATCAAGGATCCTGATCATGGCGGCAGCCGCACTGAGGCCGGACAGTTCGGTGCCCAGGCGTCGAAGCTGCTGCCCTATCTTACGGAAGACCACTACGGTGTGAAGCTATCGCCCGACGACTTCCATCGCGTGACCTTGTGGCTCGACTCGAACAGTGAGTTCTTCGGTTCCTACGAGAACATCGAAGCTCAGGCTCGCGGCGAGGTCGTGCCGCCCACGCTTGATTGGCAAGGCAGCTATCGCGTTGAGCAGTACTGAACCCAAAATGGGGTTGCGGGCTTGCCCCGCTCTGGAGTCTCGATTGGCGAGGTTCTGCAAACGCCGCTCTGCCCCGATTCCGGCCCGTTTCGAGCACCCTTGCTCGGTCCTGCGGCGTTGTCTAGAATAGCCCTTTGAGAATGCAGCGCTGCTGCATCGGATTTCGAGACACCGAAGTCGGAGCCGCCGAAGTCTGCGATTTGTCCGCATCAGCACTAGGTTTTTTTCACATGCCGTTGTCGTTAAAGAAAATCGAGAAATTTCCGGGACGCCCAGGGCCGCTGGTACTGGCCATCATGGACGGCGTAGGCATCGGCCGACAAGACGAGTCGAATGCCGTCTACCTCGCCAAGACGCCCACTCTGGACGCCCTCTTCGCTATGCCGCTTTACACGCAGCTCCAAGCCCACGGCGTCGCCGTCGGGCTGCCCAGCGACGACGACATGGGCAACTCGGAGATCGGTCACAATGCTCTCGGTTCCGGTCGAGTTTTCGATCAGGGAGCCAAGCTGGTTAACCGTGCGATTCTGATGGGCGAGATGTTCGAAGGCGAGAACTGGAAGCGGGCCGTGCAAGCCGGCGTGGACGGCCACACGCTCCATTTCGTCGGTCTTCACTCCGACGGCAACGTCCACTCCAACACCGTGAACCAACTCTACCCGATGCTCCGCAAGGCCGCTGAGCAGGGCGTGAAACGCTGCCGGTTGCACATCCTGCACGACGGTCGCGACGTTCCTCCGCGCAGCGCGTTGGAGTACATCGCTGCCACCGAAGCCGTGCTGGCCGAAGTCAATTCGCAATACCATGCCGACTTCCGCATCGCCTCCGGCGGCGGCCGCATGGTGACCACAATGGACCGGTACGAGGCGGATTGGAAGATCGTCGAACGTGGATGGAATGCCCACGTTCACGGCGATGCAAGGCATTTCGCTTCGGCGGCCGAAGCCGTGCAAACCATGTACGACGAGGCCGACGCTACGGCAAAACCGGGCGAAGAACTCAAGGGCGACCAGTACCTCGACCCGTTCGTAATCGCCGCGAACGGCCAACCCGTCGGAAAGATCGTTGACGGCGATGCGGTCGTCTTTTTCAACTTCCGAGGCGATCGGGCGATCGAGATCACGATTGCCTTCGAGGAAGGCGACGGCTTCACAAAGTTCGACCGCCGCACGGTTCCTCAGGTCTTCTACGCGGGCATGATGCAGTACGACGGCGATCTCAAGCTTCCGAAAAACTACCTCGTTGACCCACCGCAGATCGACCGCACCTTCTGCGAGTATCTTGCCGCCGAAAGAGTTCGAATGCTCGCGGTCAGCGAAACGCAGAAGTACGGACACGTAACCTATTTCTGGAACGGCAACAAGTCCGGTTACATCGACGATTCGGTAGAGACATACCATGAAATCCCGTCCGACGAGAATATCACCTTCGACCAAGCCCCGAAGATGAAGGCCGTCGAGATCACCGACTGGGTGGAAGAGCAGTTGCGCACGCAGGACTACCGATTTGCCCGGCTGAATTACGCCAATGGAGACATGGTCGGCCACACCGGCTCGATGGAAGCGACCATCACGGCCGTGGAGACCGTTGACGCCAGCGTCGCGCGGTTGCTGACGGTGGTGAAAGAACTGCGGGGAATTCTCGTCGTTACGGCGGACCACGGGAATAGCGACGAGATGTGGACCGAGAAGAACGGGAAACGGCAGGTCAAGACCGCACACACTCTCAATCCTGTTCCTTTCTGCATCGTCGACCCACTGTATAACGGCGAGTACCGGATGGCCGACCTGAACAACCCCGGTTTGGCCAACGTCGCGGCGACGATCTTGAACCTTCTGGGCTATGAAGCTCCGGAGGGTTATTGCCCGAGTCTGATTCAGTTCCATGATTAGAGAACCGTATCGCAGCGGAGCGACTACGGCACCTCTTCCCACACGGCCGAATTGCCGGCGGCATCGATCGTTTCACGGCATGGACCATTCGTATGGCCGGCCGTATTCAGTCCTTGACGAGCCTGGCTTCCCAGGGCGACAACTTCAGGTCGATTGTGTTTCCGTGCCAGTGAAGGCGGCCGGTCTGAGACTTGTCGGTGATGTTGACGGCGATGACCGCTTCGCGGCCGTCGGGCGAGCGGTACGCGTTATGCAGGATGGCAGGCAGCTTGTGGTCGACTCGACCGGAATCCTGCACCTTCATCCACAGGCTGAGCCGATAGGTCTTTCCCGGGTGAAGCGTCTTTCCGTCGACGGGCAGTGTCTGGGAGAGATGAACCACGTCCTTCTTCCCGTTGGTCAGCCTGATTGCGAACTTGCCGCCATGCTTCTCCTCTTCATCGCGGGCGTACTGGCCCGTACACGGCACCGCCCCCCAACTCTTGGCCGCCGGCCAACCGGGCGGTTCGGCCGCTGGGTCGGGCCACTGCTCGAAGTCGCCGTCGGATAGAAGCTCGCGTCCACCGTCGACGTCCGCCAGGCAAATGTCGTCGAACCAGAAGCGTCCTTCGGTCTGCAAGAATAGATGCACCGTGCAATGCTCGGCCGACTCCGGCACTGTGAAGCGGACGTCTTTTTGCACCCAGTCGGTGTCCCCCGATATGTTGATGGGAGCCGTCTGGACAATCTTGTTGCCGCTTCCGTAGATATGCAGCGGCACGCGTGCTCGGATCGGCTGCGTGGTGACGTAGCCCGCGTCTTCCGCATCCAGGCGAGGCGGGTGGACCGTTCGTCCCAGCAGGAGATAGGGCCGTCCCTCGCCGTGATACAACTTGATCCACTGCACGGCGAGCCGGTGCTCTGCCGCGAGGATCGGTTTCTGCATGACGACCTGGTAGGTGCCGTCATCGCCGAGTTCTTCGAGGGCCGCATCATCCACCCAGGCCTCACAGGGCCCGGCCAGTTCCAGGGCGACCAGAAGACGCACAGTCCGTTTTGGGATCGTGAAGGTCACTTCGGCACGCTGCCAGTCATCACCTGCGACAAGTGGGACATGCCAATCGCCCGTCACCTCGCCCTCGGCAGCCTCCGCACGGATGGAAACCCTGCTTGCCTCTCCGAGTCCCTTGGCCTTCAGCCAGAGGCTCAGTCGATAGCATTTTCTTACCTCGGGCCCGTGGGAGCCCACTTCGCGTTCGTACTCGCCGACGCCGATACTCTGCACGACATGCAGCGTCTCGCTACCGCCTGCGTTTTCGAGTCGCAAGCTGCAGCGCCCGCCGTGTTTGACGGCCGAATCGCAACGGACCGCCGCACTGGGCTTGGGGGCGTCCGGTCCTTCCGCGAGAGTCCACCCGTCGGGCAGATCTGCGGTGAACTGCTCGAAGCCGCCATTTTCCAGTGCGGGAGTTGGCTGAAGCGGCCAATGGGGTACCAGGTGGGGCATCTGCCCGTCTACCAGACTGCTTGCCATGAGGAGCATATTGCCGCCAGCCGGCTTGCCGCGGAAGCCTTCCGGGTTGCTCTGAAAGAAGGGCAGGAACTCATGGTAAAGATACGTGAATACCGATGCAGGCTTGCATTCCAGTGCGCTCGGACTCCAATTGAGCTCGAAGTCGCGGTAGTCCTGGATGCCGATCTGCTGCAGAAAGAACTCCTGCGCTCCTTCGAATCCCAAGATCATATCCGGATTCAAGGGCCGGCATTCCGCCCGCATCGTCTGAAGCTGGTCGGTGAAAGACTCGACGAACCAAGGTCCCGGTCCCGGCGGATGGCCGTGCCGGGGGCCGTAACAGCACCCACGATCTCCGTGGCAGCAGCCATAGGTCACCTGGTCGACCTGGATCAGATCGGCGCCTCGCTCGGTAAGTTCCATGGCGGTCTCGTTCAGCCATCGTCGAGACCACGCGTCCCCGCGACACATTACGCAGTTTGTTCCGCCGTTGAGCCAGGAATCGTTCCCTGTAAAGGGAGAACCGTCGCGAGTCGCCACCGCATGCGGCTTGCCCAGCTTCTCGAACTGCTCACGGTCGTCTAATGCGAAGGTCCCTTCGTCGTGCTGGTTGAAAGTGACGGCCCAGTGGTATCCCGAAGGCCAGAAGAAGGGATGGCCCCCGGCATCCCGTATCGCCTTCACTCGTTGGCGAAGCCCGTCCTCCGATGGATAGGGCGGGAAGTACTGCGGCGAGATCCACGACGAGAACCGCTCCCATCCCCACAACGCCACGATCAGCGGGACGTCCGGAAAATGCTCTTGCCAATATTCCTTCAACCAGCCTTCCATCTGATCCAGGTGCGAGTACCAATCGGGATGATATTCCAGTCGGATGTTCGGCTTGTAGTAGGTGTGCCGGCGACGGAATCGCACCATCGCCGGTCCTTCCTTCAACCAGTCGGGTACGTCGTCTCGCTCGGCCAGCGTGTGAGTACACCACGGCTGCTTGAGGGCCCAGGCCTTGTAAAGGTCGGCCGCATCTCGCCAGTCGGTCGGCAAGGCCCGATCTTGCGAGCGAAACGTTGCCTGGGCCACGGCATAGCCCAACTCGAACGGCTTTGCCAGTTCATGGTAGCAGCACCGCTCCCAGATGAACTCGATACCTGACGCGGTCCGCCTGGAACGGAGCCGCTTCGGATAACCTCGACTGTCCTGCGTGGCGGAATAGAAGCCGCAGGAAGCGTCGTAATAGCAGCCGAACTGGGCCGCCAGTGGGCCCGGTTGACTGAGAGGACCAACGCCGCTGCCCACAGGCCACTGGCTCGGTTGTGGGTAGACGCCTCCCTTGACCGAACCGGCCACAAAGGCATCGTCGGCATCATCCTCGCGCGAAGGAACACGGAGAACGACCGACGGGAACTCCACTCTCTCCAAGATCAACGCTTCGGGCCCCTCCACCGCGAGTTGCCAAAGGAACTTCCCGTTCTCCGGACTGACCGAAACCGTGCAGTCGGCCTTGAGCTGTCGCCCACCCAACTTCTTGAAAGTCAACCTGGCCACTTTGCACGATCCGCGTTCTTCCACGGCATGGGCGACGTCCTCGGCGTCGCGGCTGGTGAGCCAGATCAGTTCGCCCGACGTATCGCCGGGCCGGGACAGCCCCAGGCGGAACAAGGGGGTCGCAGGATCCCGTGCAACGAGTTCCCTGCCTGTTACGTTGTCGACGAGCGAGACAATCGCACCGCCTCCGTCCTTGTCGAGGACCATCGTCGATTGCTCGTTCCGCAGCACGAGCCGACCCGCTTCGTCCTGCAGACCAACCTGGCCAAAAACGGTGGAAACCAGGCCCGCAGTTGTCAGCAGCGAAAACAGACAAGTTCCAGTTCTCATCGAAGTCCTTCCTGAAGCGGTGCAAGCCCGCAACCCAACCTTCACAAACATGCGCGCACCATGCGCATGAGTTCAGCACAAAGACTCTAGCGAGGCTCCGCCTCAGACCGTCGGGCTGTAATTTGTGTTTTCAAGAAACAAGGCTCATCCGGCTGACAGTCGTTCAGGTAGCGTTGAAGGCCTGTAGGGGAACGGAAACGATACGGTTGGGAGAACGTTTTGGCCGTCAGCCGGATAGATCGGGCGTTGAACTTTGTCGCGTCGGCGACGGCGTGGCAGCGTGTTGCCCCCTTGCGAATTCTATTGGCTCAGCAGGCCCGACTGCAAGGTTCCGTGACTCCGAAGTGCCCTGCGCGACGCTTCTTCTCCGAATCCACGGGCCGGAAACAATGAGATTCCTTCTCACGCAACAGGTAAGGCCGCAAGATGTCCTGGCCCTTCGGTCCGATGGGGATGATTCGCTCCCGATCGTGATGTTCGGTCTTGTGGGTGTCTGGCCGGTACAGCCAGACGTCCCCCGACATGTCCACGTCGCACGGGCGTAGATTGCAGACGTCCTGCGGACGGCAGCCGGTAATGCGCTGCAGACGGACCATATCCGCCACCACGGGCGTCAGAAGGGGCAGTGTGGCCTGTACGATGGCATCGGCCACGGGTTGGACCGGATCGGGCTCGCGGGCCTCTGAGCGGCCTTTGCGCAAGCCAGAAACGGCCATCAGCCCGTGGTACATGTCCGGGCGGACCAGTTCATTCTCAACCGCCCACTTGAAACATCGGCGGATTCGGCCGATCGACTTGTTGATGTAGCCACGGCTCCAGCCGTTGTCGATCATGCGTTGCCGGACCGCCTTCAATGCCAGCGGACCGAATTCATTGGCATTCGTCCGCCCGTACAGTTCCCGGACGATTTTCAGGGCTTCCTTGATGCAACCGTATTCCCGGGTGACCCCGCCGTTCTTCCGGTAGTATCGCTGGGCGAATTTCCGGTAGGCATTGATCACCTCGACCACGGTGGAATCGATCTCGTTTCGCAATCGCCGGCCGTTGGCCAGGAACTCGGCGATCAGGCGGTCGTATTCGGCCCTGCTGGCCGCGGTGTTCCACTTCCCGAGGTAGATATCCCGCCCGTTGATCGTGACGACGGCCTGCCCTGTGGGCCTGTGGCGACGGTAGGAAGGAACGCGAGAAGAGAGTGAAGTCGGCATGGGAGTGCAACCTCCATTTCACCGAATCCGGTAGTCTACCGGATTTCGTGGAAATTTCAGGCCGCACTGCCGACCACCGGCAGGTAACACAAATGCGTGTTTGGGCGGTACTTAGAGAAAGTGGCGGGGACAGGACGCGAACACCCTCGAAAAACCTCGGGAAACACGGTGTCTTCTGGGGGTGACGATGTAGATTCCGATGTAACCTGCGAAACGCCACCCTCTACCACGGACGACACCGCCCTCGCTCTGCTGATCGGCGCTTGGCCGTCTCTTTCCTTGGCCGACAGGAAAGAGATTCTGGCGATTGTGCGCCGGGCGTCTGCGGCCGTGGAGAGCGAGTAAGACGCAGCGGGCGGCCCCTGGGCGCATAGAAAACCCCGGCTACGGGCCAGGGTGTGTCGGGTGGCACTTCCGCGCGGAATCCCGACACCGGGCAGTTTGCATTGGCGGGGCTTAGGTGTCAAGGGCCGGCGCTCTACCTGTAATCCTCCCTAGTCAGCAAAGGGGTCGCGTTCGTCGTTCCGTGCCCCTTCGCCTCCCTCTGCCGCGCACCACCCAAAAGCGTGAGCTATGCTTTTGGCTCTTCCGGGATTTAAGTGGGTTGGGGTGCCAGGTCGAGGTCGCCGCAATG
>ERZ764778.1077-NODE-1077-length-29256-cov-10.555666_pt1 | contig 29256 bp, 23 predicted proteins | sample MGYA00374951_ERZ764778 | MGnify/ENA primary metagenome ERZ764778 (study PRJEB28918, sample SAMN05720193) | bioreactor metagenome | isolation source: Anaerobic biogas reactor | place: USA:Washington, USA | collected 2015-08-08 ...
AAGATCGAAACCGTCGTGTCGGACCAGCCGGAGCCGCCCGGATGGAGACCTCCGTATGGATGGGCGGCAACCCGCGCCATCGCCGCCGGCTCGGAAATCCAGGAAAGCATGCTCAGCGCAGCACAGACCGCCGTGCTCGTGCGACGCAACGAAACGGTGCTGATTCGCCTCGAGCGGCCGGGCATTCTTGTGACTGCCATGGGTACTTCGCTCCAGGAAGGCCGCACGGGTGAGCTTGTCAAAGTGCGCAATTCCGACTCGTCCCGGGTGATCGTCTGCAAGGTGATGCCCGATGGTTCCGTGGAGCCGGCACTGTAGACTCCGAAAGATACGGCGGATCCCTTCAGCGGGTCCGGCCCAACTGTGGAAGGACAACACATGAACAAGACCATGACACTGTTGGCGGTTGCCCTGCTCCTCGGAGCGGCGGAAACGCTGTCTGCCGCGTCGATCTGGGCCCGACGCAATACGAATATGAAGACCGTCTATGCCGACGACGTGGCCCGCAACATCGGTGACGTCCTGACGATCAAGATCGCCGAAGACAGCAAGGTCGACAACAAGGCCAAACGCGAGCTTCAGAAGGAGACGGACCGTTCGAGCGCCTTCAACGGCGATCTGAACATCGACCACGTTCTGCCCAGCATTCCCGGCTTCACGATGAACGCCGTATCGGCCAACGAGCAGAGCAGCAAGGCCGACCTGAAGGACGAGCGAAGCTTCGCGGACCGCGTCAGCGTAGTGGTGGTGGACATCCTGCCCAACGGGAATCTCGTGGTGATCGGGACGCGCGACCGCAACATTGCGGGCGACACGCAGACGATCGAAATCAGCGGCATCGTTCGGCCCAGCGACATCGCCTTCGACAATACGATCAAGAGCGAGCAGGTGGCGAACTTCCGGATCGTCAGTCAGAACAGCGGTGTGGCGGCCCCTTATATGAGGCCGGGATGGCTCGGACGGATTTTTGACGTTGTATGGCCGTGGTAGCCTGTCAGGTGGTGCTGGGTCTGTCTTCGAGGGATTTGGCGTCCCGTGTTTCTTCAAGAGGTATGACGATGAGATCGATGAGTGGGTGCAGGGCGACGAGGTGGGCCGCCGGGTTCCGGGGGTCGTCTTCGGTTGTCCGACAGACGCGTGCCGGGATGGCGTTCCTGCTGATGCTGGTCGTCTGCGGTTTGGCACGCGGCGAACGCATCAAGGACATCGTCGATATCCAGGGTGTACGAGGCAACCCATTGACGGGTGTGGGGCTGGTGATTGGTCTGGCGGGGACCGGCGACTCAGGGCTGTTGTCCCGGCAGATGCTGACCAACGTTCTGCGCGAATCGGGCCTGGTTTTGTCACCCACCGACCTGAGCGGAGGCAACATCGCCGTGGTGATGGTGACGGCCGAACTGGGGCCGTTCCATCGCGAAGGGATGCGCATCGATGTGGACGTCTCGGCGCTGGGCGACGCCAAGAGCCTGCAGGGGGCGATGCTCCTGCCGACGCCGTTGAAGGGCCTCGACGGCCAGGTGTACGCGGTGGCGCAGGGGGGCATGTCGCTGGGCGGCTGGTCCGCCGGGGGCAAACAGGCTTCGCTCTCGAAGAACCACCAGACGGTCGGCCGCATCGCTGATGGCGCGATCGTGGAAAAGGCCGAACTGGCCAGTTTCATCGAGCAGGCGGCGGGCCAGCGTTTCATTACCTTGAGCTTGCGCAACAGTGATTTCTCCACGGCCCAGCGGATCAGCAACATCATCAATCAATCGCATGCGGACAGCGCGTTCGTTCTCGATGCGGCCGGGGTCAAAGTGCTGGTCCCCACCGAGATCACGCAGAGGAGCGTCATCGCCTTTCTCGACGAGATTCTTCAGATGGAAGTCGTCGTCGATACGCCCGCCGTCGTTGTGATCAACGAGCGGACGGGAACGATCGTAGTCGGCGAGAATGTCGGGATCTCTTCTGTGGCGATTGCCCAGGGCAGCCTTGTGGTCAAGGTCAAGGAAACCGCCCAGGTCTCGCAACCGACAGCGCCGTTCTCCGATGCCGGAACGACGGAGGTCATCCCGGAGACGATGGTGGGCGTAGAAGAGCAGAGCGCCTATCTGATCCCAGTGGAACGTGCGGTGACGGTATCGGAACTGGCCAAGACGTTGAACGCCATCGGCGCGTCGCCTCGCGACCTGATTGCTATCTTCAATGCGTTGAAGGAGGCCGGGGCTCTGCAAGCGAAACTGGTCATCATGTAAGGAGATCCGGATGGACGGCATTGAATCGATTGCCATGCCGCTGGCCGTATCGCCGCCCACTCTTTGCCGGGCGGCGTCGAGCGTCTCGGGCTCCGTCGAGTCGATGGACCTTGAGACGATCCGAAGCGCATCCGACGAGAAGAAGAAACAACTGGCGAAGGACTTCGAATCGGTCCTTCTGACCCGACTGTTCGACGAGGTCCGCAAATCCATCGAGGACTCCGGCTTCGACGACGACGTGGCGGCCGATCAGGTGCACGGCATGTTTTGGTCGTACCTGGCCCAGGACGTGGCGAACAAAGGCGGATTCGGTCTATGGCAGGATCTCTATCAGCATTTCAAGGCCCTGGAAGGTGACGACACAAGCGGCGGATTGGTGAACGAGGAACTATGATGATGACATCCGGTCTGATGGAAACCAAGGTGGATGCCTTGCTGGAGGCCCTCGACGAGGACATTCGGCACATGGAGAGCACTCTGTCGCAGTTGGACGCGCTCAGAGCGCTGATCGTCAAGCGGGACGATGCAGCCCTCGAGGAGCTTCTGCACGGTTTGCGGAACGAGGCCGAGTCTCGCATGGCCGGGGTCCAGAGACGGGAATCGCTTCGAAAGGAATTGGCCGCAGAGTTGAACGTGGATCGCGGCACGATGACGCTCTCGGTGTTGCAGGAGGCGCTGTCCGGGCCGCGACGACAGGCGGTCGCCGATCGTCAGGCGCGCCTCAAGATGCTGATCGTCCGAATGAAGCGAGAGTACGCCCTGACGAGCGCGCTGGTGACGGATTGTGCCCGTTTCAATCGATCGTTGATGCACATGTTCTTCGGACTGAATGGCAAGGGGGACACCACGTACAGCGCCACAGGTTCGGCCAGGCGACATGCGGAGGCGTCCCTGGTCAATCTGCACTATTAGGTTTTAGACAACGTCGTCCGTCCGGAACGCTGAAACGCGCCAGGATGGAGATGGGGATCGGATCATGCAGAACTACGTAATCGGGCTGAGCGGTTTGAATGCTGCCTATGCGGCGCTCGACGTGGTCGGCAACAACATCGCCAACGCGTCGACGGAGGGCTACCACCGTCAGCGGGTGGAGTTCGTCGCCGCAGGAACGGTCCGAAGCGGCACCACAGAGGTCGGCGGCGGCGTGCAGGTGCTGGGCGTCGCCCAGATGATCGACAGTCTGCTGGAGGGCGAACTGGTTCGTCAAAAGTCCTCCTATGGGCAGATCTCCCAGGAGTTGACGACGCTGACCAGTGTGGAGACGATCTTCGGAGAGTTCATCGAGGAAGGGGGACTCAACGCCACGATCGACGCGTTCTTCGACGCCCTGCGCGGCATGGCGGCGCATCCATCGGAGAGCGTATGGCGCAATGAGACGATCACTGCGGCCGAGGTGCTGACCAGCGAATTCCGCCGCATGGGCACGTCGCTGACTCAGATGGAGGATGCGATCGTTACGGAGGCGCAGAATGCTGCCGATTCGATCAACACGCTGGCCAAGCAGATCGCCGAGCTCAATATGCAGATCCAGAGCGTCGAGATCACGGGCGGACAGGCCAACAATTTGCGGGACCATCGGGACAGTCTGGTGTCGAAACTGAGCGAGCTGGCGGGGGTGGAGGTCGTGCCCCGCGACTACGGTGTGGTGGACATCTCCCTCGGAGGTCTGCCCATTGTCACCGGCGCCGTGTCCCTGGAGATCAGCGCCACGGTACAGGAAGGCCGGGTGCTCAACATCTCCGCCGCGGGCACCACCGGATCGAGCCTGAACGTCCAGGGGGGGCGATTGGGGGGATTGCTCACGCTGAAGAATGACCTTCTGCCGGGGCTTCGCAACGAGCTGGATACATTGGCGAAAGGAATTATCAGTCAGGTCAACGCATACCACGTGCAAGGCGTGGGGCTGGACGGCTCGTTCACGCAGTTGATCGGGGAGGGTCTGCCCGCCGAGAATCTGGCCGATGTCGAACCACCGATTGTGGACGGGACATTTCATATTCGGTTGACGAACACGGCCACCGGCGAAATCACGCGGCACGCGATCGATATCGACGTCTCGGGAGCGACACCGGACACTCTGTTGTCGATTGCCGCCAAGATCGACGCCGTCGATGGTCTGAATGCGTCGGTGGGTTCTTCGCGACTGCACATTATCTCCGATCTGGGCTATACGTTCGATTTTCTGCCCGCGCTGCTTCCGGAGCCGAACACCGGCAATCTGACGGCAGGCTCTCCGCCGGCGATTTCACTTTCCGGCATCTACACGGGAGAGCTGAATCAGACGCTCACCTTTACGGCTGTCGGTACGGGGAGCGTGGGCAGCGGCAATCTTCGACTGGACGTCACGGGGGAGGCGGGCGACCTGGTGGCGACGCTGAACATCGGGTCGGGCTATGCCGCCAGTGACGTGGTCGAACTGAAGAACGGCGTCAAGATTGCCGTTGGAACGGGCGACTTCAATGACGGCGACAGCTTCGAGGTCGACGTCTTTGCCACCACGGATACATCAGGCTTCCTGGGGGCGGCGGGCATGAACACGTTCTTCACCGGCGCCAGTGCCTCGGAAATGCGTCTGTGTACCGATTTGGCGAACGACCCGAGCCGGATCGCCACTGCCGCCGGCGCGGACCTGAGTGACAACGCCGTCGCGCTGCAACTGGCGCGCATCAAGGATGAGGCGATCGACAGTCTCGATGGCCTGACGGCCAACGAATACTACCAGCGCATCGTGGCCCGTGTCGGACAGGAAGTCTCCCTGAAGCAGTCCCGACAGGACAACATCGAGGCGTTGATCACAAACCTGGAAAAGCGACAGGGTGAGACCAGCGGCGTCAATATCAACGACGAAGCGGCCCAGTTGCTCGTGTTCGAGAAGATGTTCCAGGCGGTGGCCAAGTATCTGGCCACGCTCCAGACGGCCATGACCACGCTGATGGACATCGTTTGATGAAGCGGTGGTTGCGGTCGAGAGGGGCGTGCGGCGAACGCCGGCGCCGAGGATGTGTTGAAATGCTTGTGAGGTGACTATGAGCGGCTCGTTGGCGAGCATCTATTCGAATGTCAGCTATTCCCTGTCACTGCATGCCAGGGCGATCACCCTGTTGCAGGAGCAGACCTCCACGGGCAACCGGGTCAATCGCGCTTCCGACAGTCCCTCCGAAGCCTATCGGATCCTGGGTCTGAACACGCAGCATCGGGGTCTGGAGGGCTATCTGGAGAACGCGGTCGAGCTGATCGGGACGCTGGAGATCTCCTCGACGATCCTGGAGAACATGGCCTCGGAGCTGTCCTCCGTCGAGACGTTGCTGACGCAGATCGTCGGCGGCGTGTACGACAAGGAGGGTCAGAAGAGAATTGCCGACAAGATCAACAGCACCCTCGAGCAACTGGTTTCCCTGGCCAACACGAAACACGCCACCCAGTATCTGTTCGCCGGAAGCAGCACCAGTACGACGCCCTATGCGGTGGAATACGCGAATGGGCAGATCGCCGGGGTGACCTATCAGGGCAGCGACGAAGCGCGTCGCGTCGATGTCGCGCCGGCGGTGGACATCGCGGCCTATCACGTGGGAGACGACGTCTTCCGCGTGGACAGGCGGGCCAGCCCCGTGATTCTCGGCAACACCGGGGTCCAGGCGGGGACCGGTACGTCGAACATCCGCGGCGATGTCTGGATGACCGTCGAGCACGACGGGACCAACTATCAGATATCAATTGACGAAGGGGCCACGTTCTTTACCGTGCCGGCCGGCGGCGATCCCAATCAGGCCATCACCGATTCCCGGACCGGTCGTGTGCTCTATGTGGACACCACGTCGATTCAGAACACCGGGGTCGATCTCGTGCGGGTCCCTGGAACGTACGATGTGTTCGGGACCCTGATCAGTCTGCGGGACATGCTCAACAATGACCGGGATGTGCCCGTGCAGGAACTGCTGGGATACGTGGATGAGTGCGTCAAGGCCGTCAAGGAGGTGCGCGACCTTCTGATCCAGGCCAACGTTACCACAGGGTCTAGAATTGGCTTTCTGAACACGCTCAAAGACACGCTCGACAATATGCAGTTTAATACAGAGGACGAGACGACAAGGCTCCAGGAAGCCGATATTGCCCAGATTGCCATCGATCTGTCGCGCAGGGAGGTCCTCTATCAGATGTCGTTGTCGGTGGCGGGCAAGCTGATGACCCTGTCTTTGCTGGATTTCATCTGATCGCCGGGCCATCGCCGGCGTGAGCGGTGGTCGTTTTTTCAGACGTCGGTGTCTGATTTCTATCCATCCGGCGGCGGTGAGGGAGCCGTGCGCGAAATTAACCCCGTTTCTCTATGACGGCATGTGATTTGCAGTCACCCAGACAGTCCCAATCTATTTGTTGGTCAGAATGGAGTTATGCAGATGACGACAGAAACGGGTGTCAGCGCCTACCAGCGTGGGCTGGATCTGGCTGAGGCCGGCAAATACGAAGCCGCATTGAATTGCATTCAGGAGCATCTACGTCGATCGCCGCAGGACCCACAGGCCCTCAACGACGCCGGCGCAATACTGCATTGCATGGGCCGCTCCGAGGAGGCGGTCGGGTACCTGGTCAGGGCCCATGCGCTCCAGGCCGACAGCGGCGAGATCGTGTGGAACCTCGTGGAAGCCTACCTGGCCACTGGAATGGCCGGCGAGGCCGCGTCGTTGCTGGAGACGATGGAGCGGATGGACATCGTCAGCATCGAGGCGCTGAACCGGATCGCCACCATGCTGCTCGATCAGGGGCGCAAAGGCCAGGCCGTCGAAGTGCTCTTGCGGTCCCGTCGCCTCTGGCCCGAACAGTCGGTGCTCACCCCGATCCTGGAAGTCATTCGCAGCAAGCGGCCGAAGATCGCGATGTTTCGCGCAGGGGACGGTCTCGACGGCGTGCTGGGGGAGGCGTGGGCGTTCTTTGAGGAGCGTTTTCAAACGCAGTTCTGCACCGATCACAGACCGGACGAACTGGTCCGGCTGATGCAGTGGTGTGACATCGCGTGGTTTGACGGCGGCGGCCCGCTGGCGGCCGAGGCCTCGCAACGGCCCCGCTCCTGCAAGACCATCGTCAGTCTGCGACGGTCGGACGTTCGCGATGATTGGGTCCGGCGGGTCCGATGGGAACATGTCGATATTCTGGTTCAGATCGGCAGTTCGGCCGTCGAGGAAACGCTGCTGGCATGGGTCCCCGACATTCGGAACCGGACGCGTCTGGTGGTCGCGCCGCACGGGGTCAATCTCGAACGGTACAGATTCCAGCAGCGCGCACGCGGCAAGAACCTCGCCTGTATGGGACGCTTGTCCCTGGAGGCCAACCCGGCCTTTCTGCTGCAATGCATGCAGAAGCTGCACTACATCGACACCGGCTATCGGCTGTTTTTCTCGGGCGATTTCGACAGTCCGATGCTCGAACAATACACGCGGCACATGGTCGAGGCCCTCGGTCTGTCCGACGCGGTCTCGTTCGAGCCCTATCCGAACGATCTGAACGCCTGGCTCGGGGACAAACACTTCGTCGTTTCCTGCGGCCTGGGCGAAAGCCAGATCGAGTCCTTGCTGACAGGCATGGCCTGCGGACTGACGCCCATCGTGCACAACTTCGCCGGGGCCGACCGTCTGTTCCCCTCGAAGTATCTCTTCAACATTGCCGAAGAGTTTTGCGAACGTGCACTGGGGCCTGAGTACGATCCGGCCAACTGCCGCCGATTCGTGGAAGACCGCTATCCACTTCGGGAGCAACTGCGTCAGATCGGCGGCATTGTGAACCAGCTTGAGAGCGAAATCGAGTCGCCGTGTCCCGTTGGCGGTGGTTCGCCCGGCGGGATCTGCGATGTCTCTGCCTCAAGGGGCCAGCGCACCTGCGGCGGCCCCGTGAGTGTCGACCTGTGATGGTGACCTGTACGTGAGAGCGAACACCTGTTCAACGCCTGCAAGCCCGCGTCGGAACGCGCCCGTTCGGGTGGCCCCCGATCGAAGAGATCGACAGGGTCCCCTGGTGAGCATTCTGCTGCCCACCTACAATCGGCGTCGATACCTGCCATACGCTCTGGCCAGCGCGGTGGGACAGACCTATCGGAATGTCGAGGTCTTCGTCGTCAACGACGGCGGCCAGGATGTCAGCGATGTCGTTCGCGCGTTTGGAGACCCGCGAGTCCATTTCATCGACCGGCGCGAGAACCGTGGCAAGCCGTATTCCCTCAACGAGGCATTGGCCCGGGCGCAGGGCAAGTATGTGGCCTATCTGGATGATGACGACGTCTATTATCCCAACCATGTGCAGGTCCTGGTCGACGCCCTCGAAGGTTCGACGGACTGTTGTGTGGCGTACAGCGATTTGTACAAGACCTACTGTCATGTGTTGTCCGACGGCGACCGGGAGATTCGGAGCAAGTACGTGGAAGTCAGTCGGGACTTCGACCGGTTCCTCATGCTGTATTTCAACCACGTGCTGCACGTGTCCCTGATGCATCGCCGTGATCTTCTCGATCGCACTGGCCCGTACAACGAAGATCTGAACATTCTGATCGATTGGGACATGACCCGCCGGCTGGCGTTCTTCTCCGATTTTCTGCATTTGCATGTGATCACCGGCGAGTTCTACAGTCCGATCGGGGATTCGGATCGCATCTCGATCCAGCGCCGCAAGGATCCCCGGGAATACCTCCGCAACGTTCTGGCCATCCGCACGACGCATCCACCGAAGCCATGGGACAAGCTCGACGAGTTGTCGATCATCGTGCTGGCCGACCGGCTGGATCAGGATCTCGCCGAGACGTGCAAACGTCTCTGGCGACATACATTCTATCCGTATCGCCTGTATTTGCCGCTTGTGCCCGAGGCGATCGCACGGCTGGACAACCAGATGCCGAACGTCGTGCTCGTCCCGGTCGATCCCCTCAGCTCGCCGGCCGAGCGCCTCGACGTGGCGCTGCAGCGGGCCGAAGGGCGGTACGTGGCGATCCTGCCCGGCGCGCTGCCCGTAGAAGAGATGTGGGTGGAGAATCCGCTGTATGCCCTGATCCACGATCCGTCGAATCGCGACGGTTTCCTGCTGGCCGGCGCCGGAGGGGAACGGTGGGGGGGCGTAGTGAGACGCGTCGATCTCGAACGGGCCAGGAATGCGTATCCTCATCTGAGCGTGGAGGCATCTCTGACGGCCTGTGGCATCCGGGTGCGAGCGCCACGGGCGGAGGAACTGCCGTTTCAGTTCGATGAACTGCTGCGCCAGGCCTGGCAGGCCGACTCGGACGGCGACTGGTCGGTCGCGGCCCGGCTGTGCGAGCATCTGGCCGACCGTCACTGCAACGAATTGTGGATGCGGTCGATGGCGGCCGACGCCCACTTCCGCGCCGGCAATGACGGACAGGCCGCCCGACTCTGTCGGCAGGTCAATCAGGTGCGGCCCACGGTGGAGACTCTTCTGCTCGAGGCCAAGGTCCACCGCCGCAAACATGAGTTTCAGACCGCCATCCGTCTGCTCCAACAGGCGGAGTGGGGGCTCCAGGATCGTCTTCCGGCACCGGCTCGAACGCCGATGGCGTGTTCGCAAGATTAGCGACAGAACTGAGGAACCAACCGATATGGACACGGCGCGCACGGACGAATTCGAGAAGCGCAAGCAAACGCAGCACTATGAGGTGTTACGCGAACTGGGCGATTGTTACACGAGCGTTGGCAACTATGTGCAGGCCCAGCGCTGCTATGAGAAGGCCGCCTCCATCGGGCCGGACGAGCCCGGACCCTATATCGGTCTGGGAGCCGCCGCGCTGCAGACGGGTCGGTGCGAGGACGCCGAGATCGCATTCCGCGTGGCCTGCCGTCTGGATCCGAACTGTGCCAAAGCCTATGCCGGACTGGCGATGGTCGCCCAGCAACGCAAGGAGTACCCCTCGTCCTTCGATCTCTACATGAAGTCGCTCGAACTGGATACCGACAACATCACGGCCCTGCTCGGATTGTTCCAGGTCTCGTGCGAGATGGGCTCGTTCGCCAAGGTGATCCACTATCTGCAGGTGTACCTCGACATGCATCCTGGAGACACATCCGTGATGTTTGCCCTGGCGGCGCTGTATCTCAAGGACAACCGGCCGGAGGAAGCCCGGCGAATGCTGCTGGATCTGCTGATCCTGGAGCCAATGAACAACGATGCGAAGAACCTGCTCGAAGAAGTCGAGCACTGTCTCGTTCCAACCGGGTAGACCATGCCATTGATATCGAACCATCCAAGCGTTCCCGCCGATGCGGTGCAGGCGATGTCGGAGGAACTGGACCGCCTGCTGACGCAGCAGATCGCCTGCGCGCGGGAGGGAGATCTCGATCAAGTCGAGCGGATTGCAGCCCGTACCGAAGCCCTGGTGGCCGCCATTTCGTCCCGGGATGCCGCGGGGCCGACGATGGCTGCGTCGCAACGGGTTCGTCTGAGACAACGGTATGACGAACTGACTCTTGTGTTGCGTGCCGAACGAAGCGATGTGCAGACGAAACTCAGGCAGGTCAGGCAGGTCAAGAGAGCGGTGGGCTCTTATCGGCACGAGGCGACGCCGTCGCCGTCACACCAGACGGTGTTCGACGATGGGACCATTCACTGAGTCCAAGAAGTCAGGAGTATCCTCGATGAATATGTCTTTTGTCGGTCTGGGAAAGCTGGGCCTCTGTTCGGCTGCCTGCTTTGCCGCCAAGGGCCACCGTGCGATCGGTGTCGATTCCAACGCCGAACACATTGACGCCCTCCAGAGTGGGCAATGCCCCATCGATGAGCCGGGGCTGACGGCGCTTCTGGACGGATGCCGGGAACGCATGGAGTTTACGACCGATTGCGCCTACGCCGTGCAGAACAGCGACATCACGCTGATTACCGTGCCGACCCCCAGTGATTCCAGCGGCCGTTTCTCCAACGCCTATGTCGAGGCGGTCCTCGATCGCATGGCCCGGGCGCTGAAGGCCAAGAAGACCTTTCACGTGGTGACGCTGGTCTCGACTGTCATGCCGACGACCTGCGAATGCGTATTCCTGCCGATGCTGGAGAAACTGACCGGTAAGGTGTGCGGCCGGGACTTCGGGTTCGTCTACAATCCCGAGTTCATCGCGCTGGGCTCGGTCATTCATGACTTCCTTCATCCGGACATGCTGCTGATCGGCGCCTCCGACGAACGGTCGGCGCAGATGTGCCGGGAACTGTATGCCTCGGTGGTGGAGAACCGGCCGCACTATGCGGTGATGAATCTGACCAACGCCGAAATCACCAAGCTGAGCCTCAACTGCTACGTGACGATGAAGATCAGCTTCGCCAACGAACTGGCGGCGATTTGTGAGCGAATACCAGAGGCCGACGTGGACGTGGTGACCTCGGCCCTGGGCGCCGATACGCGGATCGGGCGCCGATATCTCACAGGGGGACTTGGATTCGGTGGCCCGTGCTTCCCGCGCGACAATCTGGCGTTCCAGCGCTGCGCCGAGGACGCCGGAGCCGACGCGCACCTGAGCCCGCGCGTGGTCCGGGTGAACGATGAGGTCGTGAACCGTCTGTTCGCGATGGTCGGCGAACACGCACGTTCCGGATCGACGGTGGCTCTGCTGGGCCTTTCGTACAAGCCCGGCACGCACATCATCGAGGAATCGCAGTCGGTCATGCTGGCGTCGCAGCTTCTGGAGGCGGGGTATGTGGTTCGGATGCACGACCCCAAGGCCCTGAAGGCGGTCTCGGAGGCCCTTTGCGGACGTGGGGTCTGTTGCGACGATCCCTACGAGGCCGTGGCCGACGCCTGCGTCGTTGTGATGCTGACGGACTGGCCCGAATACAGCCGTCTGGATATGGAACGGCTGGAAGACCGCGCGGGGGAGACGCCGCTGCTGATCGATTGCTGGCGGGTCTTCCGGGGCGTTCCGCTGAAGAAGTTCACTTACCGGGCATTTGGGATCTCGACCCGGTTTTCAGGGGGAATCGAACATGGCTGTCGCTCAGACATTCTCTACCAGGACCGTCGAGGACGTACGCCGGTATTGGAACGCGCGCCCGTGCAACATCCGGCACTCACCTAAGCCGGTCGGGACGCGCGCCTATTTCGACGAGGTGGAGGCCCGCAAGTATTTTGTGGAGCCGCACATCCCGACGTTCGCCGAGTTCGACCGATGGGCCGGCAAGAAGGTCCTCGAGATCGGCTGCGGCATCGGTACGGACACGATCCGCTTCGCGCGAGCCGGCGCCCATGTTACGGCGGTGGATCTTTCAGACGCCTCTCTGGCGGTGGCGAGGGAGCGTGCGGCGGTCTATGAGCTGGATGATCGCATCACCTTCCACCAGGCTGACGTCGAACGGCTCAGCGAAGTAGTGCCGGTCGAGCCGTACGATCTGGTCTACTCGTTCGGCGTCATTCATCATACGCCGCGCCCGCACGACGCCGTCCGCGAGATCCGCAAGTACATGGGTCCGCAGAGCGTGTTCAAGATGATGGTCTACCATCGCCACTCCTGGAAGGTGCTCTGGATCCTGGCGAAGTTCGGCAAAGGGGCATTCTGGAAGCTCGATGAGCTGATCGCCCGCCACTCCGAGGCCCAGACCGGTTGTCCCGTGACGTATAGCTACTCTCGCCGGACGGTGCGGGGCCTGCTGCAGGGATTCACAGTGCAGAAGACATTTGTCGACCACATCTTTGCCTACCGCATTCCCGAGTACAAACGCCACGAGTACCGCAAGGTGTGGTACTTCCGTCTTCTTCCCAACCCGGTGTTCCGTCGATTGGAACGGTGCCTCGGCTGGCACTTATGCGTGGAGGCCCGCCCGGCAGGTCCGGGCCGAATCGGATCGCTTCCGGCTCCAGCCTGAATCGGAACCGATTGGAGCAGCAGCACAGCATGACGCAGAATCACAAGATTCACACATTGAGCGAACTACCCGAGGTGCTCGGACGGCACCGGGACAAAGGGCGAAGGATCGTCCATTGCCACGGAGTGTTCGACCTGCTGCACATCGGCCACATCCGCTATTTCGAGCAGGCTCGCAGCTTCGGTGATGTTCTGGTGGTCACCCTGACGCCCGACCAGTATGTGGACAAGGGCGACAAGCGGCCGGCCTTCCCCGAGCGGCTCCGGGCCGAGGCGATTGCTTCATTGAGTGTCGTGGACCATGTCGCGGTGAACGAATGGCCTACTGCTGAGCAGACGCTGCGCTGCCTCAAGCCCGATGTCTATGTCAAAGGCTCCGATTTCAAGTCCGTTGACGCCGATCGCACAGGCAAGTTGTCGCTGGAAGAGGGGGTTTGCAGGGAATTGGGGATTGAGCTTCGATTCACGCAGGACATCGTCTTCAGCTCGACCAGTCTCATCAACCGGTTCTTCTCCTCGTTCTCCCGCGAGCTTCAGGACTATCTCGACCTGTTCCGTCGCCGCTACTCTCTGGATCGGGTTCTCGAAATCGTTGACGAGATGGCCCGACTCAAGGTGCTTCTGGTCGGTGACGTGATTGTGGACGAGTACTGTTACTGCAGCCCACTGGGCGCCTCGTCGAAATCGCCCGTGCTGGCGGTCCTGCGCAACAGTGTGGATTGCTTCGCCGGGGGGGTGCTGGCCGTGGCGAATCATCTGGCGAATTTCGCGGACCAGGTCACTCTCCTGACGGTTCTGGGCGACCGTGACGATTATCGCGACCTGATCGTCTCGGCGCTGCATCCGCGCGTCCGCCCGCAGTTCTGGATTCAGGACAACGCGCCGACGCTCGTCAAACGGCGCTATCTCGACGGGTATACGCTCCACAAACTGCTCGAAGTCTACAACATGGACGATTCGGGTCTGTCGGTGGATAAGGACGGCCAGATGTGCTCGAGACTCCGTATCGAAGCGCCGCAGCACGACATGGTGGTTGCGGCCGATTTCGGCCACGGGGCCGTGAGTTCGTCTTTGTCGCAGTCGCTGGTGGAGCATGCGCCGTTTCTGGCCGTCAACACCCAGGTCAATGCGGGCAACGCCGCCATGCACACGATCTCGAAATACGCCCGCGCCGACTACATCAGTCTGACCGAACGCGAACTTCGGCTGGATTGCCGCGACCAGAAGACTGACCTTCGCCCGTTGGGCTGCCAGACGGCGGCACGGTTCCACAGCGAGGCCCTGGCCGTGACCAAGGGCCGGCAGGGGGCGTGCCTTTGTGGATCCGACGGCGCATTTGTGGTTGTGCCGGCGTTTGCGAGCAAGGCCGTCGACAGCGTAGGTTCGGGCGATGCCTTCTTCGCGATCAGTTCGCTGGCGATCCGGCTGGGGGCGCCCTTCGAGATCGCGGGTTTCCTGGGCAACGTGGCCGGGGCCCTGGCCGTTCAGATCATCGGCAACCAGAAGGCCATCGACAAGGCGAGTTTGACGAAATACATCACCTCTTTGCTGAAATGAGACGCGATGGCCGGCAGGTATCCTCTCTTTGACCGATCGGCCCTTCTGGTCAGGCCCATCGGGCAACGCCAGCATGATCTATCCGCGCATAAAATCCTTCCACTTGCCCCGGTCGATGCGGCGCATCTGGAGCTGTCTGAAGTCGCCGAGCAGATTGTGCGGGCCCGTCGGCGGGGGGCCGCGGTGATCCTGATGATGGGCGCCCACGTTCTGCGCTGCGGGGTCCAGCGCTATCTGATCGATTTGATGGAGCGAGGGCTCATCACGGCGCTGGCCGGCAACGGCGCCTGCGCGATCCACGACTACGAAATGGCGCTCATCGGTGCCACCACCGAAAGCGTTGCCCGCTACATTCAGGACGGGCAGTTCGGGCTCTGGCGGGAGACGGGTCGACTCAATGACGTGATCGCAGCGGCGGCGTCCGAGAATATGGGGCTGGGGGAGACTGTAGGCCGTGAAATCGAGAAAACCAACCCTCCGCACAGGGACATCAGTGTCCTGGCTGCTGCCTACCGTCTGAGAATCCCCTTCACCATCCACGTGGGCATCGGCTACGACATCATTCACGAGCACCCCAACTGCGACGGGGCCGCCCTGGGGGCCGCCAGCTATACCGATTTCCTCATCTTTACGAAGGTGGTCGAGCAACTGGGGCAAGGGGTGGTGATGAACTTCGGTAGCGCTGTAATGGCTCCGGAGATCTTCCTCAAGGCCCTGGCCATGGTTCGCAACGTCGCCTGTCGACGCGGCGAAAACAGGGCCGACTTCACGATGCTGGTATGTGATTTGCACGATCTACCGGCGGGCTATCGTCGTGAAGCCCCGAAAGACAACCCGGACTATTACTTTCGGCCGTGGAAGACCATGTTGGTGCGCACCGTGGCCGATGGTGGAGCAAGTTACTATGTTAAAGGAGACCACGCAACCACGGTCCCCGAACTCTGGACGGCAGTTCGAAACCGTTCTGCCCTGTGAGTCCAAGCGGATCCCGGAGTGGACCGAGCAGGTCGTCGCGCTGGCCGATTGTCTCGGCGCCGTGGCTGCCACGGTCGAAGGCGATGTTCCCATCGACACGGACCGGGCCTTTGATCTGTGGTGCGAAACGACGGAGGTCGTGCGTCAGGCTGAGCGGGTGATCTACCTGATCGGCAACGGCGCCAGCGCCTCAATGGCCAGCCACTTCGCGGCCGATCTGGCCAAGAACGCCGAACTGCACACCCAGGTTTTCACCGATACCTCGCTGATTACCGCCGTGGCCAACGATTTGTCGTACGACATGGTCTTCGTGGCGCCTCTGCGTCAGCGCCTCAAAGGCGGCGATATGGTCGTGGCCATCAGCAGTTCGGGCAATTCCCCCAATGTGCTCAAGGCCGCTGAGTGGGCGGCATCGCGAAAGGCCACGGTCGTGACCTTGAGCGCGATGCAGCCGGACAACGCCCTGAGGCCACTGGGGGCCCTGAATTTCTGGCTTCCGGCCGACACCTACGGCATGGCAGAAACCGGCCACGCCGCGATCCTGCACCACTGGATGGACCGCGTCTCTCTGCAACGCTGACGGTTTCAGTCCAATCGGAGACAGACTGCGTCATGGACGACTTGCGTATCGATCATCACAAGCTCTTCTTCCACGTGGACCGTCTCAGCGAGTGGCTGGACGGGCGGACCATCTACCCGATCTACATGGAGATCTCTCCGGCCGGGTCCTGCAACCACCGCTGCGTGTTCTGTGCCCTGGACTTCATGGGCTACCAACCGAGGTTTCTGGAGGCCGAGTTGCTCAAAACGCGGCTGACGGAGATGGGCGAACTGGGACTGAGAAGCGTCATGTTCGCAGGCGAGGGCGAGCCCTTTCTGCATCGGCGGATGGCCGAGATCATCGTCCACTGCAAGGAGCAGGCGGGCGTCGACGCGGCGGTGACGACGAATGGCGTGCTGATGCGGCCTGAGATCAGCGAGCGGATTCTCGGCAGCACGGCATGGATCAAGGTCAGCATCAACGCCGGCACGCCCGAGACCTATGCGGCGATCCACGGCACCCGCCCGGAGGACTTCGGCAAGACCCTGGCCAACATGGAGCAGGCGGTGGCGATCCGCGCGCGGCAAGACGCCGGTTGCACGCTGGGCGCACAAATCCTGCTGCTGCCCGAGAACAAGAGTGAAGTGACCACGCTGGCGGCGCGATGCCGGGATCTCGGGTTCGACTATCTGGTCGTCAAGCCGTACTCTCAGCATCCGCAAAGCGAACATCGCCACTATGAAGACATCTCGTACGAACAGCACAAAGAACTGGCCGCGCAGCTCGAAGAATATGAGAACGACGGTTTTCAGGTCATCTTTCGCTTGCGGGCGATGCGCAAGTGCGACGACGGAACGCGGCCTTACAATCGCTGCCTGGCCTTGCCGTTCTGGTCATACCTGGATGCCGGCGGCAACATCTGGGGATGCAGCATGTATCTGGGCGACGACCGTTTCCTTTACGGAAACATCTACCACAGCACGTTTGAGGAAATCTGGGAAGGTCCCGATCGCCTCGAATCGCTCGCATGGACGACCGCGCATCTGGACGTCTGTTCGTGCCGGGTGGGCTGCCGCATGGATGAAATCAACCGCTACCTGTGGGAATTGAAACATCCCCATCCGCACGTCAATTTCGTCTGATGAAGGCCGGGGGATGGAATACCGATACCTCATTTTCGATTTCGACGGAGTGCTGGCCGAGAGCAATGACATCCGGTTCCGGGGGTTCGAGGATCTCTTTCCCGATCTGTCCGCCGATGTCCGGGCGCGATTCCTGGAGTTCGTCAAGGCCAATGGGGGACTTTCGCGGTACGGCAAGATCCGGCACTTGTACGAGGACATTCTCGGTCAGCCTATATCGGAAGATCGCGTGAATGCACTGGCCGGGCGGTATTCGGAACTGGTGGCCGGTTGCGTGATTGCGGCTGCGGCAGTGCCGGGCTCGGTCGAATTCTTGCGTGAGCACGCCGACCGGTTCGTGTTTGCGGTGGTTTCCGGCTCGGATCAGAACGAGTTGCGGCAGGTGTGCCGGGCCCGTGGGATCGACGGGTATTTCCGCGCGATTCTGGGCTCGCCGAAAGAGAAGACGCAAAACTTGATCGAGTTGATGGGTTCGTACGGATGGGATCGTCAGGCGTGTGTCTATGTGGGTGACTCGCTGAACGATTCGGACGCAGCGGCCGAAGCGGGCATCGATTTTGTCGGCCGCAACTCCGGCCTGGTCGATTGGGCAAGCAGAGGCATCATTGGGATCGGCGATTTGCACGTCTTGCCGGCGGCCATTGCACAGTTGTCCGATCGGCGGAGGTCGCGTGCCGATGGGGCAGACAGAAAGGACAGGGTATGACGGACGATCCGAACGCCGCTACAGGGTGTGCCGTGGACATTGGGCAGTTGATGCAAAAGGCGGATCACATTCGCGACGACGTCCTGAGAGTGGCGGTCGCCAACGGGGCAGGTCATATCGCGCCGTCCCTTTCCTGCGTTGAGATCGTAACCGCGCTCTACCACGGCGTCATGCGGTACGGTCCTCAGGACCCCGAATGGGAAGACCGCGACCGCCTGATCGTTTCCAAGGCCCACGGTTGCTATGCCGTCTATGCGGCCCTTGCGGATATGGGTGTGATTCCCATGGAGGAGTGGAACCGGTTCTACACGGATACAGGACGCTTGTGCGGTTGTATGGAACGCAGGCCGCAGTGGGGTCTGGAGGCCGGCTGCGGATCGCTGGGCCACGGGCTGCCCCTGGCAGTTGGGTACGCCTTCGGGGCGCGGCAGCAGGGACGAACGTACCGCGTCTACTGCCTGGTCGGAGACGGCGAGATGCAGGAAGGGTCGATGTGGGAGTCGCTTCAGTTCGCCGTCAAGCATCACTTGGACAACCTGACGGTGGTGGTGGACCACAACCGGTTGCAGGCGATGGACTTCATCACTGAAATCATGGACACCGGTCCGGGGGCGCTACGCAAACGGTTGGAGGGGTTCGGCCTTGCTCCCGTCGATTGCCAGGGCCATGTACTGTCGGATCTGGTGACGGCACTGGAGTCGAGGTCCGTGTCGCACACCCCGGTCGTTGTGATCGCCCATACCGTCAAAGGATACGGCGTGACGTGTATGGAGGGTGTTCCACGATTCCACTTCCGGCTGCCGACGTCAGATGAACTGGAGTGTCGTCATGGATGAACCGATGCGTAACTATCGCAGAGACCTTTTGCCGTCACTGGTTCCCCATTTCGAGACGGACGACCGTTACCGCCTTTTGGTGTGCGATATGGGGTTCGGCGTTCTGGACCGGCTGCAGGAGGCCTTTCCGGATCGCGTGGTGAACTGCGGCATCATGGAGCAGGCCACCGTGGGAATCGCCGCCGGAATGAGCATGGGCGGATTGGTGCCGATCGTCTATTCCATTGTGAACTTCCTTGTCTTTCGGGCGCTGGAGCAGATTCGAAATGACATCGTGCTGCAAGGGCTGAACGTCAAGCTGATCGGCAACGGGGCGAACGACTATTTCCGGTTTCTTGGCCCCTCGCACTGCTGTGGAAACGACGATCTTGCGATCCTGCGGACGATCGGCATGCCGGTGTACGATCCCTATTCGGACGACCGGCCGTTTGAGACGCTGGTGGAACACTGGATGCGCGAGCCGCAGGCCGGGTACATGCGGGTGTGACATGGGCACGGAAAGGCAGATGATTCAGAGCATCCACCGATCGGCTCCTCGGGATTACCTGGGCCGGATGACCGCCGAGAAGCCGTTGCGCGTGGAGATCGCCAAGCGATTCGACCGGGACTTCTTCGATGGGGACCGTGCGAACGGGTACGGTGGTTACCGGTATGACGGGCGATGGAAACCGATCGCGCAACAGCTTCTGCGTCACTACAACCTGACGGAAGGGGCGCGGGTGCTCGACGTGGGATGCGGGAAGGGGTTCCTCCTGCGGGATTTGCGGGAGATTCGGCCCGATCTCGACGTACGAGGTCTCGATGTCTCGCCGTACGCGGTGGACCATGCCGAAGAGGCGGTCAGAGACGTGGTATTCGTACATGACGCTCGCCGGCGTTTGCCCTTCGATGACGGCGCTTTCGATCTCGTGGTGTCGATCAATACGCTTCACAATCTGTATCTGCATGAGATCGTCAGGGCACTCCGCGAGGTGGCGCGCGTCGGCAGGCAGGCGTACATCGTCGTGGAGAGCTATCGGAATGAGGCCGAGAAGTTCAATCTGATGTGCTGGAACCTCACCGGCGAATGTTTCTTCACCCCGGACGAGTGGCGCTGGGTGTTTGCCACCGCCGGCTATGCCGGCGATTACGAATTCATCTTCTTCGAATGAGAGTGTGCTTTCATGGGAACCATCTACTCGAGGGCAAAGGTGTTCCATTACCGCGAGGCGCTGGACCATCTTCCGAGACACGTCGAAGGCATCGGTCCGCCGATCCACATCCGGATCAAGCCGACCAACATATGCAACCATCGCTGTTGGTACTGCTCGTATCGGCTCAAGGGCGTTCAGTTGGGGCAGGACATGGACGAACGCGATGTGATCCCGCACGACAAGATGATGGAGATCGTCGATGATCTCGTGGCCATGCGGGTGCGCGCGGTGACCTTCAGCGGCGGGGGGGAGCCGTTTTGCTATCCTCACCTGGAAGAGACGGTACTGCGGCTGGCCGATGGGGGCGTTCGTTTCGCATCGCTGACGAATGGCTCGCGGCTGACCGGATCCATCGCCGAGGTGTTCGCCCACCGCGGCGTCTGGCTGCGGATCTCGATTGACGGCTGGGATGACGAGAGCTATGCCCGCCAGCGCCGTGTGGCGCACGGCGAATTCACCCGCGTGCTGGCCAACATGAGGGCGTTCAAACGGTTGAAGGGTCCATGTCACCTTGGGGTCGCCCTGGTCGTTGACCAGACCCTGGCGCCGCATGTGGCCGAACTCATCGAGCGGGTCTGCGAGACGGGCGCCGACAGTGTCAAAGTCGCGCCCTGCATCCTGAGCAACGTTGCCCAGGAGAACAACGACTATCACGCTCCCCTTTTTGAAGAGGTGAAGCGCCAGATCGCCGTCGCAAAGGAGCGGTTCCGAGACGAGGCGGTCGAGATCTTCGATTCGTACCACCAGCAGTTGGAGACGTTTGCAAAGTCGTACCACTGGTGTCCCTATCTTCAACTGAACCCGGTGATCGGGGCCGATCGGAACGTGTACACGTGCCACGACAAGGCCTACAACCTCAAGGAAGGTCTTCTTGGCAGTCTGCGAGATCGGCGGTTTCGCGACTTCTGGATGACGGACAAGGACCAGTTTTTCCGCATCGATCCGTCGCGCCACTGTAACCACCACTGCGTGGCGAACCAGCGCAACATCCTGGTCCACGAGTATCTCGAAGCAGACGCCGATCACCTGGCGTTCGTTTAGGTCGCAGGTGCACGGGTGTTCCGTAGCCCTGCATGGGATCGAGTATGAACAGATTCAAAGTTGTATTGGTCGTGCCCAACTACCGTTGGACGGAACTCGACGAGAGTGCGTTCTGGCATATCACGCCCTACAATCTCTGTCTGCTCGCGGCGATGGTTCGGGATCTGTGCGAGGTACAGATCATCGACGCCTATGCTCCCGACATGGCCGAGAGCGAGTTTGTCGATGCGCTGCGGGCCGCAGCGCCGGATCTCGTAGGCGTGACGGTCATGATGGATCAATGTGCCTCGGCAGGGCATAGGACAGCCCGTTTGGCCAAGTCTCTGTTCCCCGACACCCCGCTGGTTATGGGCGGGGTGTATCCGACGGTCAATCCCGGCCAGGTGATGACCGACCCTCACGTCGATTACACCGTGGTGGGCGAGGGAGAGCACGTCTTCCGGGATCTCGTCGAATTCCTGATCGGGGGCAGGGCCATGCCGGACAAGGGGCTTTCCTATCGTAAAGGGCCGGCGGTGGTGCACACCGGACGCGCCGACTTCATTGAGGACCTCGATGCCCTGCCTTTGCCGGCGTTCGACCTCATCGATTTCGAGAGGTATGCGACCATCGCCCCGCGAAAGAGTGTCGATGGTCCGGTGGCGTTGCCATACGCCCGAATCGTTACGTCCCGGGGGTGCCCCGTCGATTGCGTCTTCTGCCAGGTGAAGCGGATCATGGGGCGGAAATTCCGGCCGCGCAGCGCCGAGTCTGTGCTTGGCGAAATCGGCTGGCTAAAAGAACGCTATGGGATTCGGAGCGTCATCTTCGACGATGACAATCTCTTCACCGATCGTCGGCGGGCCCGAGACATCTTTCAAGGCATGATCGACCGTGGCTTCGATCTGCCGTGGAAATCCACGGCGACCGCCGTGTTCCGACTGGATGAGGAACTGCTGCAACTGATGCGTCGCAGCGGCTGCCAGTACATCTGTATTGCCATTGAATCGGGTACGCAGCGCGTGCTCAAGGAGATCGTCGGCAAGCCCGTGGATTACGCGCAGGCCCAACGGATGGTCCGGCTGGCCCGGTCTCTGGGAATCTACGTCGCCGCGAATTTCATCGTGGGGTTCCCGACGGAGACCTGGGATGAGATTCGACGGACGATCCGGTTCGCCGAGGAACTGGACGTCAACTACGTCAAGCTGTTTCACGCCATCCCCTTGAGGCACACCCGCCTGTGGGAACTGTGCGAGCGAGAGGGGGCGTTCAAGAAGGGTTTCCACCAGTCGGAGATTCGCTGGAACACGGGCCAGATCGAGTCCGATGCCTTCAGCAGTCAGGATCTGACCATCCTGAGGGCCTACGAATGGGACCGGATCAACTTCACCGATCCGGAAAAACGGCGGCAAACGGCCGCCATGATGAACATCAACGAGGCGGAACTCTTGGCGATACGGCGTAAGACACTGGCGAGAGTCCAGTCGGAAATGGTCCCGGCAGCGACCGCGTAGCGTTTGCTCCTGCTGCCATGAGAAGGTGCTTGTGTTGAGAACCGACCAGTCGAAATTCGGTACAGTCTCACAACGTGACGTTCTGGTTGTGGGCGCCGACGGAATCTTGGGGTGTCACCTTGTCGAACTCCTCGAGCAGACGGGATGCGTCGTGTGGAGGACAAGTCGCCGATCCGGATTTGCCGGACCTCGGTGTTTCACGCTTGATCTGGCCGGTGAGGCCGCAGATTGGCGATTACCGCTGGTGTCTCCATACGCGGCCGTGATCTGTGCGGCCGTACCGGCGGTGGCCGCCTGCGAGGCCGATCCGCAGGCGACGGCACGCGTCAACGTGACGGGGACCGTGACGTTGGCCCGCCTGCTGGCGGCCAAAGGTGTCTTCACGGTCTTCCCTTCGTCAAACATGGTGTTTGACGGCACTCGCCCGAACTGCCGATCGGATGAACCGGTTTGCCCGTGCACTGAATACGGTTGCCAGAAAGCCTTGGCCGAGCAGCAACTGAGCAGTCTCAGCGACAGGGTTGCCATCGTGCGTTTCACCAAGATCCTCAGTCCGGATATGCCGCTGATCACCGGATGGATCGAAGCCTTGCGGTCGGGACACGAGGTCTATCCGTTCTCCGATATGGTGATGGCCCCTGTGCCGGTCACGTTTGCGGCGGAGGTCCTGCGGCAAATTGCCGAACGGCGCTTGCCCGACGTGTTCCACGTGTCCGGCGATCGTGACGTCAGCTACGCCGAGGTGGCGCGGCATCTGGCGTCGCGTCTGGGCGCGGACCCGGCATTGGTCGTGCCCGTATCCTCCGAGAGCAGAGGGCTGCCGGCCCGGGCGATCGCGAAGCATACAACGCTGGACAGCAGTCGGATACGCTCGATTCTGGGCATGCAGCCGCCGAGTGTCTGGGAGGCGATCGATGAGACCTTTGGCCTGGTTGGAGAGCGGACCCCAGGCAGAATGGAAAGGTGGATTACATGAGCTTTCTGTCCTATGCGAGCTACAAGGCCTTCCTTGACGAGCACATCCATCGCCTGGACGACCCGGTCGCCCGAAACCATGTCAGTGAAAGGTTTGCTCTCTGGCACCAAGGCTATCGTCTGCACCGGCTCCTTGAACGGGCATCCGAACTGCTGGTATCGGAACCGACGCGTCCGAACATGCTTCATCTGGGCTGCGAAGCCGACCTGACCCTTCTGAACCACCTGGCCCGGCGACATCGCTTCGACGCGCGGCGGTTTCGCGGCTTCCTGGTGGCCGACTCTCTGTGGGATCGGGTCAAGCCGGAGTGGTTCTCACCGTTCTCGGTCTATCGGACCGGACAATGGCAGGACCGTGAGGACACGGTTGTCGTCAGCCTTTCTCTGGATCGCCCGTTCCGCGAGGGCCGCGGCGACCGGGGCAACGACTATCTGGAACGCTTCATCGACCTGAAGCGCTTCTCCGTTCCTGCGGCGTTCCGGCGAAAGTTCGTCGATCGTCGAGTTGTCCTCTACGTGACCTACCGCATGATCCAGACTCTGCCGGCGATTGCCGATCGGATCCGCAACGACTCCGATATGGTCACAGTACTGCTTGTAGACGCTGCGACAGCCAGTTCCCATCGCGAGTTTGACGCGGTGTTCGAAGAGCCCTTCTTCTACCTTTGGCCGCTGGTGTTCAAGCATCTTGCCGCAGATCTTTCGCACATCAATGTCGGCTGGGGGACACAGGGACTGCCCTTCATGCCGTTTGTTCCCGACCCACAGAGGACCATCGTGGACTTCTACGATGTGACCACCTTGATTCCAGATGAGAGCATGGACCGGCGTCACCCGGAGCCGCTCGCACTGACGCGAGCGTCGGAGAGCTATCTCTGGGGGAGGTTCAACCATTTCGTTCATCGATGCTCCGAAGAGATCGACGAGCGCCTGCAGGAGAGATATCCACACGCGAATGTCGCATCGGTGGTTGAGTATGTCAAGGACCCGATGTTCTCACAGCCGGCCAGAGAGAAGGGCGAGGTGAAACTGGTCTATGGCGGTCTTCTCATTCAGGACGCTTCCGATGTGGACTCGGTGTTTTACAGCAGATTCCGCTCGCTGGTGGACTATTTCGCCCACGACAATTTGCATGTGTTTGTCTACCCATCGCCCTATCTCTATGGTTTCGGACGGCCCAAGGCCGTGGAGGAACTCGTCCAGACCCAGGGCTTGGCCAACGTTCATCCCTGCGAGCCTCGTGAAGAGGATCAGTGGATTCAGGAGATATCACACTATGATTACGGCGTGTGTATCCCAGGTGACGCCCGGCCGTGCGTGTATCCGTATATCCTGCCGTTCAAAGTCATCGCCTATCTTCGGGCGGGATTGCCTCTGATCGTGCCCGAGGACCACACGTTCATTGCCGACCTCGTGCGGAAGAACGAGATCGGCGTCGTATATGGATACGACGATGCCGACCGCATGGCCGACCTTCTCAACGGTCAAGACATCAATCGGCTCAAGAACAACGTGCTTCGATTCCGGGAGCGGTTTAGAACGGACAAAGCGGCGCAGAAGGTGATGGCGTTGTACAACGACGCCCTCGGCTCGACACGCCGCACCGCTGTCTGCTCCGCGAAGCCGGCTGTCCGCCGCGATCCAAAAGATGGGGCGATCTCTTCATGGCCCTCGCTCATGGAGAAACTGGACCGGTCCGGGTTCATCGGCGCCGATGAATACAATCGTCTGCTCGAACAGGAAATCGGCAAGACCTTTACGGGTGTAGCCCTGCGGCATGCGACCGACAAGTTCCGTCGCTGGTTCGCGGCCTATCGGGACTTCCGCTGCGCGTCCCGAGTTGTCGAACTCGTTGCCGGTCTCAAAGGGGCCCCATACCATCTCTTTCTGGACGATCCGACGAACCTGAACGCACTTGCCGGCGTTGTGCAGGGCCTTGGCCAGGCCGGACTTGCTCCGCCTGTGGCGTTCATCGCAGGGCAGGGGGCGGAACAGCTGAGGCCCCGCCTTGCGCCGCATCGCGTTGTGGGACTCGGCGACGGTGTTCCCGAAGGGCCTACGATGATCGGCCTTTCAGGGAAACCGTTTTCCGCGAACGGCCACAATGTGCTGGTCAATGACTACATGGAGCGATTCATTGACCCCGGTCGGTTCCAGGCAGTGCGACAGAGCCTGGATCGCGACGCAGAGAAAGAGACGGTCCTGTATCCTCTGTATCGCGAGATTCACACGATGGCCATTGTGGCCCGGTTCATCCGGGCCAAGGATGAACGGTTCCGCGTCGTCTCTCTCTCGCCGTCGCCGTTGCTGGACGCCGATTTCGACGCCATGCTGGTGGAGCCGTTCTTCTACCTGTGGCCGCTCTTGCTGCGAATCGTCGACCCCAGCGTCGTTCATCTGAATGTGGGGTGGGGGATCCAGGCCCTCGCCCTGTCTCCGTTCATACCGGATTGCCGTCGGACCGTGATCGACTTCTACGAAGTCCTTTCCTCTCTGCCCGACGCCTTCTTCGAGAAGACGCACAGCAGCGCCGAAGAAGTCCGCGAGGCCGAGAGGCACTTTGTAACCAACTACGGCCATGTCATCCACCTGTGCTCTGATGAGGTGTCGGAGAGGATGAGGAACCAGTACAATCCTGCCGGTTCGATTGTCTCCGTGACGGAATACCTGCACGAGCCGACCTACGACGTTCCGACCGAGAAGCACGACGACATTCGGATCGTTTATGGCGGCGCCATGCTGGCCTCGAATTCACCAGACAACATGTACTACAACGCCTTCCTGAAAGCGGCCCGCCATTTCACCCGCGACAATCTGCACCTCTACATCTACAACTCACCGTACCTCAATGGAACCGGGGAGAATACGGGGCTCCAGGAAGTCATTCGCCAGCATGGCCTGACCCAGGTATATGCCTGTCAGCCGCTGAAGCTGGAGGACTTCGTCAGAACCATCACGCAGTACGATTACGGGACCTTCCTTCTGAGAGCGGAGGACATGAAGGCGGGAGACACCTACAACCAGTACATGGCGACGAAGTTCTTGATGTACCTTCGGGCCGGTCTGCCCGTCATCATCCACGCCGAGAACCGCTTCATGGCCGATCTGGTCCATCGCTACAACATTGGAGTCGTTCTCCAGGACGGTGACCTGGAACGGCTCCCGGAGATCCTGAACCACACGGACCTGCTATCATTGAAGAAGAACGTCATCCGGTTCCGCAACGAATTCAGCATTGAGAAGGGCGGTGCCAAGGTTTTGCGTATGTACCACGACATTCTGGAACAGGGCAATCGAAAGACGCATCCATCCGAGTCGGCAAGCGAGCGGGAAGCCTTCGAGGGACTGATCGCATCCATGGCTCGGACCGAGAACCGACTCTACTATCGGGACCAGTCCGCGCAGACGATGACCTCCCTGGCCGGGTATGCCCGCGCGCTGGACCCCACAATGATCGTCGAGCTGGGGACACTGGCGGGACTGTCCCTGCGTACGTGGGTGAGGTCGACGCAACGGGCGAAGATCTACGCTGTGGATCTCAGTTTCGACAAGCTGCGCGAAACGATGAGTCTGCTGCCGGTCGATCTTTCGCGAGTGACCCTCTTGGAGCAGGATATCCTCAAGACCGACTTCTCCTGCCTTTGGACGGAGCAGGACCGGGTGATCTTCTTCGTGGATGCCCACGATCTGCCCGGCGTGCCGATCATGGAGCACGTGCTTACGAAGGCCTTGCCCGCCTTGCCGGACGGCAGCCTGGTTATTGTGGACGATCTCTGGTTCAGCGAAGAGCGGCTGACGCGCGACAATGCCCAGGCGTTTCTGGACGGCCGCGTGGTCGGCGAGATCGACGAGTTGCAGTGCTTTGAGGGACACTACGCCCCATACCACAAAGGCGGCTCGTTCATGGGCTTTGCCGAAGTGGGTCCCTTGCTCGAATTTGTGAACCGTCACGGTATCGAGCTGCGACATGACGCGGGCGGCAAGCACGTCTCATTCGTATGGCGGAGGGCCTGTCTGTCGCATATCGGCGAAACGGTTGCTGCCGGGCCGCGGGGCCACTATGGGTCGGTGTCGTACAATCCGCTGATGTCCGTTCCCGTGTCCGCGTCGCTCGCAGAGCCGATGCAGCGGATTGCCCAGGACTACCGGCAGAAGCGGATCGCGCAGGCCGCACAGGGGTTGGCCGACCTCAGGGAGCGGCATGCCGAGGAGCCCGGGCTCGCCTATGGTCTGGCGGTCTGCTACGCTCGATGCGGCCAGCTCGACCGTGCCAGGGACGTGCTTGGGCGCGTCGTGCATGACACCGGCGATCGGCGTTGTCGAAAGCTCTTCGATGATCTCGTCGAGCGCGTCAGTCCCTGCAGTGAGCCGCAGTCCCCAATCGCACGGCGTTCTTCGCAAGATGAGTCCGGTCTGACGATCTTCGCGATGCCCAAGCCGTTTGAGGGACACATCGCAACCATCCAGAAGAACGCGATTCGAAGCTGGGCGCGGCTGCGGCCGGCCCCGCAGATCATCCTCTTCGGCGACGAGCCGGGGACGCGCCAGATGGCGCAAGAGGTCGGCGCGTGCCACGTGCCCGACATCGAGCGCAACGAATTCGGCACGCCCCTGGTCAACAAGCTGTTCGAGGCGGCTCAGAAGCACGCCGTACATCGGATCATCGCCTATGTGAACGCAGACATTATTCTCTTTGAGAACTTTGTGAAGGGTGTGCAGGAAGTCCAGTCGCGCCTGCCGAAGTTCCTTCTGATCGGCCAGCGCTGGGACCTCACGGTGCTGGACGAGATCGACTTCGACCGCCCCGACTGGCCCAGCACGCTGGAAGCCCAGATGCAGGAACGTGCGATGTTGCACGGCGAGTGCGGCCTGGACTACTTCGTGTTTCCCAAAGGGGTGTACCCCGAGATTCCTCCTTTTGCGATCGGGCGGATCGCCTGGGACAACTGGCTGGTCATGGCCCCGCACCGCGACGGTGTTCCAGTCGTCGACGGCACCGAGTTCATCACGGTGGTCCATCAGGACCACGATTATGGACACGTCGCCGGAGGCCGGCGTGGAGCCTGGAGCGGCGCAGAGGCCTCGCGCAACCGCGCCTTGGCCGGAAAGGTGGATGATTCGGCCTACGCCTCCGGGGCCGAGTGGGTCCTGCGGCGAGATGGGCGGCTGGCCGAATCGCGGCCGCGAGAACCGGTGTTCGGCAGCACGGCGTACCGGGAGTATCGCCATGCCTGGCTGGCGAAAGAGGCGCGACGATTGATGGCCCTCGACCGAATGGAGCTGGCGGCGGCCAAGTGGGAGGAGACGCTCCCGATTCTCGAGCGACTGCTGATTGCGGCACGGCGCAAGGGAAGCTCTCCGGACTCGGACGGTGTCCGACTGGCCGAATGCTATGCGACCGCGTGCGTGTCACTGGCCCAGTGTCACATGCAACTGGGTTGCCACGATCGCGTCGTGGCGGCCTACACGCGGCTGCTGGAGACCTCCCTTTTCGAGATTCCGCAGGAGCAGCGTGACGACATCCAGCGGGTGTGTGATCGGCTGCGCGAGCGGCTGCCGCAGAGCAGAGACCCTCTGGCGCATTCGCCCGTGGATCGACAGAAGCGATCCACTCCGGCCGAAACGGTTCAGCCCTCGAGATGCTGTGGGGCGACGAGACCGGGCCACGGTGAGAAGCGGCTGGCCCTGATCGTCTCGATTCCGGATCGCGCCGACGATTTGCGCCGTCTCCTCG